>JAEEGJ010026500.1_pt1 | contig 11739 bp, 11 predicted proteins | sample 8958761 | NCBI WGS metagenome assembly JAEEGJ01 (sample SAMN16246546, study PRJNA631951) | gut metagenome | biome: gut microbiome; feature: rumen; material: RS-attached | host: Bos | place: Iran: Karaj | collected 2018-10
TATAATACGGGCGCTGATCCTGATTTTGCTGCCAGAATATGCGTATTAGTAGGTTCCATAGGCCTGGTGATACTTGTAGTATTCCGTCACTACAAGGAAGAGTGGACCAAAAAAGACTAATCATTAATTCCGTAACTCAGGGCCGAAGCTGGTCAAGAAGGAGCTAACCCCCATTCAGCAGATTCAGCCATTATACTCTTTGATGCTGTTGATGCCGCAGTGCCTTAGGCGGCGAATGGCGCGTTCCTTGATCTGACGTACGCGCTCGCGGGTGAGACCAAACTTATCGGCAATCTCCTCCAGAGTCATTTCCCGGCAGCCGATGCCAAAGAACATCCGTACAATATCCCTCTCGCGGTCAGTCAGAGTGGAGAGTGCGCGGTCCAGATCCTTTGAGAGCGATTCGGCTATCAGACCGTTATCGGCCATAGGGGAGTCATCATTGGGAATAACGTCAAGCAGGCTGTTGTCCTCGCCGTCCACAAAAGGAGCGTCCATAGAAACGCTGTGGCCCGATGTCAAAAGCGCCTCATCAATCTTCTCGGCCGGAACATCAAGCATCTCTTCCAACTCATGGGCCGATGGGCGACGCTCGTTACCCTGCTCAAACAGCGCGATGGCTTTGCTGATCTTATTAACCAGACCCACCTGATTCATAGGCTTGTGTACCAGATATGACTGCTCGGCCAGAGCCTGCAGAATAGACTGACGAATCCACCAGACAGCATAGCTGATGAACTTGAATCCGCGGGTCTCATCAAACTTAGCGGCAGCCTTAATAAGGCCGATGTTACCCTCGTTGATAAGGTCGGCCAGACTCAAACCCTGATTCTGGTACTGCTTGGCTACAGTTACAACAAAGCGCAGGTTAGCGCAAACAAGTTTCTCCAGCGCATCGTGGTCACCCTTGCGAATGCGCTGAGCCAGTTCTACTTCCTCCTCGGGCGAAACACGTTCTTCACGGCTAATCTCCTGCAGGTACTTGTCAAGTGATACACTCTCACGATTAGTGATTCTCTTAGTAACTTTAAGTTGTCTCATTTTTTTTGTCATATATATATGTGTTGGTTATTAATCATACCCCTCCATATATATACGTCAAAAAAGGTGCATCTTTTCCTGAGAAACCTACAATGGTGTGCAAAAACCTTGCACAGCATGGTATTTTATTCAATCCTTGTAGGTTTTTAAGGCCTTTTTAAGGCGTTCTATTATCGTATCTTTTAGTTCCTTTGGCTCTAATACTTGAACAAATTCGCCCATGGATAAGAGTTGGGTAGTCAGCTCTGGAGTAAGGCATACTTTATACTTGAACTCGCTGTACTCTCCATTCTTAGTCAGAACTTCCTCTTGACTCTTGTGTATCGGCAGAGAGCGGACATAATCAACCTTATCACCATATACCCGGATGCGTACCGTCTGAGGCTTCAAATCCTCACTTACATATATGCCAACAGTGTTTGCATAATATGCTTCTGCATCAAACTTCTTGGGCATCTTGAATGATACATCGGTAATAGCAAGATCCACCAGTCTATCCAAAGCAATATTCCTTATGCCTTTGGATTCAGTCATGAAGCCAACCACATACCAGCGTCTGTTATAAACCTTCATGGCGTATGGTGCTATATGATAGATGTTGTGACTTCCATTGAATGGTTGGTAATCTATCTCCAGCACCTTGTCCTGTTGCATGGCCTCAATGATTGTCTGCAGGTACTGGGTGCCATGTGGAATGTCTTCAAATAGAATGCGGCCCTTCATGTTATGGCCGGCAATTATCATATTTGATAACGTGAAGGAGTTATAAAGCCACTGCTTGCTCTTGTCTTTCTTGAAAATATCCGGGTCACCAATATAGTAATGATACCCATCTGATGTATTGCACTTAATCTCCACTCCAAACATTTCCTCAATGGCTTTCTTGTGCTGATGGAATGTTCTAAGGGGTAGAGGATTGCCATCACCCAGGCAACTCTTTTCCCAAAGATCACTTACCTCCTCAAATGTCAGTTTCTTCTTCTGGAGCAGTATATCTAGGAGCCAGACGTAGCGGTTTATTGTTTTAGTTCCCATCGTTTTTTTAGTATTTCAAAGAGGAGATTGGGCTGTAATTAAATTGTATTCGTGGCTTATTTGAACAGTAAATTTGTTAATCCAACAAGTAACTCCATGGCGAATTATTGAATCGCCAGGCTTAATACCGAGAGCAGTGCAAAATTCACGAATAGCCTTGTCATTGCTAGTCTCTTTATTGGGGATGCTTTCCTTTAATTCAAGAACCAACATGTATGCTTTGTCCTTCCTTTCGTTTTTGGCGTGTTCAATAGCTCCTACAGTGGCAGTCAACAATTGATAGCGCAAAGAATCAATATTAGCAGGAATATTATCTCCAAACAGATAATGTGCCAAATAGTTCGGTCGTTCATCTTTAGATACAAGACTTGCTTTTGCTGAGTGTACAGTCGGTCCGAATGTTTCATTTACTTTTGCTTCTATACTAACTATGCACTTATCACCAATAAGTAGCAAATCTGGCTTTCTACCTCCGCTCTTTCCGTCTCCTAATTCTGATGTAGCCTCTGGAATGCCATAGTAATCACCTATTAATTCTTCTCGGTTGGCTGTACTTAATATCTGTTCAATATGCTCTTTAAATGCACTACTTTCAGAGCAAACATATTTAGCAAATTCCTTCGCACTGAATCCATCTTTCCATTGATTCTCCTTTCCACGAGGGGGTGCATATTTCAGCCAATCGTTAGGAGACTTTATAGTGTGTATTTTATTATTTACTTCCTTCTGGATAATAATCTTCATAAATCTAGTATTTGATTGTTTATTAATAGGTTCAATTGTATATCGCTCAACCCCAATGATTCCAGCGTCTGCCCTTCATCTTTATGAATACCAATTATGGCTTCCTTTGGATTAATTGTTTCAATCACATCCTTAATAGTCTGTCGGCTTGCGTGTCCTGATGTATGTATATCTACAACATTGTGGAAAGCATCACGGAACATCTTGTAACCCGGATTCTGTTCCACTTGGGCTGGTTCTTTGTAATATCCATCCCATGTGGAGTATATGAGCAGTACTTCTTCCTCAGGAAGGTGTTTATGGAGAGCTTCAACTCTGTCAAATTGTGATACACCAGAGACCATAACAAAACCACGTTTCTTCATTGTCTCTATATGCCTTTTTTCTTCGTAGTATCGTGGATTGAAATCAAACAGATCACCTGGCTGTTTTGATTCTCTGCGCTTAAAGATACGCATAGCATTATTAGCCAGTCCAGCGCAGACAAACAGAGTCTTATGTGCATTCTTTGCGGCCAGATTTATGCTTGCCAGTCTTTCGATGTCGGTAGCTGAAGCCAGTACAAATACGTACTTGAATGCCCTCATGACATTCTCCAATTTGAAAGCAACCTCTTTTTCTGTTATGCATTCATCATTACGGCTTAGCATCGTTCCTTCAGTTATGAGAACATCAATATCGGTTGCTTTCCACTTGAGCAGCTGCAGCAACTTGCCGCCAGTCCATCCATGCTGCCTGTAGTCGCCGGTATGCCATATACGTTTGCCGTCAGCCTCAATCAGGAACATATAAGAGTCATAGATTGAATGACAGTTGTAGAATGGGGTAATGCTTATGTCGCCAATCTTGAATGGTTCCGGTTTTGAACTTCGTGGCCAAGTCTTGAACGTCTTCAACTTGGCGTGTTTACGTATGTTGGTCTCGGGATCATTGCCGGATAGTTTATCGGCTTCGCAAAGAAGCCTGTATTTCTCTACTATTATCTCTTTTGCTCCTTCGCCTAAATATTGGGGGATTCCTTTGGGCACGTAATCAAACAGCCCAATATGGTCTTCATGGACATGGGTATAGATAACAGCTTCGTGCTTTTTCTGGTTGTCCCTGAATAACGCTTCAACCATAGCTTTATCCTGCTCTGGCGTAGTCTTCTCACCATTGCCTGGCAGGTTCTGTCCCATATCTATGAATATGCGTGACGTGGCTGTACTGATTTCAGTAATGCAGCCACCAATCTGGTTTAATCCTCTATGTATTGTTATGTTCATTAAATGTAATTAGGTTTGACATTGATTGTTTGCAGAATCTTTTCTATGTCATCAATTCGTGTTAAACGTTTGCCTGTTATCTTGTCATAATTCTGGGCTATGAGTAACTGTGGCTCAGGATTGACTTCTATCGTGTCAATATCCTCAACAGATGGTATTGGCAAACCTAACATCTTCTTTATCTTATAAAGGGTTCTGTAATATTGGGTAAGTTCATCAATGTTGTGTTTTAAAAAAGCCCGATAGTTCTCTATTTGTTCTATAATCTCTGGTTTACCATCGGTCGTTCTCAATCGGTAATCACCAATCCTTTTTAGTTCCTCAAATACAAAACATCCATCTTCAATCTTAACTAGATCTATCCTCACCGTTTTTCTCTCACCATCATACAATCTATGCGCGAATTCAGTATCTAGATACCTGTCTCTATGATTAATCACAAGGCTTCCTTGGATATACTTTTCTGATGTTTTTTCGCCTTTGTCCCCGCCAGAATAATATGATTTGATGTTGGCTTTCAATTCCTCTCTTCTTTTTGAGATCCAGTCTAAGCAATTTTGGTAGATTGGAACGTATTCAGTTTTCCCATTTTTACCAATGGTTTTTCTGTAATATCTATCATCTTCATAGTACACATCATTAAAGCCAAGGTACTTTGGATGAGCTGAGGCTATTATTTTACTGTCGTATTTGATTTCGGCCATTCTGCCACCCAGGTAATACACATCTAGGATGTTTCCTTTTCTAACATCGATATATAAATCCTGGTCTTTTTTCAAATCTTTCCACCAATAAGGAGCTTGGTCACTATTAAGGTATTTATATAGTATGTGGTCTTCATCTAAAAGACCTGATTCCATCTTTGATATTACTTTCTCCATATAAAGGCCCTTTTCAATTTAGTTGCAAGATACAAATAATAGATAACAACGGCATTAACGCCGGTAGAATTCCAGTATTATGCCGTTCATTTTCAGGATGGGTAGCCCAGCTCTCATCATTGATTTGCCGTACACTACCTCGGCCAGCTGAACCAGACGGTTGCGGTTTTGGTTGTCAATGGTCACACCCACGTTTAGCGACAGGTTGATGTCGGGGAAGGGGAATGGTGGCAGGCCCAAGTCCGGCAGCGGATAGTTGGCAGTCAGGCCTAGACTAAAAGCAACCATGCTGTTTTCCAGACCGCGTCGAGTGTTGCAGATGGTGGCTCCCAGGTTGGTTCGGGCGGTATCTACAATATTCCACATTTCCAGGAATCCGTCCTGCAGGCGCTGCAGTCTGATCCAATCCATCTCACGCTCCCAGCGCTCGCACTCCAGCTCATTCATACATGGAAAAGCCTTTTTCTTACCTGCCTTTACTATGTCCTCAAAGGCTGCGTTTTTTAGTAATTCTTCCTTCTTTAATATCATATGGTTTTCGCTTTGTTCGGGCACAAAACTATCGAGCGGGTATGCAAAAACATTGCATAGGTAATCTTTTTTTCTGTTTTTCCCAAATTTTTGTTGGTCTGCCAACTTTTTGCATAGTAACACTTCAATTTTGCAACGAACATTAAATGATACGAAGATGGAAATCAAGAAACAGGATCTAAAAGACAAAGTTGTCTTATTCTATGGAGAAATCAAGAACAGCTCGGTAGAATCGGCCGTCAAGGACATCAGCAAAATATGTATAACTGATAATATTTACAGGCAGGAAGTTTCAAAATGGGCATCTGAGAATGGATTGGCCGTGAAGAATATATCAGTGGACCCGATACAATTTCACTTGTGCACAGCGGGTGGCTCATGTTATGATGGCTTGGCTCTCTATGATACTATTGCATCTTCCAGTACGCCAGTGGAAATAATTTGTGAGGGTAAGATTATGTCAATGGGAGTGGTTGTTACTTTAGCCGCTAAAGTGCGCAAAGCATACCCAAACACTACTTTTATGATACACCAGGCCGCAGGGCTGCTGTTTGGAAACGTGCAGGAAATGGAAGAGTCTCTTGACGAAATACGCCGTATTAATGATATCCTGTTTGGAATTATTACATCTAAGACATCAATCCAAAAGGAGACTCTTGATGAACTGATAGAGCATAAACGTGATTGGTATCTTACGGCTCAGCAGGCTCTTGAACTTGGTATAATAACGGAAATCATATAAATGATTAGATAATTGGGTCGCTACAGTATTTCTTGCGCCCGCAATCCTTGCATCTCAAGCCTGCCCAAACCGAGTCAAACTGATTCATTGCAGTCTCAACCAGAGTTGGATCATCAGTGAGTATTCCCGCCTCGAAATTCCGAGTGTGGGAGCTTTTCATTCCAATACCGGCGCCTGTTAAGTTTGCTGAGCCGATGTACGCTAACGTGTGGTCAAAGATGATGATCTTGAAGTGTACTCGCGGGCATAACACTCTCTCCAATCCGTCAAATAGGATGGGGTAGCGGTCAAAGTCTTCGCGGAAGTTCGGGCCGGGCTCTTTTGCGTGAACTAGTCTGACTTCGCGTCCTTTCTTTAGCAGATCAGCCAGTACGCCCAAAAATGGCTGTTCACCAACATAAAGATCCTTTATGTCGGCTGTACCTATCCAGAGCGACTCCTTGATCTTTGGTACTCGCTCTATCACTTCCTTGAAGTGGGCTTCATCTGCAATATACTGGATCATATTATAACCTTAGAGAATCTCTCTTGCAATCCATGCACAAGCCTCAGCATCAGCGAGTGCGTGGTGATGATTCTCTAATTGATAACCGCAAGCGGCGGCAACAGTCTGGAGCTGATGGTTTGCTAAAGCTGGAAATTTTCTCCTTGAGCAGCAAAGGGTGTCATAAAAGATATAGTCGGGATAATCCATTTGATACGTGCGGAATACGGCCTTTAAACAACCTTCATCAAATGGACTGTTATGCGCCACAAGGGGCAGACCTTCTATCATCGGCTCAATCTTTGCCCAAACATCGGGAAACACGGGCGCATTATCCGTGTCGCGGCTGCATAACCCATGCACCCTCTGGCACCAATAGTTGTAATAATCGGGCTCCGGCTTTATGAGTGAGTAGAATGAGTCTACAATCTCACCATCACGTACGATGATTACACCAACTGAGCATACGGAACTACGCTCGCCGTTTGCCGTTTCAAAGTCTATTGCTGCAAAATCTTTCATCCCTGCATAAATCAGGGGCAAAGATAAACAATTAGGTATGCGGTCACAATTTGTGATCGCATATTATTTAAAGCCGATGGGCGGACGCGGGTTGTTCTTCTTTTCTTCAATACGTGAAGCAAGTTCTCCGATTGCCAAATATAGATTGTCTATGTCTTTGCGAACATCCTCTGACAGATCATTGACGGCAGCCAGATTCTCCTCTTGTTGGAGTTGAAGCAAATCAACCCTTGCTTTGAGTTCCTTCAGTTCTGCCGATAGAGTAGAGGTGGTCATCAGGTATTCCCTGACTTGAACGAATGCTCGCATTATTGCGATGTTTGCAGCAATTGCTACATCACTTTTTAGCAGGCCGGAAAGCATTGCGACTCCTTGTTCTGTGAAGGCAAAAGGTGGCGCAGAAGTACGTCTGGTGGATGTGGTCACAAATTGTGACCTCATATTTGACGCTTCTTCGAGAGTTAGTTGGAACATGAAATCAGGCGGAAACCTTTTAATGTTTCGTTTGACAGCTTGGTTCAAAGCTTTGGTTTCAACTTGATACAATCTAGCCAGATCAGAATCCAGCATCACTCTCTTGCCACGAATCTCATAGATAAGATTTTGGACTACCATAATAGTATTATTCATTGCAAACAAATGTTTTTCATTCGGTACAAAGATATTGTTTTCATTTGAAGGTGTGAAATGTTATATGTTGATAAATAGAAGAGGTGGAAGGAGTTTATACGGGTAGAAAGTAGTACCTTTGCACATCAAAATTTTGTAACTGAAATGATTATCTTTTTCAAGAACCCGTCAGGCACGATTGTTGCCACTGAGACTGTTTCAAAACTGCAGGCTGAGGATGTTAAGAAGCTGAGCTGGCTGTATGGTGAGGCCACTGCTCTGGACCAGGAATCACTGGAAGGTTTCTTTGTTGGTCCGCGCCGCGAAATGATTACCCCTTGGAGTACGAACGCCGTTGAGATTACCCAGAACATGGGTCTTAAGGGTATAAGCCGTATTGAGGAGTATTTCCCTGTGGCTAATGCCGATGCAGAATACGACCCCATGTTGCAGCGCCTGTACAAGGGTCTTGACCAGAAGATCTTTACTGTCGATATCAAGCCGCAGCCTATTCTGTTCATTGAGGATCTGGAGTCTTATAACGAGCAGGAGGGTTTGGCCCTTTCAAAGGAGGAGATTGATTACCTGCACAAGGTTGAGGGTGAGCTTGGCCGCAAGCTGACTGACAGCGAGGTGTTCGGCTTTGCACAGATCAACTCAGAGCACTGCCGTCACAAGATCTTTGGCGGAAAGTTCATCATCGACGGAAAGGAGATGGAGTCATCACTCTTTAGCCTTATCAAGAAGACTACTCAGGAGAACCCCAACCGCATCTTATCGGCCTACAAGGACAACGTTGCATTTGCACAGGGTCCGGTTGTTGAGCAGTTCGCTCCGGCTGATCACTCTACATCTGATTGGTTCATAATCAAGAATATCGAGACCGTAATATCTCTTAAGGCTGAGACACATAACTTCCCCACCACAGTTGAGCCGTTCAACGGTGCGTCAACCGGTACCGGCGGTGAGATCCGCGACCGTATGGGTGGAGGTACAGGTTCATGGCCTATAGCAGGAACTGCAGTCTATATGACCTCTTATCCCCGCAATGATGAGAAACGTAACTGGGAGAAGAGTATGAAGGAGCGCAAGTGGCTCTATCAGACTCCTGAGCAGATTCTGATCAAAGCATCTAACGGTGCATCGGACTTTGGTAACAAATTCGGACAGCCGCTTATCTGCGGTTCACTGCTTACTTTTGAGCATCAGGAGAACGGTGAGCAGTACGGTTATGACAAGGTAATCATGCTGGCCGGCGGCGTAGGTTACGGCACCAAGCGTGACTGCATAAAGGGAACTCCCAAGAAGGGTAACAAGATCGTGGTGCTGGGTGGTGACAACTACCGCATCGGTCTGGGCGGCGGCTCGGTTTCATCGGTTGAGACCGGACGTTATTCATCAGGTATTGAGCTGAACGCCGTACAGCGTGCCAATGCCGAGATGCAGAAGCGTGCCTACAACGTAACACGCGCACTTTGCGAGGAGGATACCAACCCCATCGTTTCAATCCATGACCACGGTTCAGCCGGTCACGTCAACTGCCTCTCTGAGTTGGTTGAGGAGTGCGGCGGTCTGATTGACATGAGCAAACTTCCTGTAGGTGACAAGACTCTGTCATCTAAGGAGATTATCGCCAACGAGTCACAGGAGCGTATGGGTCTGCTCATTGATGAGAAGTCAATTGAGCACGTACGTAAGATTGCCGAGCGTGAGCGCGCCCCGATGTACGTGGTTGGTGAGACCACCGGCGATGCCCGCTTTGCATTTGAGCAGGCTGATGGCGTACGTCCGTTTGACCTGGCAGTAAGCCAGATGTTCGGCTCATCGCCCAAGACCTATATGGTTGATGAGACCGTTGAGCGCAAGTATGAGAATGTAACATATTCCGATGATAAGATTGAGGAGTACCTGGGTAATGTGCTGCAGCTTGAGGCTGTTGCATGTAAGGATTGGCTCACCAACAAGGTTGACCGTTCTGTAACAGGTAAGATTGCACGTCAGCAGTGTCAGGGTAAGCTGCAGTTGCCGCTCTCTGACTGCGGTGTGGTTGCTCTTGACTATCGCGGCAAGAAGGGTATCGCAACCGCTATCGGTCATGCTCCGCAGGCCGGTCTGGCCGATCCCGCTGCAGGCTCAGTGCTGTCAGTTGCCGAGTCACTGACCAACATTGTCTTTGCTCCTCTGAGCCAGGGACTCAAGACCGTATCACTCTCCGCCAACTGGATGTGGCCCTGCCGCGCACAGAAGGGTGAGGATGCACGTCTGTATCAGGGCGTCAAGGCTCTGTCAGACTTCTGCCTTGAACTTGGTATCAACGTTCCTACCGGTAAGGACTCACTTTCAATGACCCAGAAGTATCCCGACGGCAGCAAGATCATCAGCCCGGGTACCGTAATCGTTTCATCGGGCGGTGAGGTATCGGATATACGCAAGGTGGTATCACCTGTGCTGGCAGACCGCAAGGACAGCGTACTCATTCATATAGACTTCAGCTTTGACTCTCAGAAGCTTGGCGGTTCGGCCCTGGCTCAATCACTTGACCGCATAGGCAGTGACGTTCCCACCGTAAAGAACCCCGAGTATTTTGCCGATGCATTCAACGCAGTACAGAAACTCATTGACAAGCGTCAGGTTCTGGCCGGTCATGATATATCGGCCGGCGGTCTGGTGGTAACACTGCTTGAGATGTGCTTTGCCAATCCTGAGGGCGGTCTGGAGGTAAGTCTGGACAAGCTGACAGGCAAGGATCTTACAAGCATGCTGTTTGCCGAGAACCCGGGTGTTGTGCTGCAGGTGGAGAGCAAGAAACTGGATGCCGTAAGTTCTTACCTTGATGAGGCTGGCGTTGGCTACGCCGTAATTGGTCGTCCGGCCGATGCACGCACACTCTACATACGTCGCGGCAAGAAGGACATAACCATTGATATAGACAAGATGCGTGACCTCTGGTACAAGACATCATATCTGCTGGACCGCAAGCAGTCAATGAACGGCTGTGCCGACAAGCGCTACAAGAACTACTCCAAGCAGCCCATGGACATCAAGATTGCCTACAACTTTACAGGCAAGCTGAGCCAGTTTGGTCTGGATCCCGACCGCCGCACACCGAGCGGTATCAAGGCTGCAATAATCCGTGAGAAGGGTACCAACGGTGAGCGTGAGATGGCTTATACACTGTGGCTGGCCGGATTTGATGTAAAGGACGTTACCATGACCGACCTGGTTAGCGGCCGCGAGACTCTGGATGATATCAATATGATTGTGTTCTGCGGTGGATTCTCCAATTCGGACGTTCTGGGCTCCGCCAAGGGCTGGGCAGGTGCATTCCTCTTCAACCCCAAGGCAAAGGAGACACTGGATCGCTTCTATGCACGTAAGGACACCCTGTCACTGGGTATCTGCAACGGTTGCCAGCTGATGATTGAGCTGGGACTTATCAATCCTGATTATGAGAAGCAGGCTCACATGCTGCACAATGACTCACACAAGTTTGAGTCGGCATTCCTGGGCCTTACAATACCTCAGAACGAGAGCGTAATGTTCAAGACCTTAGGCGGAAGCCGCTTAGGCGTGTGGGTTGCTCACGGTGAGGGCAAGTTCTCACTTCCTTACCCCGAGGACAAGTACAATGTGATAGCCAAATACACCTATGCCGATTATCCCGCCAATCCCAACGGATCGGACTACAACGTGGCCGGAATAGCAAGTGCCGATGGCCGTCACGTAGCCATGATGCCGCATCCCGAGCGCGCCATATTCCCGTGGCAGTGCGGATACTATCCCGCCGAGCGCCAGGATGATGAGATTACCCCGTGGATTGAGGCATTTGTCAATGCCCGCAAGTGGGTTGAGGCTCAAAAGTAAGATACATGCTGCTGACCCTTT
>JAEEGJ010026505.1_pt1 | contig 11738 bp, 2 predicted proteins | sample 8958761 | NCBI WGS metagenome assembly JAEEGJ01 (sample SAMN16246546, study PRJNA631951) | gut metagenome | biome: gut microbiome; feature: rumen; material: RS-attached | host: Bos | place: Iran: Karaj | collected 2018-10
ACGGCATCGCAAACATAGTTGGCTCCATTAAACTTGGCATACGTGTACGGCAGGTTCACCGTAGGTATGTTGCTGTACACGGACGCAGTGTTCCACATCGGAATCTTCACCGTATCGTAATAATAATAGGAAGGTTTCACCTTCAGGGTGATGTGGTACGTGCTGTCGCAGCCGCCGATCACGCTGTAGTAGCTCGCAACATAGCTGCCAGACGTGGTCAGGCTCTGACCCTGCCATACGTAAGGCAGATTGTTGCCACATACAGAATCGCTCTCGAAGTACTCGTACTTCGGCATCACAGTCACATGGATTGTGTCAGGACGGGCTACATCCAGACAGGAGTCGGACAACATGGCAACAGACGCCAAGTTCTTCGTATATCCATCAAAGATCTTCACGTTGCGGGTGCCGTTATGCTTCACCGCTACGCCAGCCACTATCGTTGCCTCCTGCGGTATGTTCGTCTTGTTCAACGCAACGAACTTCGTGGTGGCTCCAGTTCCGACACTGGCCAGGCCGATGTTCGGGTTCGTGTTCGCAAACACGAATATCTTACCCGAGGCTCCATAGGTATTGTCAACAGCAATGTTCAGGTTCACAATGTCTCCGTTGCAGTAGACCTGCTTATTGGCCTTGTTGCCGTTCAGGTCAGCAATGGTGCGCATCATCGGATAGGTTTCAACATGCACATAGGCGACGCTGTCGCAGCCTTTAACAGTATTGAAGTGGAACTCGAAGTCACCAATGGAATCGCACACATAGCTGGCTCCATTAAACTTGGCATAAGTGTATGGCAGGTTCACCGTAGGTATGTTGCTGTACACAGACGCAGTGTTCCACATCGGAATCCTCACCGTATCATTATAATAATAGGTGGGGCTTACTTCAAATTGGATGCTGCAGATACTGTCGGCACCATAGACGCTCTTCAATGTGTCAGCATAGTAACCGGAAGTAACAAGAGTCTTGCCTCTCCAATAATAAGGCAGTTTGTCGCTGCAGACAAAGAGCGTGTCATCCGACTGGAAATCAGGAGCAACAACCACAGTGTCAACAATGATACTGTCGCAACCATAAATGGTCTGAAGATTCTGACGCAACACATAGACACCTTGTGCATTGAAGGATTTGACAAAACCATGCTTGTTGTAGGTTCCAAGTCTGCGCACCGTATCCACAAAGGCAAGCTCATACTTGGGATTAACCTTGATGGTCAAATAGACGATGCTATCCAAACCATGAACCGTCTTCATCGGAATAATCACAGTGTCCTTAACCGTGGTCATAATAGGAGCACCTGTGATATCCTTCATGATAGAAGGTGTGATGAGATGCATGTTGTTGTACACATAGGGGAGATCATTGGCGCAAAGCTCAATACTATCATCCACATGGAGATACTTCGGATAGACATGCATCATCAAAGTGTCGCGATAAAGCACGGCAACCGAATGACCACCGGCCAAACCGACCTCACCGTAAATCGGACGGTGCATATAGGTGGTCGCATCCAGCTTCGTGGAATCATAGCAATCCCATTGCAGAATCTCATACGTATACACATAGGTACCGGCACTGTCCCAAGTGGAAATCACCTCCAACGGCATACCGGCAGCTGCACCCAAACGGACAAAGCGCGTAGCGGGCAGCGTATCCATATGCGTTGTGAAGGTCTTGGTGCCAAGCATGTTATAACCCAATCCCTTACCGTCAAGACGGACAGAAGTGGATCCGAAATCGCTCACATTGATAATCGGCGTCAAAGTCTTGCCGCTGTCCGGACTGTAATACAGCTTGACCGCGACACGACCCATGGCGTACTCATATTCCGCAGCATGCATATACACCTTGAAGGAATCCCTCTCGTGAAGCGGACGGGCAACAGCAGTAAGTGTGGACTGCGTGGAAGGCATCACCCTGTCAATAACCTTGACGGAGAAAGAATCCGTACTGATGTAGACAGCTGGCGCATTAATAGTCTTACCCCATCCGTAGATAGAATAATACATGGTGTATTTACCAACACTGTCAAAGTTCACAATAGCCTGCAATGCAGCATGCTCAAGGGTCTTCATCGAAATATTGGTAATAGTACCGACCTTCATGAATCCCTTGCTGTCAGTGGTCACCTTACCGACAACACCGTTAACAGATACGGACAATGTGCCGTAACGGGAGAAATCACTCAAAGTAACGCCATTGCGTTTGATTTCAAAACGGATGGCAACATTGATGTCGGAATAGTCACCCGCAGAAACATGCACATCGTACACCTGATCAACAGAAGTCGGAATGCTGAAATTCGTATCGCAAGCCTCCGGTGAGAAATCAACAACAGGGAGATTCGGTCTGTCAACCACATGGATAATCAGAGAATCCTTTGAAATGACGATGGTCGGCTTGCCGTCGGAACCAGCATTCACAAATCCTTGCGGATTCACACAGGCGACCTTGGAATTGGTTGTATCCCAAAGATACAGAGAGAAGACAAACTTGTAATCTCCCGGTTCCTTGAAATTGGCGTTGACATTCATCACCGCAGGATCAAAGACACCCAAACGCAAGTAGTCAAGACCTTCGCGTTTGCCAGGAATCCAACCACTCGTACGCATGGAGACATTTCCATCGAAAGGAATGCTGCAGAGATCCATATTGGCGAAGTCGATGCTCACATCACCATAGACACTGTTGAGTAAAGACTCGCTGATGACAGTGTCATTATGGTATACCGTATAGTAGATGGCACCGAAATCAAGCAGATAGTCATTGGAATTCACATGGAGATCGAAGTTCTGATCCGTTTTGGTCGGGTACAGGCTGGTGGAGTCAAAGCCGGAGATGACCAAGGACGGTTTGACCTTACGTCTCACAACCATATCCAAGGTATCATACGCTTTGGCGATGCCAGCATATCCACGGCGTGTCGGAGCAGGCACGATATCCAATTCGTAAGCAATACGATAAGAACCAGGAATGTACCACATGATATTGGTAAGAATATCCTGAAGTTTGTACAGCGTATCCAGTGCAGGAATAGTACCTTCACCAGAATTGGAAGCGGCAGAGGTCACACCAGGAATCGGATACTGGAAGCTGATTTCACCATATTTGGACAAATCAGTAATGGCAGAATCAATAATCTTTCCAGTGGAATCCGCCCAATGATACACCTTATAATGGACATGACCCTTCACTTTCTCATAACTGCCAGGCGTGGTCTTGATGATGAAAGGATAAGAAACGTTGTCCGCATAACTCGTCACCTGCGGGAACACAGGCACAACCTCGAGTGTCGGTTCCTGAATCTTCAGGTAAATCTTGTCGCTCCAGAGCACATTACATACATTGCCGTCATGACCGCCAGCCACAACATTTTCAATGGCAACGGTTTGGGTCACATCGCCCCATTCAAGCAATGAGAATTCAATAGTGTAAAGACCGGATTCCGTCAGGAAAGGACGGAATTTGATGGTATTTCCACCCAGATACTTCAGGAGCAGGGACTGCAAGGAATCCTCAACACCCACCACATCCTTACTGAATGCAGCAGGCACAGACTTGACCGCATCCATGGCATAAACCTTAGGAGCGACCATCGAACGTCCAAGCATATCCATGACAAAGTCAGCGGTAACACCAAATTTCGAAAGCGTGTCAACAAGCACCGGAGCGCTGTTGCTGTCCTTCTGATAGTACACCTTCATATCCAATGAAGTGTAATCATTGGCGCAGGACTTCGGATCAATATTGATGTCAAACGCAAGCGTATCATAGGCAGGATAGACAAAGGTGTCGTTGCTGACAATACGCATGACAGGATCATTCATCACAGAAGCTGTGCTGATAGTGGCCGTAGGATTGTCCTTCACAACGAAGTAGCAAGTGGTGGCAGCCAAATCAATGTTGGTTTTCTTACCATTGATGTACTCCAGAACCAAACCGGTAACCATGTAGTTGCCAGCAGCGTTATCCCTCCATCTCACCGTCATGGTGATCGGAATGATTTCACCCGTCACGGGATCATACACCCGTTTCAGCATCAGGCTGTCAACACCCGTGAACATCTTGGCCAGGTTGCCTTGCGGCTTGGTGACGTTCACAGTATGGTTCTTGAAGGTGAAGCTCAAAGAATCAACATATTTGGCCAATTCAGTGGCATTTGCCACTTTGCGACCGTCCTTGTACACCTGATAGAAGAGACCGGCCAAAGAATCAGGGAAGCTGTTCGGATGACAGATATAATCGAACGTGTACACTGTGTTGGACTTATAGGCCTCACCACAATGCTTGGGATCGAAATTCGTATGGATTATCGAATCCTCATTGGTGGCAATCATATCCACAGTGGGGAATTTGACCTTGTATTCCACCGTAAAGCTGAACATTCTGGAGACAGTCGCCACCTGCATGCTCTGAGCCTTTGTAAGGACATGCACGCCATTCGGCAACACATAGGCTGCCAAACCTGCAGTGTCTCTCCATTCCCTTGCAACAAACTCAAAGGTATAGATGCCGGATTCATGCAAATTCGGAACAAACTTGATAGTATCCTTATAAAGGTCTTTCAAGCGCACCGCAGCGTACATGCCGGACTCCGCACCGTCACCCGGAATGCTGCCAGTTCCCTTGCTATAATGCGTCAACATATTTTTCCATTTCAGGCTCAGTGTTCCATAAGGAGTGAAGTCACCCTTGATGGTATCAGTCCTGCTGCCGTCAAGCGACTTGCGGATCACTCTGTAATCCACAGAGACGTATGGATCAATTGTGTCAACATAACGGTCACTGGTCATGAATGTGATATTGAACATGGAATCCACATGGGTCACATACGGGTCAACCTTGTTCACCTGCTGCTGGATATCCGCTGTGTTGAAGGTCACACTGTCCACATCGCGTGCACGGATGACCATGGTGGTATCCATCAGTTTAACATGAACCTTACCATTATGAATGGTATAAAGTTTCATATTCAAATGGTAGTTGCCGATGTTTCCAAAGAGCATTTTTGGCTCAATGTTGTCCGTCGTCCAATAATTCAAAGGAAGCGATGAGGCACCGATGGTATCCTTGCCGTTGACCATCACATGGGTGTTGCCCTTGTAAGTGATGGTGGCTGCAGAATTGTAGTCGGAAAGCTTGGAAATCGGAGTAATGCTGCCCGTAGCCAGATCCTCAAACGACAATTCGGTAATCAGCCACACCGGTTCCGTGCCGAAATCACCACCTTTGACCCTGCCGGCAAAGCGATAATCGAAATTATCACCGAAACCGTTGGAGTCATTGCTATAAATGGGATCCGGAAGGATTACGAAACTCGGCATATTGTACTCGCATACGGAAATGGCGAACGTATCCTTGTAATAGGAGATGACAGGCAGGCTATTGGAACCATTCTTCAATTCGTAGACAATATAGAAATAACCCTCCTTATGGATGTTCATCTCCACGGGGAAAACGGTCTCGCTCTTGCCCAACGTGAGAGGAGTGACAGGCAACACGCCGGTTCCACTTGTAATCGGAATATTATTGATGCTCAACGAACCATAATCAGAGACATTGGTGATAAGGGTGGGGGTAAGATCACTCGTACCCTTGAAATACAAGGAGTAGGCGGCCTGCACCTTGGCACCCCTATAGTCATTGGCCTTGATGGTTGCATTCATTGCATAATCAGCACCCTTGACAACACAAGCCTCTCTCGGATCCGGAGTCAGTGTAATGTTCGGCCTGGTCATGTTGTCAAACGTGAAGTAGAATATCGTGTCGTGGAGCAGGCCGTGACGGATAGTGTCAGGGAATCCGTAACGGTTCGTGTCGTACTGGATCACCTGCACGCGCATGCCGTAGTTGCCAGCCTGGCTACCCTTGCAGCGCAGGTCAATGAACAGGGTGTCGTTGTGAAGCCTCTCCAAAAAGTACGTGCTGTGCTTGGACGGCGGTATACGGCCGTAGTTCCTGCCAGTCAGCGTATGGTTGTCGTACGACATCGAGAAGCTGCCGTAGTTGCTGATCTTGCCGACACGGCTGTAGACACCGTCAGTGCCCTCCTTCAGCAGCTCGTAGTTGATGTACACAGGAACAGTGTACTCGGAATACTGGTAGCTCCCGGCATGCATCTTCACACCAATGTGGTAGTCACGGTCCGTAGCCAGGTGGGTCACGTCAGGAACAAGCTCGCCACGCGGCAGAACCGAATCCTTCACGTGGAATATTGTCGTGTCGGCCGATATCTTGCCTATCGCAACAGCCTCCGGATGCAACGAGGTGTTGCCGACAAAACTCTCATCACTCATCACAGGGTAGTTGTACTCCACAAAACTGTATATGATGCGGTAGAAGCCGGCCTTCTTGAACAGTATGTCAACCTTAGTGCAGGTGTCCAAAGCGCCCAAACGGATAAGGTCGGTACCGCCCGCATACGTCTTCATCGGGAACTTGCCCTCCCAACCGTGAAGAGTGTCGTCCTCCAGAACAACAGTGCCGGCAGGTGTGTTCAGCTTCGGAACCACGTTCATGAAGCCGTGGTCGTCAAACACCAGACCCGCAGTGTCCCACTTCACGCTGTCAACTGAGTACGCAATGTCAAAACGCATGTCAACATACGCCCTGCGGTACTCCCAGCCGCGGCGCTTGATCAGGTCGAACCAGTAGTAGGCGCCCTTCGTGTAGTTTATGATAGTGTCTGGGTACATGTACGGGTACAGAACCAGGAACGGAAGCTCGCGCTCAACCACGCGCGCCGTGAATTTGCCGACCACATAATCCGTAACCGGAACACCGTTATCATAGCCGCGCAGGCGGTACACCACCTCATACAAACCGGTGGAGTCCCATGTGGTCGTGGACATCACTGTCGTATCCAGCAACCCCATCATAACCGGACTGCCGGGTATCGTGCCCTTACCTTTGGTAATCTGCCTATCTCCAATGCGGAAATCAGCATATTTGGTCACATCATCCAACAGCACACCATTGCGGTAGATCTCATACTCAATATCGGAAATCTCACTCTCAAAGCCGTGTGCATTTAATGTAATGTAATGGTAGTATTCCGCGCCCACGCTATAGGGATCAACATCGTTCGGCACCACCGTCAGTGTCGGTTCCAGACTGTCGAACGTGAAATAGTACACAGTGTCGTGGAGCAGGCCGTGACGGATCGTGTCAGGGAATCCGAAACGGTTCGTGTCGTACTGGATTATCTGAACGCGCATCCCATAATCTCCGGCCTGGCTGCGCTTGCAGCGCAGGTCGATGAACAGGGTGTCGTTGTGAAGAGCTTCCAGGAAGTGCGTGCTGTGCTTGGACACCGGTATACGGCCATAGCTCTTGCCCGACAACATCTGGTTATTGTACGTCATCGAGAAATAGCCATAGTTACTGATCTTGCCAACACGGCTGTAGACTCCGTCCTCACCCTTCTTCATCAGCTCGTAGTTGATGTAAACAGGCACCGTATACTCAGGATACTGGTAGCTGCCGGCATGCATCACAACACCAAGGTGATGATCCTTGTCCGTAGCCAACCGTCTCACATTCGGCACCAGCTCGCCACTCGGCAGAACCGAATCCTTGATGTGGAAGATCGTCGTGTCATGGGAGAGCCATGCAATAGGCACGGAGTTGTAACGTCCCTGACCGCCGATGAAAGAGGTGGCAAGTGATCCTGCACCCGAAGAGGGATGCGGATAGAGCCACTGTTCAAAAGAATAGACTATCCGATAGAAACCAGCCTGCGTGAACCGGATATCAACCCTCGTGCAGGTATCCAATGCTCCCAAACGGATCAATGCATCCTTTCCATCCACCTTGGTGAAGGGGAACATGCCGCTATAGGAACGTATGGTATCCTTCTCCACGATGTCACCATTGTTGAGACTCGGCTGCACATACATGAAACCAAGTTCATCAAACGTATAGGTAGCGGTATTCCACGTGACACTGTCAGTGGAATATTCAATGTCAAATTTCAGGTCAACCCATTCACGGCGATAGTCCCAACCGTTCATCTTCACCAGATCGAACCAGTAGTAGGCATTCTTTGTGTAGTTGATAACCGTGTCAGGATACATGTACGGGTACAGCACCAGGAACGGCAACTGGCGATTGTCAACCTTCATGGTCAGGACATCGCTGGCCAGATGCCGATGGAAAGTGCCATCCATATATTGGTCTTCGTAGGCCTCGATAGTGTAGGTGCCAGGAACACTCCATTTGGCGTCAATGCGCAAGGTGGTGTCACAACGTCCCAACAGGATGGTGGAACTGGTAGGATAAACCGTACTGCCATCTGTAAGGATCTTGTCACCTATCTGCAGGTAACCATAACTGGGCAACTGCGACACGGGAATTTCAACACCATCTTTTTTCACCACGAAAGAAATCTTGCCGGTGGTATGGGCATAATCATTCGCCTTGAACTGCACATGGGCAAAGAACTCGGCCCCGACAGATATGCTGACCGGCACATCCGGGGTAAAAGCCACCATAGGATGAACCATCTTTTTCGTGACAAAATGAACTGTGTCGCTCACCAGGGTGTCATATATGCCTTCGCGCTCATGAACCAGCCACAGGAACACCCGGTAATCACCCTCCCGGTTCATCTCGGTGGACACCATATTATTTAATGTATCCAATTTTCCGAGAGTGCCAAGAGCATGGTTGCCGGTAGCACCAAAAGCGCCGGTTCCGCTCAGGCAAGTGGAATACATGGTGTTTTCATAGCCATTCTTATCAGTGCTGGTGATGCAGATGTGTCCGTAAGGATCCAATCCGCTACCACTACTTATAACATTATACGATGAAGAACCGAAGGGGGCATGCTCAACCCTGTATGCCACAAAACCTTTTTGGGCAACATAACAATTGGCCGCGATATCCAGGACACGGTCGATGTTATCATTCACATCAATGGTATCCGGGAAACGATAGGTCATTGCAGGCGCAATCAGTTGCATGGTGATAATATCCTGCAAAAGGACAGCACCCTTCTTGGTCAGGAAAGATTCATCAATGTTGGTTGTCAAATGGACATACTCGGACAGCAGATTACCCTTGGCATCATACGCGCTGTCCCTTTGGCGCAAAATCCACTCCACCGTGTAGGTTCCGGAAACTTTCCAGACAAATGTCAGGCGAAGTTTACGACCCCTAAGCAAATTCAGGGATAATCCGTCCGGGTAGTTCCTGTGATAGGAATTGTAACAGAATTCCCTGCTCGGAATCGCACCTTGCGACTGGGTCACTTGGAAAGTGGTATCCGGAAAGACAATCTTTGGCTTGTAGTTGGAAGTACCCGGCAGAAACAACGTAACCCATCCATAATCGGAGAGGTTGTTGATTACCTGCCCATCCCTCTTGATTACAAAGTCCAAGGATACGACCTTGTCGCCATAGTCACCCGGAGAAACCGAAATGTCTACGACATTTGTATCGTACACCCGATACAAATCAGGGGTAGCACCAAGCCCGACTCCTTTCTGCACTTGCATACTCATTGACGGAAGTGTTTGCCCCAGGATGGAACCATATAAGATGATTCCAGCCATCAACAGTGTGAACTTAAACAACTTCATACGTTTAAATTTTTGATTTTTAATTTATTATATTTCTTAATACTATTATTCAAACATAACTGTCTGAACTTGCAAAATTACATCAAAAACAAATACAAATTTTAATTCGATGCCATTTTTTTTTCACAATCCGTCATGTTGCGGAAATGAGGGGTGTTTAAGCAATATTTATACATTTAATTTATTATATATATAGGGACCGTACGTGGACAAAAAAGGGATATTCTCAACTTTTGACACAATATACATACATCAAACGCCGTTATATGGAAAACAATATTGTCAAATAACCGAATATGGGGGAAAAAACAAAGAAAATTCTGAAGCTGATTCTCTTCTTGGGACTAGGAGCCTTTTTTATCTGGTTTTCCATCAAGGATCTCACACCGGAGCAACGTAACAGCATCCTGACTGACATGAAAGGGGTGTTCACCGGATACCGTTGGCTGTTTCTGATACTGGGTATGGTTTTAGGTGTCATCAGCGTTTATCTAAGAGGATTGCGGGCCATCATCCTGCTGGAGCCGATGGGATACAAAGTTTCACGATCGAACGCCTACCATTCTGTCATGATCTGCTATATCGCCAATGTGGCGGTACCCCGTTTGGGAGAACTGCTACGATGCACCTACCTGCAACGCTATGAAAAGGTACCATTCCAGAAAAACCTGGGCACCGTCATCACCGAACGGATAGTGGACATGCTGCTGTTGGGGCTCCTGTTCGTTGTAGCCATCTTCGCAGAAGCGGACAAATTAGTGCCACTTTTCGGATTAGACCACTTCGGTGAAAAATTCGCACATTTCAGTTTTGGAAAATGGATAGTGTTCATCTTGGCGACTGCGGCAGCCATCCTGTTGCTTGTCGCATTGGGAAAACTCCTGAAAAAGACGAAGTTCATGCAAAAAATCAAGGATGTGTTGCTGGGATTCTGGCAAGGCATCCTATCCATTACCAAGCTGAAAAGACCCGGTTGGTTCGTCATACACTCCATCCTCATCTGGATATGCTGGTACTTCATGTTCATGATTGGCAGTTTTGCATTCCCGGAAATGCAGCATCTTGGCAATCCCATTTGGGCGGCCACGCTTTCCAGTGTTGTTGTCGGCACCTTCGGCTTTGTAATCGCACAGGGAGGACTTGGAGCCTATCCACTTTTAGTATCCCAAGTGCTGCTGCTCTATGGTGTTCCTTACGAAACCGGTCTGGCTATCGGATGGATCATTTGGGCCAACGAAACATTCGTATATGTGGCCGGAGGTTTAATCACACTGATATATACTGCTTTAAGAAAATCCCCAAAGGAGGACACCCTTGAAAAACATGAAACACCTGCATAACATCCAACATAAAATCATGGACTTACCGATATTGTCCGCACGACTGCGGCAATGGCGCACCGAAGGGAAACGCATCGTATTCACAAACGGTTGTTTTGACCTGGTGCACCGCGGACATGTGGAATACCTGTCGGCAGCCGCAGATTTGGGCGATCTGCTTATTGTTGGCATCAACAGTGACCGCTCCGTGACCAGGCTGAAAGGACCAAACCGTCCCATTATGGACGAAACTTCCCGGCAACTGCTGATGGCGGCGTTGGAATGCGTGGACGCAGTCATCCTCTTTGACGAAGATACGCCATACCGGCTGATTCAGGAAATCCAACCGGACGTGCTGGTCAAAGGTGGGGACTATACGGAAACAAATATCGTGGGTGCCGATATTGTCCGCGCAAAAGGTGGTGAAATCCATTGCATTCCGCTCACGCCTGGCTGCTCCACCTCACGCATTGAACAAAAAATCAAAAATCAGATATAAACGACAATATTTCCAAAAAACGTCAGTTATTAGTAAAAATATGTGACATGGGAAAGGGAAAATATCTTTTGGTGGTGTTTTTTTACCTTATATGCAATCTGTTGAGGGCACAATACACCGAAAATGACATCTACAATTACATCGACCGTTACCACGGACTGGCCATGGAAAAGATGCGCACCTGCGGCATTCCAGCCAGCATCACCTTGGCACAAGGCATTCTGGAATCCGCAGCAGGCACCAGTGATTTGGCTATCAATGCCAACAACCACTTCGGCATCAAATGCCACGCCAACTGGACCGGTGAAACCTATTTCAAAACCGATGATGCCCTTAACG
>JAEEGJ010026509.1_pt1 | contig 11736 bp, 5 predicted proteins | sample 8958761 | NCBI WGS metagenome assembly JAEEGJ01 (sample SAMN16246546, study PRJNA631951) | gut metagenome | biome: gut microbiome; feature: rumen; material: RS-attached | host: Bos | place: Iran: Karaj | collected 2018-10
GATCAATTCTGTATATGGTACGGAAGATGTCAGCTGCTATCTGTATTCAGACGGCAGTGAGCTGATAAAGAGTTTTGAAAACGGGTTCAAGCTCGATGCCATATTCCTTGACATCGAGATGAAGGACGTTGACGGCATGACGGCCGCGAAGAAGATCAGGGAGTATACCAAAGACATTCCGATAGTATTCCTTACCAGCCACACAGAGCTTGCGATGGACGGCTATGAGGTGGAAGCTTTCCGCTTTTTGAGCAAGCCCGTAAATGAGGTCAAGCTCAGGGAGACGCTAAAGGACCTTGAGAAGAAGCTCAAGGTAGATGAGAAGATCGTGCTGGTAAAAGACGGCGAGCAGATAGTCAATTCCGTGTCGGAGCTCGTGTATGTGGAGGCATCGAATAATTCATGCCGCTTCGTGTTCACGAGGAAAATGATAGAGCTTCGCATGAAGTTCAAGGAGGCGTGTGAGCTAGTGGATAAAGTTTCTCAGGATTTCTACAAGTGCCACCGCTCGTATTACATTAACCTGGGACACGTGAAGAAGCTGGCGGCTGCCGAGGTTACGATGGATAACGGGCAGGTCCTTCCCGTGGCAAGAAGCGCTTCCGCGGAAGCGAAGCAGAAACTGTTCGATTATGTAAGAAGGACGGGCCGTTGATATGAGCGAGCTTCTGGTCAAGATCATATACGTGCTTCTGATCTTCCTGCCGTGCTTGGGGTCCCCGATGACGGTCTACTTCATCGATGAGGTGTTAAGATACAGACTCAAGCATAAGAAAGCGATATACATCTTCGCTTTCATTACCGCTGCACTCGCGGGTATATTCTTCACTCTTGTCGGCGGTTACTACGGCGAGGTCAAAGATGCGATAATCATAACCGACATGCCGATGATCCTGCTGTCGCTTTTCATGATGCTCATCATCGGATTCAACATACAGGAGAAGTGGTACAAGAGAATTGCTGTCGTATTCTTCTCCACGAGCATAATCACTGATTTAAGCACTGTCTTCGCGGGCCTGCGCGAGGAGATAAATCTTATAGGCGTTACTGACAACCACGCCGTTCTATCTTTGCGGTACCTTGCGTATGAGGCGCTGGTGCTCGTTCTTGAATTCCTGCTCTTCGTTGCCATCGCGAGGGTAAGACGCAAGAAGGACGATGTGCCGCTGCCGCTGCCCGTATTGATCGCGATGTTCTTTATCCTGACGCTGTTCACATCTTTGCTTCCCGAGGATTACTCAGACACAACGATTCTTCGCTCTTCTTCGCCGACGATCATCATGCTTATCCTGTCGGCGCTCGTGTTCGTGACACTGCTGTTCTACGTGCGCGTCACGAGGAAAGAGCGTAACGACCTCGCGGAGCTTAACGCCAGGAACGAAGAGTACATTGCGGCGGAGGCGAAGTATTTCGAGCTGTCGGCTAAGGCGGACACGCAGATCCGCGCCATGCGTCATGACATGAAAAATAACGTGCAGGTTCTGATGCTGCTCCTCGAGAACGGCGACTACGACAAGATGAGAGACTACCTCGAGGAAATGGGCGGCAACCTTACTGCTGCCGACATAAGTGCGCACACGGGCAGCACCATCGCGGATGCCATCATTGCGGACAAGTCGCGCAAGGCTTCGGAGGCCGGCGCTGAGCTTGTGGTTTCCGGCGTCATCTCGGGAGTGGAGTTCACGCCCGTGGATATGTGTAAGATACTTGCCAACATACTGGACAACGCGGTCGAGGCGGTGAGTGACGAGAGCCTCTCGGAGCTTTTACCCGAGTTTAAGAAGATAGAGCTTAATTTCAAAAAGACCGATAAGTTCTTTATGATATCGGTCACAAATCCTTGCAGTACTTGTCCCTTGATAGTTGACGGACAGATCCAGACGGACAAGTCTGATAAGAAGAACCACGGCTTCGGGCTTAAGAATGTAAGAGAAGCAGCTTCCGTTTACGGTGGCGAAGTGGAACTGTCATGTGAAGAGAAGTCGCATGTATGCGTGTTTAGAACGGAGATCCTGTTTAATCTGAAGTCCTGATATGATTACAGGAAAAACAGCAGAATTTCTACCCCCCTGTTGACTGAACCCTATACCTCGCGTTATGATGTATCTCGCATGAGGGGGTATAGGTATGCTTAAGAAAATATTCGCAGGATTAACAACAGTTTCAGTGCTCGCGGGTATGTCCGCGACTGCATTTGCGGCTGAAACTCAGACACCTTCGGGCATTCCGCTCGATGAAGTCGGCAGCCGCATAGAGCAGTGGGCTTCCGAGAATGAGAACGAGTATCCGTCATTCGCGGTTGCAGTCGTTAACGGCGATGAACTCGTGTATTCAGGTGCATTCGGTTACATCGACATCGAGAACGGGATAGAGGCTACACCTGATGACACTGTCTATGAGTGGGGTTCCTGCTCCAAGACGATGGTCTGGGTCAGCGTAATGCAGCTGTGGGAGCAGGGAAGGATAGACCTTAACGAGGACATCCGTAATTACCTGCCTGAAGGATTCTTCCATAACTTAAGATATGACGATCCCATCACCATGCTGAATCTCATGAACCACAATGCCGGCTGGGGTGAGTCGACATGGGCGATGCAGGTCACAGATGAGAATGACATCATGGATCTGGGTGAAGCTTTGCAGTATTCAGAGCCGGTACAGATGTACCGCCCGGGCGAGGTTGCTTCCTACAGCAACTACGGTGCGGCACTCGCAGGCTATGTAGTCGAGTGCATCACAGGCCAGTCTTATGTGGATTATGTACATGAGCATATCTTCGATGTGCTCGGTATGGATCACACTGCCATCGCACCGGCACATAACGATAACGAGTGGGTTTACGAGAGAAGACAGCAGTTAGTATCTTATGCGAAGTCCGGCAATATATGGGTGTCCCAGGGTCATCAGCTTTGCTTCATCATGCCGTATCCTGCAGGTGCTGCCTGCGGTTCGATCGAGGATATGGCACTATACTGTTCCGCTCTTGTGTCAGACGAGAATCCTCTGTTCGAGAACGAGTCCACAAGAGATGAATTGTTCTCTGCCACTATGTTCTGCGGCAGTACTGATATTGCTTCCTGCTGTCACGGTTTCTGGCTTGCCGATTATGAATATGCATCCACATTGGGCCACAACGGGGGAACCAACGGCGGCTCCGCTAACCTTGAATTCGATCCCGTAAGCGGCATCGGTGTTGTTACTCTTATGAATGGCAGCGGTAATCCTCATCATGCCATGGATGAGCTCGTGTTCGGTGATTCTGTCATTCAGATACCGGAGACAACATGCGGTGACCTTTCTTCGCAGGATCTGTCGGGGCTTTGCATCAGCGCGAGGTCGTGGAGACGCGGTCCTCTGAGATTCATGTCGATGTTGGGACTCATGCCGATTACGCGCGTAAGCGAAGATGAGTACGATGTCGCGGGCATGTATACCATTACAAGATTTGCCGAGGATGCTTTTTACTTACAAGATGATTCGTTAGGAATGGCGGCTGAGTATAAGGTTCTCGATGACGGCACACGCGTGTTCGATATCGCGTCTTCCGGTTATGTTACCGAGAAGGGGCTGGCAGCTGAGCTTATTTTGATGTGTCTTTATGTGTTGATCGTACTTGCTGCAGCCGTGCTTCTTATCATCAAGCTCATCAGAGTAATTGCCGGGAAGAATAAGCCCTATGAAGGTTCAAAGATCATTACGGCAGCGCAGATTGCTAAGATCGTCTCTGCCGGTGTCATCGTTTTCTGGCTCAGTGTGCTGAACGAACAGTACGGACTGTATAAGATGCAGGGCGTCATTGGCTGCTTCGTGCAGATGCTTTGCTTTGCAGTGTGTCTCGCGTCAGCATTTGTATCCGTCAAAGCTCTCACCAAGGGCGGCAAGGGTAAGTTTAAGTACATAGTAAACGTACTCGGCAACGTATCTTTTGCAGCGGCAATGGTAGTATTTGAATTAATGAGATTCTGGAGCGTTTAAAGTGTAATTCGTCGATGCTGCGCAGGTCGTGGTTTATAAAACAAAAGAAAACCCGGTTCGAGTGAACCGGGTTTATAAGTGGTGACCCCAACGAGAATCGAACTCGTGATTGCGCCTTGAGAGGGCGCCGTCTTAACCGCTTGACCATGGGGCCATCTATAAGCGAATTGTTAATGCGCAAGACGAAACGCTCGAGTATATTATCACAGCCTTTTCGAATTGGCAAGGGTGTATGGATTATTATTCTGTGGTATGATAGGATATCTTTAGAAAACGAACATAATTTCGATAGAGGCAATATGAAAGAATATAAGTATATAAGGATACACGGGGCGAGGGAGAATAACCTCAAGAATATTGATCTCGATATACCCAGAGAGCAGCTTGTGGTGCTGACGGGACTGTCAGGTTCAGGTAAGAGTTCCATCGCTTTCGATACTATATATGCAGAGGGACAGAGAAGATATGTGGAGTCCCTGTCTTCTTATGCCCGTATGTTCTTAGGTCAGATGGAGAAGCCCGATGTAGACAGCATCGAGGGTTTGTCTCCTGCTATCTCTATCGATCAGAAGACAACGAGCCATAACCCGAGGTCTACAGTCGGTACAGTCACCGAGATATATGATTACTTAAGACTTTTATACGCGCGCGTAGGCCAGCCTGTGTGCTGGAAGTGCGGCAAGCCCATTACTTCGCAGACTATCGACCAGATCGTAGATAAGCTCAAGGTCTATCCGGAAGGCACGAGACTTATCGTCATGGCTCCGACTGTAAGAGGTAAGAAGGGTGAGTTCACGAAGGTTCTTGAGGATTACAGAAAGTCCGGTTATGTCCGTGCAAGGATCGACGGATCCATGTATGACTTGGGCGAAGAGCTCGATGGCTTAAAGCTTGATAAGAATCAGAAGCACAAGATCGAAGTCGTCATCGACAGACTTGTCGTAAGAGATTCGAATACAACAAGACTTTATGATTCCTGTGAGGCGGCGCTTAAGCTTGCTGAAGGTCTGCTTACTGTCGAGGCTCAGGTTGTTAAGAGCGAGAATGAGGACGGTCAGAAGACGTATGAGATCAGTGAGGAACTGTTCTCGCAGAATCTGTCTTGCCCTGACTGCGGCATCTCATACGGCGAGATCACTCCGAGAAGCTTCTCGTTCAATAACGCTTACGGTGCATGTTCTGAGTGTTCGGGTATAGGATCTCTTATCCATGTTGATCCTGAACTTTGTATCACAGATCCGAAGCTTTCTATCAATGAAGGTGCGATCACAGCGGGCGGATGGAACTTCGGTGACCCCAAGAGCTGGGGAAGAGGATTCGCGGTCGCTTTGTCCGAGAAGTATAAGTTCTCTCTTGATACGCCTTACTGCAAGCTTCCGAAGAAGATACAGGACATCATCATGTACGGTAATGACGGGGTAAAGATGAAGATCGATACCACGAACAGCGTGTACAGAAGAGATGACGATTACTATGCTGCATGGGAAGGCCTTGTGCCGAGCATCATGAGACGTTACAGGGAAGCATACGGCGAGGATGCCAAGGCGCATTACGAGCAGTATATGAGCGTTGATGTATGTCCCCAGTGCGGCGGCGCCAGACTTCGTAAGGAGAGCCTGTCTATCCTGATCAATAAGATCAACATAAGTGAGCTTACGAACAAGTCTGTTAAGGATGAATTGAAGTTCTTTGATGGGCTGAAGTTTACTAAGCGTAATGAGACTATAGCCGCACCCATCATGCGCGAGATTAAGGCGAGACTGCAGTTCCTGTCTGACGTAGGACTTGAGTATATGACCTTAAGCCGTCCTGCCATGACTTTGTCAGGCGGTGAGGCCCAGAGAATAAGACTTGCTACTCAGATTGGTTCAGGTCTGCAGGGAGTGCTCTATATTCTCGATGAGCCTTCTATCGGTCTTCATCAGAGGGATAATGAGAAGCTTCTGAATACTTTAATCAAGTTAAGAGACCTCGGTAACTCGGTTATCGTTGTCGAGCACGATGAAGACACGATGCGTGCGGCTGATCATATAGTCGATATCGGACCTCGTGCGGGCGTGCTCGGAGGCCGGGTGGTAGCACAGGGTACGGCGGATGAGATCTGTAAGGTGCCCGAATCTATCACAGGTCAGTACTTAAGCGGCAAGAAGTTCATTCCTGTGCCTTCTGACCGAAGAAAGATTGACCCTAAGAAGGTTCTGAGTATAAAGGGGGCTTCTGTTAACAACCTGAAGAATATTGACGTGGATATTCCTCTTGGTCTGTTTACTTGTATTACGGGTGTCTCAGGATCAGGTAAGTCATCACTTGTTAACTCCACGCTGGTTCCGATCCTGCAGCATGAGCTTAACGGAGCCCGTAAGCAGAAGGTTAAGTGCAAGGGTATCACGGGTTACTCGAACCTCGATAAGCTGATCGTTATCGATCAGTCTCCTATCGGAAGAACGCCCCGAAGCAATCCTGCGACGTATATTGGCGTTTTCGATCTTATAAGAAGCCTGTATGCCAATACGCCGGATGCCAAGATGCGCGGTTATAAGAACGGACGCTTCAGTTTTAACGTTAAGGGCGGACGCTGCGAGGCTTGTAACGGTGACGGCGTGAACAAGATAGAGATGCATTTCCTTGCGGATGTCTACGTAAAGTGTGACGTATGTAAGGGCAGACGTTATAACAGAGAGACACTTGAGGTAAAATATAAGGGCAAGAACATAGCGGATGTGCTTGATATGACCGTGGATGAGGCATGTGAGTTTTTCGCTTCGGTGCCTAACATTTACCGCAAAGTAAGAACGCTTAAAGAGGTAGGACTGGGTTATATTAAGCTGGGTCAGCCCTCTACGGAATTGTCGGGAGGCGAGGCGCAGAGAGTGAAGCTCGCATCCGAACTGTCGAAGAGGTCGACGGGTAAGACGCTTTATGTGCTGGATGAGCCTACTACGGGCCTTCATGTGGCGGATGTACATAAACTTGTTGACATACTCGAGCGTCTTACGCAGAATAACAATACTGTTCTTGTAATAGAGCACAACCTTGATGTTATCAAGACTGCTGATTATATTATCGACTTAGGACCCGAGAGCGGGGACAACGGCGGTGAGATAATAGCCAAGGGAACACCTGAGCAGGTCGCGAAGGTAAAGGGCTCGTATACAGGCCAGTTCGTAAAGCCTTTGCTCGACAGAGCCAAGAAGAACGGACAGTATGCGAAGCTTGAAGAGTTTATTGATACTGAGAAGCTTGAACTTGAGGCTCTGGAGATATCGACAGGACCTAAGGTTAGAAGGAAAATAAAGGAATAACTGGAATAAGAGGAAAAGGAAAGAGGAAGAGATATGCCATTATGTTCAGTATGTAAGCAAAGACAAGCGATTGTCTTTACAAGCCGTTATGAGAACGGCAGAAGAATAGATGACGGATACTGTATGAAGTGCGCTTATGAGTCTGGTTTTGCCGGTATAAGCGATATGTTTGCAGCAGCGGGCATCAACGGAGACAACATCGATGAGATGAGCGACAGAGTCGAGAATATCATCGGTAAAGCAGGCAATGCGACTAATCCCCAGGATTTCCTGAAGGCTATTGCAGGCGACGAGTTTGGTGAGGAGTTCAGCGATATTGATAATCCGTTCCCCATCGACGGCGAAGATGATATGGACTTCATCGATGACGATCAGAACAACGTAGGTGTTGCTGACTTCGGTCCTGATTCTGACATTCCGTCTGAGGATTCCTATGGAAAGCGTCCGGGTAGCGCTGCTGAGGGTTCTAATAATCCAATCAGCTCTTTCATGGATTCCATCTTCGGTGCGAATAAGGATAAGGGCGAGGAAGCAGGAGAGAACGGCGGACGCAAGGCTTCCGGTAAGGGCTCTAAGAGAAGATTGAAGTTCCTTAATGAATTCGGAACAAATCTTACCGAGCGTGCTAAGGAAGGCAAGATTGACAGAATCCTCGGAAGAGAAGTCGAGATCGACCGTGTCGTTCAGATACTTAACAGAAGAACTAAGAATAACCCGGTTCTCATAGGTGAGCCTGGTGTAGGTAAGACTGCGATCGCACAGGGCCTTGCCAATAAGATCATTGACGGTTCTGTGCCTGAGAAGCTTCAGAATATGCAGATCTGGCAGCTTGACCTTCCTGCAATGGTTGCAGGTACTCAGTTCAGAGGTATGTTCGAGAACCGTATCAAGGGCGTTATCAATGAAGCTATAAGAGAAGAGAATATCATTCTTGTTATCGATGAGCTTCATACGATCATGGGCGCCGGTGATTCTGAAGGATCTACCAATGCAGCCAATATCTTGAAGCCTGCACTTGCAAGGGGTGAACTGAGAATCATCGGTTCCACGACTACTGCAGAGTATAAGAAGATCGAGAAGGATTCGGCTCTTGAGAGACGTTTCCAGAAGGTCATTGTCAACGAGCCTTCCGAAGAGACAGCTGAGGGCATCCTCATGGGTATCAAGGACTATTATGAGAAGCATCATAATGTCACTTATTCACCTGAGGTCATTAAGTTTGCGGTTCAGGCATCTAAGAGATACATCACAGACCGTTATCTGCCGGATAAGGCTATCGATCTGATTGATGAGGCTGGTTCCAGAGCTAACCTCGATAACATCAAGCTCGTTAAGCTTAAGAAGGCTGAAGAAGCTCTCGATAAGGCCAACAAGGATTATTCCTCCATGGTAGAGAAGATGGAGAGCCTGACGATGTCAGAGCGCGAGCAGTTCTATGCGAAGGTCGCTGAGCTTCGTGCTGCAGCTGAGAAGGCTCAGCAGGAGTATGACGGCTTGAAGGATGAGGTTAAGCCTGATCCTATCACTGTCGAGGATATCGCTAAGGTCGTTGAGATGTGGACAGGCATTCCTTGTAAGTCCATCTCCGAGAGTGAGTCTGAGAAGCTCATTCACTTGGAGGAGAGACTGCACGAGAGAGTTGTCGGTCAGGAGAAGGCCGTAAGTGCCGTTGCTCAGGCTGTAAGACGTAACCGTTCAGGCTTTACAAAGAAGCATAAGCCTGCATCGTTCATATTCGTAGGACCTACAGGTGTAGGTAAGACAGAGCTTGTTAAGGCTCTTACTGAGGTTATGTTCGGAACCGAAGAGGCTCTGATCAGAATCGATATGTCCGAGTACATGGAGCCTCATTCAGTAAGTAAGCTCATCGGTTCTCCTCCGGGATATGTAGGCCACGAGGATTCAGGTCAGCTTACGGAGCAGGTAAGACATAAGCCTTACTGCGTAATTCTCTTTGACGAGATTGAGAAGGCACATGCAGATGTATTTAACCTGTTGCTGCAGATGCTCGATGAGGGTAGACTCACCGACAGCCACGGCGTACACGTTAACTTTGAGAATGCGATCATAATCATGACGAGTAACGCAGGTAATACTGCTAAGGCTCCGACTATCGGTTTCTTCTCCGGTACCGAGGAGGCTCTCGAGTCCAAGGTCAACTCCGCTTTGAAGGAGACATTCAGACCCGAGTTCCTGAACCGTGTTGATGACACGATCATCTTCAGTGAACTCAAGCCCGAGCAGATCAGAAGTATCGTCGACATCATGATGAAGGAAGTATTCTCCGTGCTTTCTGATAAGGGTATTGTCGGAAGCATCACAGACCGTGCTGCTAACCGTCTCGCTGAGAAGGGTTACGATCCTAAGTATGGTGCAAGACCGTTAAGAAAGGTCATCAGAAGACAGATTGAAGACAAGCTGTCTGACATGACGCTCGACGGCAGCCTTAAGGATGTCACGGATATTGTTATCGATTACAACGATGGCGACGAGGATATGACTTTCATCACTACGAAGAAGAAGCCCAGGAAGAAGAGAGCTTCTGCTTCCAAGCCTGAATAATCTATGCGTATAACGGTCGTTGGCGGAGGTAATGTCGGCACGCAGTTCATGGTGCACTGCGCGGCAAAGGGGCATGATGTAATTGCCTATACCTCTGACCCGTCCGTATTCAGCAAGCATCTTAATATCGTTGATGAGAACGGCGTGACCACGCTCGAGGGTGATATCAGTCTCGCGACTAATGATCCCGGCAAAGCGTTCGGTGACGCCGAGCTTATCATGATTACGCTTCCTTCGAACCTCATGAAGGGCATAGCACAGAAGGTCTATGAGCATGCACCAGCATCTGCTGTTATAGGTGTTGTTCCCGGTAACGGCGGAAGTGAGTGTGCTTTCGAGAAGTGCATAGAGAAGGGAAATGTATTTTTCGCACTGGAACGCGTGCCTGCGATAGCGCGCCTTGTGCAGAAGGGGCATACGGTTAAGTCCACGGGCTACCGTAAGGAGCTTCATGTCGCAGCTATTCCGTCTTCGAAGGCAGAAGAGTGTGCTGCGATCATTGAGAGCATCTACGATAAGCCTTGCCGCGTGATCCCGAACTTCCTGAATCTTACTATGACTCCGTCGAATCCAATCCTTCATACGACGAGACTTCGCACTATCTTTAAGGATTACGAGCCGGGTGTAGTGTATGAGAGATTGCCGCTTTTCTACGAGGAATGGTCTGACGAATCATCTGAGCTTCTTATCAAGTGCGACGAAGAGGTCCAGCAGATCTGTCATGCACTGCCTGAATTCAGACTCGAGTTCGTAAAGTCTCTTCGCATTCATTATGAGAGTCCGACAGTCGAGTCTATGACTGCAAAGATATCCAGCATCCCTGCATTCAAGGGACTGAAGACTCCTTATGTGGAAGTCGAGGGGGGACTCATCCCAGATTTCCATTCAAGATACTTTACGGCTGATTTTTCTTACGGTCTGTCAATCATCAAGCAGATCGCAGTCTTCGCAGACGTGGATACTCCGAACATAGACGAAGTCCTCGCGTGGTACGAGAGATACAGAGTCGAGCAGGGAGGTTTCTCCTATTCAGACTACGGCATCAATACCAGGGAAGACTTCGACCGCTTCTATCTCAGATAAGTCCCACGTAACCAGTTTCCTCGATCATATGCTGGCCTTCTTCTGACAAAAGCCAGTCAACGATTGCTTGCACATTCGTGTTGTCGTTGTCTGCTCTGTAAACTACATAGAAGTTTGCCGTAAGCGGGTAGGTGCCGTTTCTGATGTTCTCGGCATCCGGATAAACACCGTTAACGGAAAGCATCTTAACGCCGTCATTGCCGACAAGTCCCGTCAGGTAGTAGCGGAATGAATACCCGATGGATCCTCCGAAGATGGACAGAGGGTTTCTTCTTGTCAGCATATTATCTTCCATGAAACGGTCCATCATGGTCTGGCTGCCGGAGCCGCTTACTCGCGTTACGGGATTGATCATGCGGTTCGGTCCGCCGACCTCGCTCCAGTTGGTGATCTCGTTTCTATAAATCGCGCGGATCTCATCAGTTGTGAGTCCGTCAACGGGATTATCAGCATTAACGAAGAAAACAAAAGCTTCCACGCCGATAGGCACGATCTCAAGTTCAACTCCCTGATCTGCCGCATACTGCATCTGCTCCGCATTCGGGTGAGCAGTGAAGAAAACATCTGTGCTGCCGTCTACCACGGCGTTAAAGCCGCGTATCGTATTCTGATACTGCATCACGGAATCCTCCGCGAAATTCTCTCCATACTTATTATCATCATCGAACACGCCTCCTTCGTAGGTGACGCATCCTTCGGGATAGCAGTTCTCTATAACGGAAGCATACACGGGAACAAGCGCAGCAGCACCATCGAGGACAGGGAGGTCATCCTCCTCGTCGAAAAGCAGACTGCTGTTCACGTGCGCCAGATC
>JAEEGJ010026510.1_pt1 | contig 11736 bp, 10 predicted proteins | sample 8958761 | NCBI WGS metagenome assembly JAEEGJ01 (sample SAMN16246546, study PRJNA631951) | gut metagenome | biome: gut microbiome; feature: rumen; material: RS-attached | host: Bos | place: Iran: Karaj | collected 2018-10
AGTATATCTCCTATTTGCCAGTTTAATGGTTATATGTAATTATACTGTTAGACGTATTTAACTGTCAATGATGATATCATCTTCCTGCAAATGAAGAATAGGGCGTCCATCAAAAGATGAACGCCCTATTCCCGGGACAAGTGTGTGGACCCAAAGTCCACAAATATGATTGGAGAATCATAAACATCACAAATACTGTAAAACAGTTTGTATATACTAGAGTTATTATACGATATTTTATAGGTAGTGGCAACTATAATTTATACCACCATTTTACTCGCCACTTGTGGTATTATATTACTTGCATGTGATCTATAGGATTACGCGGAGGACGAAATATGCAGAATACATTTTCCAGTATACTTAACAGGGTTATTGAATCCGGGGTTCAGTCCAAGAATTCAATAATACTTAATTCAAAAATAGACAGATCTACATTTTTCCAGATTCTGAGCGGCAAGAGACTTCCAACAGAAAAGCAGTACGGAAAACTTCTCAGTGCCATCTCTCCGGATGACACGCTTATCAAAGAGCTGGACTTTGCTTATATCAGCGAGAAATATGGTTCTTCTTTTATTAATACCTATCAGTTTGTGCTTCGATTATTCAGCATCCTGAAACAGCACTCTTTCCCACCGGAATACCCTTCCGCTGTTTTTTCGAAGAACAGCGATTCTCTGGAGCCCTTTGAAAGCGGTGTTGCCCTCAGATCTTCTGAAGAGATTACCAATTGTATCAGACATATACTGCTGAATGAAATCAGAACAGAAACTCTGGATAAAACCGAAACTTCATATATAGATATCTTTGCACCGACTCAGGCTCTGAGTGATCTTGGTCTTTTTGATATGATAAAGATCATCGATATAAACAATAAGAACAATATCTCATTCCGACATCTGGCAAGTTTCTGGAACTGGAATATAACAAGAAGCCACGAGGCATTTATCGGATTTTCACAATTCCTCAGCCTCATTACATCAATAAATCTCAGCTACAACATATATAGTTTCGATTCAAAATGCAGCGACTTTCTGTCAGGTACTATCCTGCCATACTATATAATATTTCCAAGTGGAGTACTCTTCTTCAACCAGAACTACTCCAGTGGATTCTACTCACGCAATGAGAATCTTCTCAGCTTCTTCAAAGCTGAATATCAGAAGATCATAGGTTCTCTGACACCTATGATCGTGAGCGCTGAGCAGTTCAAGGATTTTATCCCACTGCTCTCCAGTCTTCCGGACAAGACAAAAACCTGGCATATAGCCAACAAGCCGAGTCTTGCTTATATATCAAATGATTATTTCTTAAAACAATATGTTCCTGACAAAGAGACCCGTGAGAGGTTTAGTTCATACAGTACAGCTTATCAGCATACGGATTATAAGGAGTTTAACAGTGAATCCGGACTTCTTGATATGATAAAGAACGGTAACATGATCGAACTCAGTTATCATGTTGATATATCGGATGAGGATCTGGATAAGATGGCATCTATCCTGTCTGAACGTCTCGATAAGAATCTGTTCATGATCAATACGGATAAGCTTCCACTGTCTGAAAACTGGAGTGTGTATGTCGTAGAGGATACACTTATACTTATGACTCCTCTTACCAAAGGAAAGAAAGCCATATACGTTACAGAGAAGACCATCGTTCAGGCCTTCACAGAATTCTGTACAATCCTGGAGAAGGGTTTCCTCTTAAGAGACAGTTCTTCAGTAAAAAGCAAATTATAACAGAAACGCCTCATCTATCGATTGACAGATGAGGCGTTTATTATCTCACGTATTAAATTAACACACGAAGCTTGCTGTGCAGAACTTCCATTGTGATAAGCTTTACATCTCCCATGTATTCTCCATCTGCATGAAGCACCATCGGAACTGCAGCTCTCAGTTCAAGCTTTTCAGCATCATAAAGGTTGAACCCTCTAATGCCTTTATGCTTTCCCTTCATAAGCTTAGTTAGAAGGAAGAATGCTTTCCACTTAGGGACTCCGTTAACTGCACATACTGAAAGCAGTCCATCATCCGGCTTAGCTCCCGGAGTCATTGGCACTCCACCGCCTTCGCACTTAAAGTTCATACCCGCAAGGAATATAAGATCACAGTAATCTACTGCGTAATTCTCTATAATATCCGGAACGTCCGGCTTATTCTCTTTATAAACCCTGACATTAACATCGTATTTTTTCATAACGAAAAGAGTTTTGATAGTTGTAAGAATATAACTGAGACCACCGAGATGAAGCTTGTTAAGCAGCTTCTTCTGGACTGAGTTCTGAACCTTCTTACATACTATGGCATCAAGTCCGATTCCGGAACTGATACCGAAGATTCTGTCCGAACCATTATCAGCCCATACTCTTCCGAGATCTATCTTCTTCTCTCCTATTGAAGAAAGAACCAGATCAAGTGCCTCCCTTGTATCACGAGGTATCTCGAGCTCACGGGCGAAGTCATTACCTGATCCTGTTGGAATAACCCCAAGCTTAATCTTATCGAAATCGGTTATGCCGTTCAGAACTTCATTAATAGTTCCATCACCACCGACAACTACAAGCCTGATATCATCATCAGGAAGAGCACATACCTTTGAAGCAAGTTCACTTCCATGTCCTGCATAACTGGTGGCATAAGCTTTATACTCTATTCCTTTTTCTTTCATCAGGCGGCGTACTTCATACCATGTTTTACGTGCATTTCCACTACCGCCATGCTTATTAACTATGAAATAATACATACGTATTCTCCTTATTCTTCGACCACAAGGTTCGGATCCTTATCCGGCAGGAGTGCATTCATAACGATACCTACAATTGAACCAACTGCAAGTCCTGTAAGTGAAATATTGAAGGAACCGCAAGGAATAACGATTGCCTGTGCTGCACTGTACTTGATACCGATTGAAAGTACCAGGATAAGAGCTGCGATTATTACATTACGAGTCTTGCTGAAATCAACCTTGTTTTCAACTACATTTCTGACACCGACTGCAGAGATCATACAGTAAAGAACAAGTGATATTCCACCGATAACCGGTGTTGGGATAGCTGAGATACATGCTGCAATCTTAGGTGAGAAAGAAAAGATGATTGCAAATACAGCTGCAATTCTTATAACCAATGGATCGTAAACCTTTGAAAGTGTAAGAACACCTGTATTCTCGCCATAGGTTGTATTTGCAGGTGCTCCAAAGAGAGATGCAATGGTTGTTGCAAGTCCGTCACCTGTAAGTGTTCTCTGAAGTCCCGGATCAACGATAAAGTTCTGTCCAACTGTTGATGAGATAGCTGATATATCACCTATATGTTCAACTATAGTTGCAAGCGCGATAGGAACGATTGTAAGTACTGATGTGATGATCAGTGTTGAATCCGGATGCTGGAATACATAAAGGACTGTATCCTCTGCTTTGAAAGGAAGGCCTATCCAACTTGCTTCTCTAATAGCATCAAGTGATGCAACATTAAAGAGCTGAAGCTTATCCATTCCCTCTATTGCGATATATGCACCATCTGCTGTCTCTTCTCCAAAGAGCATAGCAAGTATACATGCAACACCAACTGCTCCAAGAACTCCGAGAATGATAGGGATAATTCTTATCATTCCTTTTCCAAAAACATTACAGAATACGATTATCAGAATCGCTGCAATGGCTATTATCCAGTTTGTTGAACAGTTATCTACTGCTGACTGGGAAAGTGTAAGACCGATTGATATGATGATCGGTCCGGTAACTATAGGCGGGAAGTACCTCATAACCTTTTTAATACCAAAGGCTTTGATAAGTCCTGCCAAAAGCAGATATACAAGTCCGGCACACGCAACACCGAAGCATGCGTATGGCAGAAGCTCCTTCTCTCCATTAGGAGCTATGGCTGCATATCCTGCGAGAAATGCAAAAGACGATCCAAGGAAGGCAGGTACCTTCTTCTTAGAAATCAAATGAAACAGGAGTGTTCCAAGTCCTGCAAAAAGAAGTGTTGCAGAGACGCTGAGTCCGGTAAGTGCCGGAACAAGAACAGTTGCCCCGAACATTGCGAACATATGCTGAGCTCCAAGAGTCAGCATCTTCGGCACCCCTAGTTTTTTAGCATCGTAAATGGCATCCGTCTGTAATGAGTTATTATCCATGATGTACCTCCCCCTGAATAATCCTTATTTAGTTCCAAATATACGGTCGCCGGCGTCACCAAGTCCCGGACAGATATATGCATTTTCATTAAGGCATCTGTCGAGATTACCAACGTAGATTTCAATATCAGGATGCATAGATGACAGCTTATCAAGTCCTTCAGGTGCTGCTATGATACACATGAATTTAATATGTCTGCCGCCACGCTGCTTTACGAAGTCAACTGCTTCCACTGCTGAACCACCTGTCGCGAGCATCGGGTCAAGAAGAACCACAAGTCTCTGCTCGATAGGATCAGGAAGCTTACAATAATACTCATGCGGTTCATGGGTCTCAGGATCTCTGTAGAGACCGATATGTCCCACCTTAGCGGATGGAACAAGTGCATGAACTCCATTAACCATTCCAAGTCCTGCTCTGAGGATCGGAACTATAGCCATCTTCTTACCATCAATCATAGGAGTCATACAGGTTTCAATAGGAGTCTTAACCTCCTGATCCTTCAGAGGAAGATCTCTGAAAGCTTCAAATGCCTCAAGCATAGCAATCTCTTCAACCAGCTGACGGAACTCAGTTGTACCTGTATTCTCGTCTCTAAGAAGCGATATCTTATGCTTAATAAGTGGATGCTCCATGATGATAATCTTCTTGTTGTCCTTGTAATACATTTTGCTGCCCCCTCTTATGTTATTTGATGTTTTTATTATACATTACCCCAACAATATCATGTGGTCGAGCGTTAAATTACAGCACTTTTCCCACTCTATATAGTTTACAATGAAGCTCCTGTTCCGTCAATGGATTATTACCCCTGATGGCTGTTTTATACTCCAAAATATTCTTTAATTGAACTTATTACAGTCTCCTTATCTTCTTCAGTAATTCCATAGTACATCGGAAGTCTTACCAGACGATCTGATTCTACAGTTGTATACGTATCCTCACCATGGAAACGACCGAACTTTCTTCCTGCCGGTGCAGAATGAAGCGGTACATAATGGAATACACATCCTATCTCACGATCACGCATAAACTGAAGAAAATCAGAACGTGTCTCAAGATTCTTAAGCTTAATATAATACATATGAGCATTATGCTCAGCATAGTCAGGAATAGTTGGAAGCTCTATAAGTCCCGCATCGCGAAGTGGCTTCAGACTATCATTATAGAAGTTCCATGTTTCCATACGATTATTGTTTATCTCATCAGCCTTCTCAAGTTGTGCCCAGAGATAAGCAGCATTGATCTCACTAGGAAGGTAGCTGTCACCGAAGTCTACCCAGGTATACTTGTCTACCTGACCACGATAGAACTTGGAACGGTTTGTTCCCTTCTCTCGAAGAATCTCTGCCATCTCGATGTAAGCCGGGTTATTGATAACAATAGCTCCGCCCTCACCCATGGAATAATTCTTTGTCTCATGGAAACTGTAGCAGCCGAAATCACCTATAGTTCCGAGAGCCTTACCCTTATATGAACTCATCACGCCCTGAGCTGCATCCTCAACAACTATAAGGCTGTGGCGGCGTGCTATATCCATTATCTTATCCATATCGCAGGATACACCTGCATAGTGAACAACCGAGATTACACGGGTTCTGTCGGTAATCGCTTCCTCTATCTTATCCTCATCTATATTCATGGTATCCGGACGGATATCCACAAATACAAGATTAGCTCCTGCAAGAACCGCACTGGTTGCAGTACTTGAGAAAGTAAAGCTTGGAAGGATAACCTCATCTCCCGGCTCCAGGTCACACATGATCATAGCCATATCAAGTGCGGTTGTGCCGCTTGTAGTAAGCATTATCTTCTCAGCATCAAAGCGTTCTTCCATCCATCTGTCACATAACTTGGTGAACTTTCCATCACCACTTATATGACGTGATTCAATCGCTTCCTGAATATAATCAAATTCTTTTCCCATAAAAGGTGCAATATTAAAACTAATCATACTATGCTCACCCCTTTACAATTAATCAAGTCCTCCGAGTGCCTCAGTAACCTTTGCTAAATCTGTAAAATACGTAAGTGCAACTATCCTGTTTGTAGTATCACTTATAGTAACAACCAGACAGGTATTCGCAGCCTTGTTATAATAGTAATCAGCTGTAGATGTTCCGCCTAACGCGTCATTTAGTATTACCATACAATTATCATACTTATATGTAATCTTTCCAGCAATCTCTGTTTCACCAAGACCGATATTCAGACCATATATAGTCCATCGTCTATCAGAAAAATGTATTCCGGAATACTTACCATCTATATAAACTGTGTTGAGTTTCTTGCCGGAATTAACTGTAATCGTTGCATCTTTAGTCCACTGTGGGATGAACTTATCCATTCCCTCATCTCTCTTGAAGTTAATATGGTACTTCGCAGATAATTCCTCCTCTGATGCCTTTGCATCCGCTGTAAGATCAACCGGATCAGGATAGATAAATGTTTTAAACACGATAAATCCGCTAAGTGCTATTACCACACATATAACAACTTTTATAATTGTTCCCGTAATCGGATTTATTTTTTCTGGTGGATTAATTACAACATTAAAATCATCTTCACTCATGTATGATTTTATTTCCGTAGTCTTATTCAGACTTTCCGGCTGTTTATATACATCAAATTCCAACTCCGGATTAAACTCCGGCATTCCTTCCATCTCTTTCTTCTTTGCCTCTTCAGCAAGATCATTCTCGTCTCTTTTAACCTGAAGTTTCATTCCCCCTTTTGAATCTTCAGCCTCGTCCCTTTTAACCTGTAATGCCATGATGTCCTCCTACATATTTTTTATATTTTATTCCAAACGCAGCACCATAGAATACGCTAAGTGCTACAAGCAGAATCACATAAAACCACACTGCTCCTCTCATCTCATAACTTAGTACGACTTTGTCCGAGAGTAAAAATGCAGCGGCTGCCACTATTATATATCCGGCGAGAATCAGCTTCTGCTCTCTCATAATAGTTAATATATTCATAAACAGTGTTGCCATTGCCAGGAATCCACTTCCCACAACTATCAGCAGAAGATCCGTCTTATATGGTGCCAGATCCTTATTATACATAAAGGATAATACCGGTACTCCCAGCAGATATGCTCCTATCAGACAGACTACGGTTATTCCAAGCACATATACAGCCTGCTGAAAAACAGTTTTTAAAAATTCTTTAAACTTCCCTTCATTCCACATGCAGGAAGTTCTGAGCAGAATCGGGTTGAAGATTACACTTGCTAAAAGTCCGACCACAAATACCGGCATGGAAATATATCCATATATAGCCTGTATAGAATCATCCATAAACCTGTCTATAGAGTTCTTTGGTGCCGCTCCAAGATAGTTTGATAAGAACATTGCAAGGAAGATCGGAAAAACAGCTATAAAAAGAGCTGTAACATTCTTCCTGCTTAATACTCCCTTCCCGTTCTTTTCATCAAGCATATCTCTTGTAAGATATAATAACACAACCATAAAAACATAAGTAAATATAGTTGCAATAATAAGCGATGAAAGAAGATTACGTGTGATCACTACTAAAGCACCGAAAAGAACCAGCGTTGCAGCCACACGTATAGTAAGGCACTTGGCTCCGATATCCAGTCTTCCCTTCTTCTGGTAATCACCATGATATACATCTTCATATGCTTCAGGTACACGCATAAGACACATCCATATGATTATCTGAGTCTTCACAGATGTATATCCTACTGTATGAGCCGAATATAATGTATAAACTACAGAAACAATAATCATCATGATCGATGAGATAACTCTTGTCATATGATAATCCTTGAAGCTGTAAGTGTTCTTTACATCAGATACCTGAAACCCCCTCATACCATACTTTCCAATAAACAGAAAAAGATTTGCAGAGACATTACCCATGGTATATATGCCTACCAGTTCATCACTTACCACACGTGACAATACAATAAGCATAATAACAGACTGAAATGCCGAAAGCATACTGCCTGCCATGTTCCAGATAGCACTGCTTCTCTCTATATTTTTACTTGTCATTAGAAAGCTTTTTCTTATATTCTTCATTAGCCTTTATCAGTTCGATTTCAAAATCCTGTTTATTCTTCTGTACCATTGTCTGTAACATCAGCCCTGTAAAAAGAGATTGAATGGCCGCTATAACTACAAATCCACAGACTATAAGAGTTGGAAATCTTCGAACAAGTCCTGTATTGATATATTCGATAAATACCGGTATAAAGAAGGCAACCGCTATCAATGCTATTATAAGTGCAAGATATCCAAAGAAACAGAAGGGCTTATATGTTCTGTAAAGCTTCATGATTGTCTTCAGAACCTTCATACCGTCACTATACGTATTAAGCTTTGATACACTTCCATCCGGCCTGTCTCTATAATCGACAACTACATTTTCAATCTGCATATTCTTATCAATAGCATGGATGCTCATCTCTGTCTCTATCTCAAAGCCCTTTGAAAGCACAGGGAAGGTCTTAACAAAATTATAACTGAACGCTCTGTATCCCGTCATAATATCCTTAATATTTCCCTTAAAAAGCCTATTAATGCTTCTTCTAACTATTGAATTTCCAAAATTATGGAATGGTCTCTTATTCTCATTAAAGTATGTTGATGATAATCTGTCACCGACCACCATATCAGCATTTTTATTTAATACCAGCTTTGCCATCTCCGGTGCAATTTCAACCGGATATGTATCATCACCGTCTGTCATAATGTAGCACTCAGCGTCTATCTCTCGGAACATCCTTCGGATCACATTTCCTTTTCCCTGCTGATACTCATATCTGACAACGGCTCCTGCTGCTCTGGCTATCTCATCAGTTCCGTCAGTTGAATTGTTATCATATACGTAAACTGTAGCTTCCGGAAGAAATCTCTTATATTCCTTAACAATTTTTTCTATTGTCGTAGCCTCATTATAACAAGGAATCAATACAGCTATTTTATCCATAATATATTATCCTTCTGTATTTTGATCATTTCATCCTATTTCCACGTTCTCTCAGATATTATATACCTTGGCCTGTGCTTTGTCTCTAAGTACATCTTTCCTATATATTCTCCTATAACACCAAGAGATATCAACTGAACACCTCCAAGGAAGCATACAATACATATGGTTGATGCCCATCCTTGTACAGTATTCCCCAGCAAAACATCAATTATCGCCCACAGAATACCTATAAATCCAACTAAACTTACTATAAATCCAAATGTTGTAATAATCGAAATCGGTTTGATGGATAAGCTTGTTATACCGTCTATAGCAAGACCGATCATCTTACTTAAAGAATAGTGTGTTTTTCCTGCCAGTCTCTCCTGTCTTGCATAGCTTACGGTAGAACTCTTATAACCTACCAACGGAAACATACCTCTAAGGAAAAGATTAACTTCCTCAAAACCTGCAAAACTCTCTAATACCCTGGCACTTACCAGTCTGTAATCCGCGTGATTGAAGACCACTTCCACTCCCATGGTATTAAGGAGCTTATAATATGATTCTGCCGTAAATCTCTTGAAGAAAGTATCTGAATCTCTGTTATCTCTGACACCATATACGATTTCCGCATCAGAATTCAGATATTCATCAACCATATCACTCATCTTAGTGATGTCATCCTGTCCATCACAGTCTATAGATATGGTAATATCACACTCATCTTTTGCTTCCATGAGACCAGCCAGAACAGCATTCTGATGTCCTCTGTTTCGGCTTTGGCTCATTCCTATATAGTGTTCATCTTCTTTAGACAGCCTGACGATTATATCCCATGTGGAATCTTTTGATCCATCATTTACAAAAAGTATTCTGGACTTCTCGCTTATCTGCCCTGCATCGATCATAACATTCAGCTGTTTTAAGAACATAGGCGCTGTCAATACCAGAACCTCTTCTTCATTATAACAGGGAATAACCATCCAAAGAATCGGCTTTTTAGTTTTCTTTTCTTCTAAATTATCCATCATATAGTTTCTCTCTAATAATAATCAAACAGGAACATCGGTGCATTTGCAGATTCCATATTCTCATGGCCGCCCAAAACCGCTTCAGAGTACAGTATTATTACTGTATCACATCCGCTGTTTACTAATTCATCAATTATAGATTTTCCTTCATTTAGAATGACTCTCGGATTATATACCTGAACCTCTTCCATCTCTACTGATAAAAACGGAGCTACAGCATTTGTTAATGAATCACCTAATATTGCAACCTTTCCATTATTCAGATAATTATTATGAATGGCCAGATCATTTACATTTGCGCCCAAATACATGTAGTATCTTATATAGCCGCCCTCGTAAATGCTATAATAATCAAACATATCATTAAAGGTACCATCCCACTGCTTTCCATTCATTGTATATGAATATTCTATATCAAAAGCCGGATAGATAACAGATATATCATCCTTTCCGATATAGGCACTCGAAACCTTTTCAGCCTGTTCACCAAGAAAATAATCGTTATATGTATCTTTTATAAAGTAATCTTCTTGGTCAAGCACAGAAAAGGACATATCATGATATCCCTTATTCTCTAATTCTTCAGATATCTGTTCTGCCACTTTAAAACCTGTTTCAATTTTCCAGTGATGATCTCCTTTATAAAAGGAGTTAAGCGTAACATCATTATCTGTAAAGAGACTCTCTCTCAGATCAACTGTGTCAATTCCCTCTTCTCTGAGTCTGGATATAAATACGTCAGCATTCTGATTTGCATAACTTCTTATACCACACTCTTCCCATGCATAATTATCATCTGAATACTTGACCGGTGCATTTACATATATAAGATTGATTCCTGCATTAGATAATTCCTGCTGCAGAAGCTTCATCTTTTCAACTTCAAAGTCTACATTCACTTCCGGATATACATTTATAGTATTATTGTCACTTGTTACGATTACTCCATCCTCAATGTAATATAACTTTGAATCCATCGTCTTAAGTGTCATTCCGGAAATGTTTATCAGCTCGTCACTGAGAGATACCTGTGATAATGCCTCTTTTAAAGCCGATACAGAATTTATATTTTTAAAATCCATATAATGAACATTTACAAAATCAAGAATAATGATTATCAAAAGGAGCATTATTGGAAGTATGATCTTACCGTTTTTCATATTGTATCCTCATTGATTAAAAGTTCGCATAGACAAACGGATTATTGGTTCCTGAAACAATAAACGATAAACATAGAATGAATAACAGTGTCATAACTATAGATAATACTGCTTCAAATACCAGTCGTATCTTCTGATCCTTCTTTTCCATATACTGGGAAATCTTTGAATATATCGGAAATATAAATAGTATTGCCGGTATCAATGCAAACTTATAATCCCATATCAGATGCCATATATTTATATCGTTATGCTCTATCCTGCTGATACCAAACATTCTTTTCAGATAAGCTCCCAGATAGCTCAGATCTGTGTATCTGAAAACTATCCATAACAGATTTATATAGAAAAGTGAAAACAGTCTGTATATAACAACCGCTCCACTCTTTAAACGCTCCGGCTTTATCAGAATCTTTTCCAGCATTATGATAACAAAATATAACAATCCCCAGATT
>JAEEGJ010026512.1_pt1 | contig 11735 bp, 8 predicted proteins | sample 8958761 | NCBI WGS metagenome assembly JAEEGJ01 (sample SAMN16246546, study PRJNA631951) | gut metagenome | biome: gut microbiome; feature: rumen; material: RS-attached | host: Bos | place: Iran: Karaj | collected 2018-10
TTAAATAATAAAAACGAACCATTGCTATCGATGCGGCCGGCAAGCCGACTGTGAGTTAATACCGAAGAGTCAACCTAATGATAAAACAACCATTACAAGTGCAATAATTTGCATCCATTACTAAGCAAGCTATCGGCCCAACGGCGGGAATCCCCCACCATTGGGCCGATAAATTTTTGGCCATATTGCACAAATAAGACATTATTCTTACCTTTGTGAGCAATTGTAACCCTTATATCATAATGATTATGAAGCGTGTCATCCTCCCGATAATCTTGGCTATGTTGGCGCTCGCAGTGAGTGCGCAACTGCCTCAATTCAACAGCGACGACTACGATGGATGGATTTACAACAATCCCAATGTGACCCTTTCGCCCAGTTTCATTGCCAGCGGACGAGTTACCTTTTATGTCAACAGCGAGGGGATGGCTCTCACGCTGACCTCTCCCCTGTTCAACTGCCAGGGCATCGAAAACATTAATGCTGATGTGTTGTGGTACACCAAGTATTTTAAGGACAACAAGTTTGTCTTGGACAAGGCGTCACTGACCCTCGTCATCGAGGACGGGGATGGGTATCCGCTGGACTCGGTCACATGTGTGCCGACTACTCCCGGTGTGAGCACCCATCAGCTGTCAATGTCCTTACCTGTGCCGCCTGGACTGACCACAGCCCGACTGCGCTTCGTGTCGTGGACGGGCGACGTGGTGAGCAACGGGGCTATCAAGAACGCGGCTTTCACCTCGTCGGGTACCGCTCCAGTGACCACGCCAGGCGATGTTAACGGCAACGGCTATGTTGATATTGCGGATGTCACCATCCTTATCGACTACTTGCTGGATAGCAGCGGCGACATCCTGGAGAATGAAGCTGACGTCGATCAGGACAGCACCGTCAGCATCAACGACGTCACCACTCTCATCGATATATTACTCGGGAGTTGAGGATTAATGCGTGTGCCGCAGGCTGTAGAGCAATACAACAACAAAGCAAAAGACGGGCACAACAAACGACAGGTTGACAGCGGGCAGCACTTGCACATTGCTGTCAATAATCATTGCCTGCAAGGCCGGCAACACACTACCGCCCAAGATGGCCATAATCAATCCTGCCGACCCTAACTCGGTATCTTCCTTCATTCCGCCCAGGGCGATGCCGTAGATGGTGGGGAACATCAGGCTCATGCAGGGCGACACACCCACCAGGCAGCACATGCCCACGCGACCTCCTATGAAAATGACTCCGCACAGCAGCAATAATGCCACTGCGGCAAAGAAGGCCATCAAGCGCCCAGGCTTGATATATTTCATCAGATAGATATTCACAAAGCGCATCAGGCAAAACAGCACCATTGCCACGATGTTGTAGCGCTGGGAGAGCACCTCGGCGGCTTGTTCGCCCATTCCTTCGGCCATAAAGACGCGTGTGCCGTATTGGATGATAAACGTCCAGCAGGTAATCTGTGCGCCCACATAGAAGAACTGCGCCACCACGCCCCAGCAGTAGGGCTTGTTGGCCGCCAACCGCTTGACAGCGGGCCACAACGGCTCATGGCGCTCACGTGCCGACTGGCGCACGGCGGGGATGGGCATAAACAGCATGACCACCAACAGCAACACGAGCACACCTCCCAGCAGGGCATAAGGTTGGATAAGCACGCCCAGGTCGCTCTGCTTCAATGCCTCGAACTGCGCATCATTGAGCACAGCACGCTGGGTGGTGTCGAGCGGCGAGAGCCGTGCCTGGATGAAATTCATTGCTACAAACATGCCCGCCAGCGACCCGATGGGATTGAACGATTGGGCCAGATTCAGGCGCCGCGTGGCAGTCTCGCTGTCGCCCATGAGCAGGATGTAAGGATTGGCAGTCGTTTCAAGGAACGACAAGCCGCAAGTGAGGATGAAATAGGCAATGAGGAACGGAGCAAAGCTGCCCAACACCCTGGCAGGGATGAACAGCAACACACCCAGGGCATATAGCGCCAGACCCATCACAATGCCGCTCTTGAACGAATGGCGGCGGATAAACAGCGCTGCCGGCAATGCCATACAAAAGTAACCGCCATAGAAAGCGACCTGAACCAGCGCACCGTCGGTCACGCTCATGCGGAATATCTTGGAGAAGGCCTTGACCATCGGGTTGGTGATGTCGTTGGCAAAGCCCCACAGGGCAAAGCAGCAGGTCACTACGATGAAGGGCAGCACATAGCTCACGCCCTCGCGGGTCACCAGCAACCTTGATTTCTTTTCTTTATCGGTTATCATTTTGTTTAAAGTTTTTCAAACAACTTGGCTATTTTCAAACAATTTGAACAACATAAAAAAGGGTTGTTCCGGTTGTTTGATTCTTTTTCAATCATTCTTTTATGGTATAAACATCAAAACGACATGAATCCATCTCCGACTTTGATGAAAAAGAGTTAATCGCAAATAAATGATATAATGAAGTTGCAGCATAGATTTTATCTCCCTTGATAATTATAGGTATATTTACTGTCCTTGGAGGGAATTTGTACTCCCATCCTTTCGATTTATTGGTAATTTCAACATAGAAAATATCGGTAATCAAATAAGATAATATATGTTTCTTTTTTTCATAGACATAATTGTTGGTGAAATCAATCATATCTATATTTAAACTAACTACATAAATACAATCTTGCTGACACTTCCAGAGGGCAAATATGGTGTCTTGTATTTCCTGGTCCAGTTCTGTGAATCTTACGGTATAAGGCTCTTTTACAACATGAGAACAAGATCTGTTAAAGACGATTACACCAATAATCAGAATACCAATCACTAACAAAAGCTTTTTCATAAACAAATATGTTATTTCTCCTTGATGATGAGAATGATGCCAAACTAAAATAAATCCAGGATAATTTGCCCTGATGTTTTCACCAGCAGCCTAAATTTGTTGTGATCATCAGTCTCTCTCATTCCTCATTAAACTCTAAACCCTAATTTCTAAACTCTAAACTTCAAGCTTCAAGCCTTCTTGAAGCTTGAATATCCGTTCCATCAGTTGCCATTTGGCCGTCGAGGGTGCAGACGGGTCACAGCCCTGGAACTGGGCCACATAGGCTTCCCACTCGGCTTGACGGGGCAGGGTCGCTAGGCGGGCGTTGTCACGCTCCCAGTCAAAGTCATCAACCGTATCGCATATCATGAACAATCGGTTGCCCAGGATATAAATCTGCATGTCCAGGATACCTACACTGCGGATGCCCGCCTGAATTTCGGGCCACACGTGAGCATGGGCCTCTACATATTTCTCTATCAGCTCGCGGTCATCGCGCAGCTCGAGGGTTTGGCAATATCGTTTCATTGTTTTTTAGTTTATAGTCTTTAAAGTCATTAAGGTCTTTAAGGTCTTTAAAGTCATTAGAGTCTAACTCCTAATTTTCAAAGTAATGGCCCCCTCGGGGAAACTCTCGCGGTCACGGCACACGAGCGCCAGGTAACCGCCACCACCCGCGCCGGGCATCTTCCACGCCAGCACGCCAGGCATAGCGCTGTAGCGGTCGATGTAATCCTGCACACCAGGCTGTATCATCGCGGGGAACATTGCCACCTGGGCGTTGAATGAGGCCTTGTAGGCTGCAGCAAAAGCGTCTAGGTCACATCGCTGGATGGCATCCCAGCAGGACGATGCGGCAGACGCCAGTGCCTCTACCTTCTCTCTGGTAATGTCCTTACCTGCCACCACGCTGCAACCGGGGCGACGTGGGAACATGGGAATCATGCACAGGTGGTCTTCCAGCCAGCCCAGCAAGGTAGGGTCACAAGTATATTCTATCTTCTCGGGCCAATAACTGCCATTATAATAATGTCGGGCAAGACCAGGAACGCAGATACCGATGGCATCCTGAGCACCGCTCACGATGCCGTCGCTGCGCTCGGGGTCATTCTCGAGGCAAAAGACCAGACGTGCCAGCATCTCGGGGTCCATGTTGGGCAACTGTATGGGCCACACGCGCTTGATGGTGTTGCGCGTGCTGGTGGATAGGCCGCATCGCTCACGTATCTCAAAAGTGGGTTCCAGCGAGATGGTCAATGCCCACCCGGGAGCATAGCATGAGACATAGGGCTGGTCAATCCATGTACCCGCCAGGTCCAGGCGTGTGGGCAACTGGCTGGGCAACTTTTTCAGGTCGGTGCTGCTGCGAGCGGCAAGGCCATCGCTTGGGACCCGCTTGAGCACAATGTACTCCATGCCGCGCTCGCGGCACAAGGCGCGTTTCTCCTCGCGGTCACCGTCCTCGTTGACCACAAGGCAGTCGGGCCGCACGATGTCCAGTGTGGGCAGGAAGTCGAGGTAGCCGTCACCCTGGTTGATGTAGGCCTCCTTGACATAGCGGATAGCTCGCACCATGAACAGGCGTTCCTGCTCGCTGTACATCGTCTTGTGCCCTTTCAAGGCCGCGATGGTATTATCACTGCCGATGCCCACATACAGGTCGCCATACTGCGATGCCTGCCTGAAGAACTCCACATGGCCCGAGTGCAGCAGGTCATAGCACCCCGACACAAACACTTTCTTTTTCAGTTCAGCCACTTCGTGTTTTCAATTAGTTTCTAGTGCCACAAAGGTACAACATCCCGTCCACAGGAGCATCATGAAGGGCGGAAAAATACTCTCCGCCCTTCACAATCCAATTCCATATTGTTTAACCAATCCTTTCGTTCCTATTCAGGCACACTCTTGAGTGTCCTGGCGATATCCACATCCGAGACTTGATAGTTCATCAAGTCGCCATTCAGGTATTGTTCATAGGCGCTCATGTCAATGAGGCCATGCCCTGAGAGGTTGAACAAGATGACCTTTTGCTCTCCGGTCTGTTTGCACTTTTCTGCCTCACGGATGACAGCGGCAATGGCATGCCCGGACTCTGGGGCAGGGATGATGCCCTCAGTGCGGGCAAAGAGCATTGCCGCGTCAAAGGACTCCAGTTGCGGGATATCCACACCGCGCATCAGCCCGTCTTTCAGCAACTGGGAAATAATCATGCCGGCACCGTGATAGCGCAGGCCGCCCGCATGGATGTTTGCAGGCTTGAACTTGTGGCCCAACGTGAACATCGGCAACAACGGGGTGTAGCCAGCCTCGTCGGCGAAGTCATAACGGAACTCTCCCCTTGTCAATTTGGGACAACTCTCGGGCTCGGCAGCGATAAACTCGGTCTGCTTGCCGTCCTTCAGATTGTGACGCATGAACGGGAAGGCGATACCGCCGAAGTTGGAGCCGCCACCAAAGCAAGCAATCACCACATCGGGATACTCGCCAGCCAGCGCCATCTGCTTCTCGGCCTCAATGCCAATGATGGTCTGATGCAGTCCCACATGGTTAAGCACCGAACCCAGGGTGTACTTGCAGTTGGGTGTCGTCATCGCCAGTTCCACAGCCTCGGATATGGCTGTTCCCAGCGATCCGGGGTGTTGCGGGTCACGAGTGATGATGTCCTTGCCGGCACGGGTGGACATCGAGGGCGAGCCTGTCACCGCCGCGCCGAAGGTGCGCATGATAGACGAGCGGTAAGGCTTCTGCTGCATGGAGATTTTCACTTGATAGACCGCTGATTCCAATCCGAAGACCGAGGCTGCATAGGCCAGGGCTGCGCCCCACTGGCCCGCACCAGTCTCGGTGGTGACATTAGTCGTTCCCTCCAGCTTGGCATAGTAGCACTGGGCCAGGGCCGAGTTGACCTTGTGTGAGCCCAGCGGGTTGACCGACTCATTCTTGAAATATATGTGAGCTGGCGTCTGCAACACCTCTTCGAGCGCATAAGCGCGAACGAGCGGCGTAGAACGATAGGCCTTGTATTTATCCATGACCTCATCGGGGATGGGGATGAAGTCATGCTCGGTGTCCAGTTCCTGTACACAACACTCGCGCGGAAAGATGTGTGCCAAGTCGTCCACACCCAGGGGTTGCTTGGTGGCAGGGTGGATGAGCGGCATGGGCTTGTTGGGCATGTCGGCCTGGATGTTATACCATGCAGTTGGTAACTCGTTCTCTTGCAGAATAAATCTCTTTTGTTTCATCTTGGTTATGTATTATTATTAATAATGTTTAAAAGGCCTGTCGCGAGAACGACAGACCTTTTATTATACTTTGCAATCCTTAATGATTCAAATGGTCAAGCGACTCACGACTTTTTTAATCTTGAGTTACGCCACCACCAATATGCTGAAAGCATTGTCATCATTATCTCATATTTATGTTAACTTTGCAAATATATAACCATAATTTGATTACAGCCAAATAAATTCGGAAAAAACAAACGACCACACACAAAGAACTACGAGAATCGGTCAGGACAGGCCATTATTTTCCGGCATGAAACCCCAAGAAAAACAATGTAATTGCAGATTTGATTTGGATTTATGCAGATAAAGGCTTAATTTTGTGACCAAGTTAACATGGAAGAAAACAATAACCAATATTTATAGCAACACGACTATGTACACGCAAGAAAACGGATTCTACATCGCCCATGGGCCCAACGGCCCCATCAGCATCCTGGGCAATATGGCCAACCGTCACGGACTCATCGCCGGAGCAACAGGAACGGGTAAAACGGTGACGCTGCAAGTGATTGCCGAGAGTTTCTGCAAGGCCGGCGTGCCCTGCTTCATGGCCGACATGAAAGGGGACCTCTCGGGCGTGAGCCAACCCGGAAAACTGTCGGGTTTCATCGAGAAGCGCCTGCCCGAGTTCGGCATGAGCCAGGAGGACTTGACTTTTGAGGGTTGCCCCGTGAGATTCTATGACGTATATGGCGAGCAGGGAATCTCGATGCGCGCCACCATCGGCGAGATGGGACCCGACCTGATGGGACGCATCCTGGGCCTGAACGACACCCAAACGGGCGTGCTCAACATCTTGTACCGTATCCTGGACGAGAAGGGCATCCTGCTCGACGACATCAAGGACCTGCGCAGCGCCCTGGACTGGCTCTCTAAACACGCCAAGGAATATACCTCACAATATGGCAACGTGGCCCCTGCCAGCATCGGCGCCATCCAGCGTGCCCTGCTGCACCTCGAGAACCAAGGAGGCGACAAATTCTTCGGCCTTCCCTCGTTTGACATTCAGGACCTGTTTGCCACCCGCGACGGCAAGGGCGTTCTGAGCGTGCTGGCCGCCGACAAGCTGATGCTGCAGCCCAAACTTTATTCCACCTTCCTGCTGTGGCTGCTGAGCGAAATCTATAGCACCCTGCCCGAGGTGGGCGACCTGGAGAAGCCTAAGCTGGTGTTCTTCTTTGACGAGGCACACATGCTCTTTGAGGACACGAGCAAGGCCCTGACCGACAAGATTGAGCAGGTTATCCGCCTCATCCGCAGCAAGGGCGTGGGCATCTTCTTCATTTCGCAGCTGCCTACCGACATCCCCGACATCATTCTGGGACAGCTGGGCAACCGTGTGCAGCATGCCCTGCGAGCCTACACGCCACGAGACCAAAAGGCCATCAGAGCCGCCGCCGAGACTTTCCGCACCAATCCCGAATTCAAGACCGAGGACGCTATCCTGGGGCTGGAAACTGGTGAGGCACTGGTATCGTTCCTCGACGAGAAAGGTGCACCCAGCGTTGTTGAGAGGGCCAAGATCCTGTTCCCCTTGAGTCAGATCGGCGCCATCACCGAGGGTCAACGCCTCGACATCATGAACGCCAACAGCGACATTAACCGCAAGTACAAGGAAGCACAGGAGCGCGAAAGCGTCTTTGAGGTATTCGCCCGCGAGGCCGAAGCCGAGGCCAAGGCTGCCGAAGAGGCTGCTGCCGCCAAGGAGGCCGAGAAAGAAGAGAAAAACAAGAAAAAAGAGAAAACCATCTGGTCCAAGGTGTGGAAAGCCGTCGTCACAGCCGTCACCGGCACAGTGGCCACCATCCTGGGCAAGACTGTTTCGGATGCCATCACAGGCAAGAAGAGCAAGAACACGAGCGTCAAGGATGCTGCAGGGCGTGCGGTAAAGAATGCCACCAGCGCCGCAGGTCGGCAAATCCTGCGTGACATCTTGGGCAACGCCACCAAGTAAACAGTCGCAAGGCAAGAGACATACCACATTTAACGCCAATCGGTCCAGGGGAGCTCCCTAGACCGATTGACATTTTTGATAGATAGTTGCTATTGATTGTGCTTTGTAATGGTTACTTTTTGTGCCCTTGTAGCAGTTCTTATTGTGCACTTGTAATGGTTGCTTTTGTGCCTTTGTCACTCACTGGCTTGCCGGCCGAACTTACGATAGCAATGGTTTGTATTTCCCAGGTATTGGTCTGTTTTATTATTAATGTGCGGCAAAAGTCGTTGTTTAAGTGTGTTGTCGGCCGGCAAAACCAAGTGAATGAAATATCAACATTATTACATTATTATTCAATATTATCTTTGTGCAGGTTCGAAGCGCTCGAAGCGCCCGTCGCTATAGAAGACGAAAATATTGACCACATGACGCTCTCCATTAGACGAACCACGGCGCGTATTGCGACCAGCAGCAGCACTCTGCATCATGCTCTGGAGTGTAGTCTCATTCATCATCGATGAAGAGGGATTGCGCTGTAATGGCTTGGATGATGTGGAATGATAACCAAGGTGATCATCTCCGTCAAAAGAAATGGCACGTTGGCCCTTGTCCTCAAAACGGGAATCATCATCACGATCGGCATCAGATGCCCTGTCAGCAGAATTCAGGGAAGGAGCTCCGTTAACCAACATCTCACCGTCACCAAACATGAGCCACATAACGTTCAAGGTAGGATAAGCACGATGTATCTTGCCGATGACCTCATCACTCACTTTCTTGTTACGTCCATTCAGCAACTGGGAGAGTGTGGGACGAGGTATCTCACATGTATCGGCAAACTGGGAATTGGAAATCCCGGCCTGCTCAAGAAACTTTTTCAACCTCGATACAATATCCATTTAAGAACAATTTTTTAGTGACGCTCAAGTGAGCGAGAGTACCATATATGAGTACAGAAAATTTTCTGACCCCTAACTACAGGTTTGGAAACCTCCAAAAACCGTCCCAAAATCCAGAAAACGACCGTTTGCGTTTTTTAATTTTGGGATTGCAAATTTAAAACCAATTTTTGAACTGTGCAAATTTAAAAACGGAAATTTTAAAATTTGCAATTATATTTTCTAAAAGTTTCCATTTTATGACAAATTTCAAAATAAAATAATCTTACTTAAAGAATGACTTTATACTATCTCATATATTTAACTTTGTATTAGTTATTTACTTTATCAAAAATCATCAAAATTTCCATAATTCCGGATGGTACACTGATATTTGTAGCAATACTTGCAGTTTTCTATATATTTTATTGTTTTTCAGTTAGTTGTAGCATTATTTAAAGAATGTTAATGCGAAAAATCAGTGGATTTGTAAACTTTACGGTCGTAAATTCTCATTTTCGGGCGATTTGGTGCAAACGCAAACTGGCTCCAGATCCAAAAAACAGGGAATTTTCATCCCCTACCCTTCGTTTGGAAACGCAAACAAGAGGCCGTTTTCAATGCCGAACAGAACGTTGGTAAATTACCATTTTTGATTTTCTGGATGCTCAACTCGATTTCCTTGCGAAATTATCCAGCTCACCCTATTCTCGGACGAAAACAGCAAATTTGCGCCATTCTAGTCCAAACAACGATTTGTCAAAATATTACAACTCTTGCGGTAAATAGGGAGTTTTTAATGATTTTTAGTTGGTTTTTAACCCCTCTTTCTGACAGTTACAGAAAAGTGAAAATTGCCCCAAAATGATCCATTTTTCAAGTTTTGGGTTGTTTTGACCGCAAAATGGCCAAAAAGCGACTTTTTGACCAATTTTTAGCACTGTCATTTGCCCTGCCCAGATAGCTATTCTCGCCCACCCTTCAAGCGGTTATGGCCAATAATCGGGTGCTGCCATGAGTGGAGATTTTCTGATTTTTATAGCATGCCTGGAACTGGTTCCTACCCTCTATAGGTACCCTCAAAACGAAATTTTCTGACCGAAAATCCGTGCAATTTTTCAAAAATTCATTTTTTGCTCCATTTTCAGGCCAGAAAAATGCGGCATCAGGGAACCGAATAGGCTCCAAAAATTGCCGCTAAACGAGTCCGGTTTTCTACCCCTCTCCATGACTCGATGACACGCAAGCTATATTTTTCTCGAGAAAAATGGCAACACTTGATATACTCATCCTTCATCCCCACCTGATCAATCACCTGGGTGGAGATGCAAAAAATCCTGCCTCACGCTATCTCAAAGATGGGTGGCAGGAACAGATAAGAGACAACTATAAAACAGTTGCAAGAGGATGTCCCAATGACATTCACCCGCTCCACTCCAACCCATGCCTCCTAGCCCATGAATTTTTCTGGCACAAAATACAAAAGAGGGAGCCATGCACGATGACTCCCTCTTATAATGCGACAAATAAAAATGAATAATTATTGCATGAGTTCCTGGCTCAGAAACCGGCCCGTGACCGAGTCGGGCGACTGTGCCACCTGCTCGGGTGTTCCCGAGGCAACGACCTGTCCACCGTCACGTCCACCCTCGGGTCCCATGTCGATAACGTGGTCGGCACACTTGATGATGTCCATGTTGTGCTCAATCACGATGACCGTGTTACCCTTCTCGACAAGACGGTTCAAAACACCGAGCAAGACCTTGATGTCCTCGAAGTGCAAACCCGTTGTCGGCTCATCGAGGATATAAACAGTTTTACCTGTATCTTTCTTGGCAAGTTCACATGCCAGTTTCACGCGCTGGCATTCCCCACCCGACAGGGTGCTGGAAGGTTGCCCGAGTTTGATGTAACCCAGGCCCACATCCTGCAGCACCTTGATTTTTCTCAATATCGACGGTTGAGCGTCAAAGAACTCCACCGCCTGGTTGATTGTCATGTCGAGCACATCGGCTATGGACTTGCCCTTAAACTTGACTTCAAGTGTCTCGCGGTTGTAACGCTTGCCGCCACACTCCTCGCACGGAACAAGGACATCGGGCAGGAAATTCATCTCAACAGTCTTGTAGCCGTTGCCGTTGCACTTTTCACAGCGCCCGCCGCTCGTGTTAAACGAGAAGCGCCCGGGCTTGTAGGCGCGGATCTTGGACTCTGGCAAGTTAACAAACAGGTTGCGTATATCGGTAAAGACGCCCGTGTAGGTTGCCGCATTGGAACGTGGGGTGCGGCCAAGAGGTGCCTGGTCAACCGAAATCACCTTGTCCACAAACTCCAAGCCACTGACCTTGTCATAGGGCAACGGAGCGGTGAGTGAGCGGTAAAAACGCTGGCTCAGAATGGGTTGCAGGGTGGCGTTGACCAGCGTCGATTTGCCGCTGCCGCTCACGCCTGTGACACAGATAAATGTGCCCAAGGGGAAGCTAACATCAACCCCCTTGAGGTTATTGCCCCGACACCCGGTCAGTTTCAGGAATTTGCCACTGCCCTTGCGGCGCTGCTCGGGCATCTCGATGGACCGCGTGCCGTTCAGGTAGTCGGCGGTGAGGGTGTGCTGCTTGAGCAACTGCTCGGGCGTTCCAGCAAACACGATGTTGCCGCCCTTGCGACCTGCCAGCGGCCCAATGTCAATCACATAGTCGGCCTGCAGCATCATCTCCTTGTCGTGTTCCACCACAAGTATGTTGCCACGGCCAAGAGTAATCCGCTTGACCAGACCCTCCGCTTTACATTGGCATTCGACATGGATGGCATCAAGGACCTGTTTAGATAGTT
>JAEEGJ010026515.1_pt1 | contig 11734 bp, 11 predicted proteins | sample 8958761 | NCBI WGS metagenome assembly JAEEGJ01 (sample SAMN16246546, study PRJNA631951) | gut metagenome | biome: gut microbiome; feature: rumen; material: RS-attached | host: Bos | place: Iran: Karaj | collected 2018-10
AACTCAAGACTGGTTTATTCCCCCTGTTTTGGGTTGACGGGGATGAGATTATTGCTATGAGGGAGAAAAGCTTGTTTAGAGGCCGTCATTATCAATAGGCTGGAACAGCCACACCGCAGTTTCGCGAGAAAAGTGTAGTTTTTATTTGTTCATTTGATAGGAAAAGTGTATTTCTGCAGCGTTAAATTTATAGGAAAAGTGTAGTCATGCTCTTTAGAAAGATTGAAAATCAGATAGAAAGCGGAGAGCAAAGCTACGACGAGGCAGGGATGTGGTCAAGATGCCCGAAGAAATGCTGAGATGGCCCAAAAAGACTTAAAAAACCTAAAATTAATAATGAAGTCGGTCTAATGACCGATTTGGGTTAAACGCTCTCATGGGCACCAAGTGTGAAGATAATGATCGCTATGGGGGGGGATACTATTTTAGAGATGGAACACTTTCTTGAAAAACTCCACGGTGTGGGCGATGACTATTTTGCGGTGGCGGGTGATGGTGTGGTTCTCGCCTTTGACCAGTTGGAGGGTGGCCTTGTCGCCGTAGGTTTGCAGATACTTCTCGCTGCACCATAGGGGGACGATGCGGTCGTGGTCGCCATGCAAGAGCAGCACAGGGCCTGTATAGGCAGCTGCGGTGCCGTAGATGTCGAGTTGCTGGGTGGTGAGGAGGTATTCGCGGCCAAGTTTCATTGTGCCCCAGCAGCGGATATATTCGGGCGGATTCTTGGGGTCGAAGCGGGCATTGAAGAACTTGCCCCCTTGGCAGGCCTCTTTGATTACGGCTCCGGGAGCAATCAGCACCATGCCGGCAGGCACGTCCCCGCCTGCCGCTGCCAGCCGTCCGGCCGTCATCGAAGCCACAACCCCGCCCTGCGAGTGCCCTAACAGCCCGATGCCGTCCACATAGGGCAGCGAGCGCACAAAGTTCCAAATGGCCTGCGCATCGGCCAACTCCTTCTCGATGGTCATGTCCTGCATGCGGCCTTGGCTCTTGCCGTGGCCGTCAAAGTCGAAGCGCACCGAGGCGATGCCCGCCTTGGCAAGGCCCTTGGCCAGCTGGGGCATGGGGATGTAGTCCTTGCTGGAGAAGATGCCATGCATCAAAATTACCATGGGGCAATGCCCCGTGACCGTGTCAAACCCCTTGGGGAGGGTGACTTTGAGGGCAATGGTGCCTTGGGGGCCTTGCACCGCGTACTCCCGCGTTGAGGCATGGCAAGCTGCCAGCGCCCCCACCCATGTCAGCAACACAAACATACAAAAAAGTTTCCGTGTCATAGTCATATCTATTATTAAGAAATCTTTCTTAACGTAATCAAAACAACAAGTCCCCCGTCTCCCTTTCACCCTGCAAAAATACACAATAAAAACCAATTAGTGAATAGTCGATAAACAAATCCGCCGATGGGGTATCTATGTCCACCTAGGAGAAAAGCTTCACCGAGAACACGCTCCAACCCACTCCGCCGGCAGTTCCCACGATTCATGACCTCAATAAATAGCCGGTCCCTCAAAGAACACCTTGAGGGACCGACCGTATTAAACTATTTGGGATACTGACTCGCTATTATTTCGAGGTTGTTGGCCTAGCAAAAACAATCTTTTTTGCTAGGACAGTGTGACCTACAGTTTCATCCCAAACAGAAATATCAGCATAGTTACCATGACCATCAAGTCCAGAATAATAATTTTCATTACCATCCTGCTGCAATACAGCCTGTTGAACAGATTCGGGACAATACACAGTACAAGGATTTTGAGGACTCTTATTATTGGCCATATCCTTAAACATGTTCAATTTTTTTTCATTAGATACATTGCTCATGTTGAAATTGTCAAGATATAGATTTGTCATCGCCTCACAACCATTAAACATATTTTGCATATCGGTTATTTGTTCGGTGGTGAATGAACTTAGATTAAGCGTCGATAGATTAGCACAACCATTAAACATAGCAACCATTCCGTTGGGCCTCAGATGCTGAGTATTGTAAGAAGAGAGGTCTAATTGATTCAAAGTAGAACATCCGTCAAACATGTGTGCCATAGTCTCCACATTGGCAGTGTTGAACCGTTCTATAAAACTTCCTTGACCACCTATGATATGGTAACTGCTACATCCAGCAAACATGTATGACATATCAACCACATCTTCAGTTATTAATTGGCATGTAACATAAACATTCTGAAAACTGGTTAGGTCTTTGAACATTTCTTTACAGCTGGCATTGGCATAAAGTTCATCAGCACGACTATAAATAATCAATGTATTTGAAGTAGCGTCAATAAAGCCATATACAGGCAGGGGTGAATATACTGCCTCTAGGTTTACCTTTTCTGGATAGCTATTAAGATTAAAGCCTGCGTTACAGAACTTGATCGCTGTGATGCCATTAATCCCACTTAGTGTCTTAATACGGCTATTAAAAGTCGGGCCGTCTATAAGATATGCATGATCATTAGCCTGTAAACTATTGACTGTCAATGTGATTGTTACAATATCATTACGAGCTATTGAGATATTACCTTGGACTGTCTGTGTGAAGTATCCATGGTTGGCGGTTTCCACATCGAATGTGAGTTTTTGGCAGGAGAATGGTGGAACGATAATGTCAAAAGTCTTATAGGAGGTACCATTAGAATTGGAAGGAATGGTTCCCATGCTACTATATCCTCCAGGAGTGTGTAGTTGTATGGCTTGATCGATATTGATGTTCTGATATGGGGACATACTTATTTCTGGATTGCCATTTTCATAAAGGGTAACATTACCGTCACCAGCAATGAATGTTCCATCTTCTGATATTACGGAGACTCTCGTCACATCAAAAGCAGAGCCAGTGGTATTGACTACTTTTACCCTGAGGATGCCACAAAGGTTTTTGAAAATAAGCGTATTATCCGTTGTGACGGCTCCCATAGGCATCTCTAACCGTTGGCGGTTTTCATCATTATCCCATTCATACTCCTGATCGTGTTTGTAGGTAATCTTTGCTGTAGTTCCATTGGCATTGGGGGTACCCATATCTAGGACTGCATTGGCTGGGAATATGGCGCAGTATACAGCACTGGCAGGCACACCCGTGATTTTTGCAACGGTGGTATGTCGGTCAGTGAGACCAAAAATATTAGTGGAGAAGTCAGTTAGACCTTTGACATACACCTCATCTTCCCCATCCCAATAAGGTGTGACTAAGTTATTATTGGCATCAGCACCACCAAAATACGCTTTGGTATTCTGGTCGACAACGGCTTTAAGCGTAACGACATCCTGATCTTTCTGACAGCCGGTCATCACGGCAATACCTGCCAAAAGTGCAAAAAATAAAAATATCTTTTTCATTACTATAAATCTCATTTAGTTCTGTTGTGATTCTTAGTTGCTAAAGACGCTACTGAAGGTCTCTGGGAATAAAGGATTCTGTTCCTTGTCTTTGTATTTCTATACTTGGAGGGGTAGTAGTCGTATTAGTAGTATAACTTCCGACGGTGACTGACCCAGCGAATCCTCCTTCCACCTGGAAGGCGACAACCTTCACAGCGGGAGTGAGGTAATAGTTTTTTTTAACTGTTTTTTCCATTTTACTGTTTAATAATGATTATACAATGATTTTAGAATATATTATTTTGTTTTGTTTGTTCGGTTCAATCTATGCTATGTTGTTTGGTTTTGTTTTTTGTTCAGGTGGCTGAAAATGTGTTAGGTCAGCGTAATCAATTCTGATGCTTCTGTCGCCTAAAAATAAACCACCATATTTATTGAATAATTATATTTATAATTGAACTAGTATGCCTAAAATTGATATTACACAATAAAAATTTGAGGTGCAAAAGTATCAATTAATTATGATTTTAATAAATAAAAAAATACGAGTGAAATTACGTGTCAATATTAGAGAGTTAATTTGAAGAAAATTAATATACTAAATAATACAAAAAAGTGTAAAGTAGTGAAATGACGTTTCCTATGAACGTTTTCAACATGAGTTATGGGACTATGGAAATGTAAAAATTGGCAGAAAAAAAGGGAGTTTATTTGTTGCTTGTCCTCATATTTGGCATCGTCTTGGATAGAACTTTCCCAGGTCTTCCGTAGAACTTGCTGTTGAAGAGAATAAATAGCGTGAAGTTAGCAAGAAGTAGGCGAGGAGATGGCAAGAAAGAGGATAGGCTAGGGTTCAGGTAGCCATTTTTTAGGGTTCAGCTGACGTGCTAAGAAATAGCCCTCACACGGGGGGTGTGGGGGCTATTGTGAACAGGCCCTTGGCGAGGCTTGTGCGAGGTATTGCAGGCTTTGAGGTCATCTTGATAATTGACCTCTACGCCGTTATTTATTTACTTAAGGGTGGACTTTTTTGTTGCAATTCTTTTGATGGGTTTTCAGTAGTTTGGTTGCTTGCGAGTAGGGGCTGGAGGTGACGCTCACAAAGTAGGCAGCCATGGTGGTGGTGTAGGTACACTTGAAGAATCCTTTTGTGAAAAGTTCCTCTTCGGTAAAACTGTCGGCAAGGGTGAGCATTTCGTCGTGCGTCTGGCTGAGGAGTTCTTTCGCCTCGTTTAGAGGGGTACCCTGGTGTTTCTCCACCAGCATCTTGTCCATCTCGTGGTAGTTCTTGCGGTATTCGTCGGGCAGGTAGTCACGAGGGTGACCTTCGCGGATGTTGTTCACAAACTCGCGCATCAGCACCTGCCATTCGTGAAGGTGGATCAAAAGGTCGCGGAGACAGCGGTCGTATTGCCAACGCACACCGCATTTCTTTGGATCGGCAGCGAAGTCAAAGGTGGCTGATATGGCTTCCTCGCTCATCTTGGCTATCTGTTCATTGAGTTGGGCATAGCCGTCGGCCATGGCGGCGAGCAACTCTTGTTTGTTGCTGGGATTGGGCATGATTATAAAATCGTAAATTGTTGATTACTTCACAGTTACCTTCATGGTCTCAATGCCCTTCGTGGTCTCAACCTTGATGAAGTACATACCAGCACCATGCTTGCTGAAGTCATATTCAAAAGCGTCGCCGCTGGCTTTAGTCTCAAAGACCACTGCTCCTACAGCATTGAAAACACTGATGTTTCTGATGTTTTTAGCCTCGATTCTTACGGCACCTTGGGTCGGATTCGGATAAACAGCTGAAACGGCATTGCTATTTTCAGCCACTGCACTTGGGGCAGCTTCGATGAATTGGTAGAAACCGTTCAGACCGAATTCGTCATACCAATTTGAGTTTTGATAAGCTTCGGCACAACCGAAAGGAACGGTAAGCACTTGGGTGCCAAATTGTTCAAAAACAACGCAATTCCAACCAGGTTCATTGCCAAGTTCAGGAGGTGTGGTTGCCAATGAAACGGCGCCAGTGAAATTGGAGCATTGTCTGAAAGCATAGTCGCCGATGAATTTGACTGATTCACCAATGGTGAGCGTGCCGTCAAAGCCTGAGCACTGGAAAAATGCGCCTGATCCGATGGTTTCCACTGAATTCGGGATGGTCAAATCGCCGGTCAGATTAAAGCAGAATGAGAAGGCACCCGCGCCGATCGAAGTCACTGATTCAGGAATGCTGATAGAAGTCAGGCCGTTAAGACCACAGAATGCATTTTCACCGATGGATGTGACGGTGTTTGGAATCACTGTGTTAGCACATCCGGTAACCAACTCGTTGTTGCTAGTCCTGACGATGGCGTTGCAGTTATTTCTTGAATCGAATACAGGGTTTGCAGGATCAACGGTTATGCCGCCGAATTCGCAATATCTGAAAGCGTCTAAGCCAATGGTTGTCACGTTGCTCGGGATGTTCAGCACACCATGCATGCCGTTACAATCATCAAAAGCATAGTCACCGATAACAGTAACGGAGTTGCCTAGGACTAAATCTCCATCAAAAGCATAGCAAGTAAAGAATGCGCTGGGCCCAATAGTAACCACCGAATTGGGAATGATCAAATCGCCAGTGAGACCTGAGCAATAGGAAAATGCGCCATCCTCAATGGTGGTTACGGTATTCGGGATGGACAGGTTTGTCAGATAGAAACAATACAGAAATGCGCTGTTGCCAATGGTTGTCACCGTATAATCATGACCCTCGTAACTCACCGATGCAGGGATGTTCAACGGTCCTTGAGCATCGTAGCCGTTGACATGACCTGTAACCGTAACGGAAACTTGGTCTTCATTGACACGATAGTTCAGATCATCGACGGTGAATTCCGTAGGATTGGTGCCGTAGGCCATGAACAGGCAGGTCGGATCATAGCTGTTGGTTCCATCATAAAGAGGCCCTAAGACGGTATAAGCTCCGGTATTGGTGTTAATCTGATACAAATTGCCATAGTAAGTGCCAAACAATTCGCCCGTCAGCATGTCAAAAGCCATCTTGATCGGCAAATCAATCGGGTTAATCACGGTCAATTGCGCATTGGAAAGATTCAAAGAGCCAAACTCACCCCAAGAGCTTATCATATAAGCGTTACCATCAGCGTTGATAGCCAAATTGAAGCCATCATGCTCAATCGCGCCATGGTCTTGCATGTTGCTGGGGTTGGCTGGATCAAAGCTTTTCAGGTGCTCATTAATAATGATATAAATCAATCCGTCGGCAGGATTGTAGGCCATATCAGTAACGTATGAGAGGCCTGCAACCATCACTTCAGGTGAACCGATAAAATTATTGGTGGCATCAAAGCTTGACTTGCAAATGTTATAGCCATTGTCGTTGTTCACACTCCACACATAACCGTCGGCAAAGGTGGCTGTCGAAACTGCCGGGAGCTCGTCCGATGCAATGGAAACCGAACCTAAATCCTGCATGGTGAATGAGATATACTTATTTTCTGCCTGGTTAGGTGGTAAGATGTATCCAAACCAATGGGCAGTAGATGAAGGTTGTGCATTGGCAAAGCCTATGAATGTGAATAACAACAAAAAGAGATGTAAATACTTTTTCATGATCACAATGTTTGTTTAACTTTTCTTTTTTTAGATTTGCAGCAAATATAGAAAAATTTCATTAAAGCGGCATAACTATTACCCCATCACCACATCCAATACCATCATCAAAACAAAACCGATGGCGAAACCGATGGTGCTAAGATTGGAATGCTCATCGGACGAGGCTTCGGGAATCAATTCTTCTACCACTACGTAGCACATGGCGCCAGCGGCAAAGGCTAGCATATAGGGTAGGATAGGAGTGAGCCATGCAGCCAACAGTACCACTAACAGACCACCTAACGGCTCCACCACACCACTCAGGCTGCCGATAAGGAATGAGCGCCATTTGCTGTTGCCTTCGGCACACATGGGCATGGAGATGATGGCGCCCTCAGGAATGTTTTGGATGGCTATGCCGAGAGAGACCGCTATGGCGCTGGCCAACGTAACACCTTCGGCACCTTGCGAGGCGGCAGCAAACACCACGCCTACAGCCATGCCCTCTGGCAGGTTGTGGATGGTGACAGCCAATGCCAACATCGCAGTGCGAGAGAGTTTTGAACGTGGACCCTCGGGCGTATTAGAACCAATATGCAAGTGGGGCGTCAGCTCGTCTATAAGCAACAAGAAGCCGATGCCGGCAAGGAAACCTATTGCAGCAGGCAACACCGACCAGCTGCCACTCTCTGCCTTCATCTCAATAGAAGGAATGAGCAGCGACCACACTGAGGCGGCCACCATCACACCCGAAGCAAAACCTAACAGCGACTTCTGCAAGCGCGGCGACATGTCTTTCTTCATAAAGAAGACAAATGCGGCACCGAGCATCGTGCCCAACAACGGAATCAATAATCCAACAGTGATACCCATGAGAATTTTTTAGTTTATTGTCAATACTCCTTCAGCCACTATAGCGGCAGTGCCGCCGACAAAGATGTTTCCGTCGGCTTGAATCCTTGTGGCGACCACTGAAGGCCGTCCCATAGCCTCGCCTTGGATAAATGAACACTCTGCTTCTTTGCCTATACTGCCACATTGCTGGAGGTAATAAGTCAACGAGGCATTGGCAGTGCCAGTTGCAGACTCTTCAGGTATGTCGTAGAGGGGCGCAAAATCACGCACGTGGGCGGTATAGCCATCGTTGCCGAAGGCAAAGACATGGAAACTAACGGAATCGTATTTCTTGGTGATGGCAGCAATGGCATCCATATCAGGCAGGAGCGACTTCAAAATATCCAAAGAGGGGAGAGGGATCATGATGTCGGGAAGTCCAGCATATACGATCTGGACCGGCATCGTCGGATGATAATCCTTCATACCTAAAGCCCGATAGATCTCTTCGGTTTCGGTTAGGGTTGCTACAATGCGAGGTTTGGCCATTTGCATCATCACTTTCTCACCAACTTCGATGTGCAAGTCGCCAGCTTTGGTGTGGCAAAGACATTGTCCCGAAGCCAATCCTTTTTGATGCAGCGTGAAAAACGAAGCTATCGTTGCATGTCCGCACAAATCCACTTCCGTTTTTGGGGTGAAGTAACGAATAGTGTATTCCTGTGCGGAATGTCTGCGGATAAAGGCCGTTTCCGAATAGCGCAGTTCGCTGGCAATGCTCAACATCAGATCATCTTTCGGAAAAGCATCTGAATCAAGCAACACCACACCTGCGGGATTGCCGCCAAAAGGCTTGTCTGTGAATGCGTCAACGATGAAAAGTTTCATGTTAGTGGTGATTTGCTTTAACAAAAGTGCAGTAGTCTTCGTAAACGTCCCGCACGACATCGTCCCAGTTGAGGTAAAGGTCGCGACGAGCAGCAGCAGAGATGCGTTCGTAAGCTTCTGGATCAGCCATGATGTCCATGATCATCCGAGCATAACTGTCTTCATCAGGTGGGCAAACATAGCCATTGACACCAGGCGTGATGGTAGCCGCCGTGCGAGCGCCTTCTAAGAATACAGCAGGCGTGCCTTGGCAAGCGGCCTCGATCTGTACCAACGAGTTGGCATCATAGAGCGACGGGAACAGGAAAAGCTTAGCTCGTGAATAAAGGTTTTCCAACATCTCTTTGTCCGTCAGGCCGCACATAACCACTTCCTCAGTCAGTCCTTGTTCTCGCACAAGAACGGCGAGTTTCTCCTCGTCCTGTCCCTTGCCGGCAAACAACATCCGGAAGTTCTTCAGACCCATTGCCTTGGCTTTCGCTAAGGCGCGAATGGTAAAGTCGATGTTCTTGATGAAATTGATCCGTCCCACAAAAAGGAAGACCGTGGCATCATCAGGGATGTCGTAGGTTTCATTGACGATCTGAGCGGCTTTGTCAGGATCAAGAACTGGATGATGGTCGGTGGCGTTAAGGCGTACCTTGCAGGGAGCGGTCAGGCCGTATTCGTGGACATAAAGATCCTTGATGCCACCGTTCACAGCCCAACATTCGTCGCAGGCATTGAACACACGCATGATGGTGTCCATCGCTATATCCATGGTCAGTTTGAGCTTGAGCGATTTCTCGAAATCCTGCTTATATTGCGAATGCAAGGTAGCTACCACTGGAAGCCTGTGAATTTTGGCATACAGGACTCCAGCCATACCTAATGCAAAGGGAGAATGGATATGGACGAGGTCAATGCCGCTCTTGATAAGCTGCGCCTCAAACTTTGGATCCAAAACGGGTGTGGGCAAGTCATAATCGCTCATGATAAGTGGCAACGACGAGCACCTCACCACCTTGTACGGCAGTTTCACATCCTCTTTCTTGTTGCTGTTCCGTGCCTTTGGGCAGAACACCACCACATCACAATAGTTTACCAGTCGGCGGGCGTAATTGTCCACCACTTTGATGACCCCGTCAACCATGGGGTACCAAGTATCAATGAAAAGTCCAACTTTCATAGCTCATTTTCTTTCAACAGTTCGGTTTCAATGACCTGCACTTCCAAACATAAGTAACGTTCTCTCAGTATCTCAAAATCCTTATCGGTCAGGCCCAAAGCATTGCGCAAATAGGCGTCCATTGAACCGTATTCTGCATTGATCAGGTCGAGGGCCTTGATGAAATTATCTGTGTTTGCTCCGATGAGAGCTTTCACCACGGCAAACTCTTCTTCATTGCCGCCTAATAGTTTCACCCTGTTGCAGAATTTGTGAACATCCTGGGCATAAACTTGATTGGTCTTGTCGAAATCGGCGACGATGGTCTCTCGGTCAACACCTAGTGCCGATAACAGGTAGGCAGCCGCGAGACCAGCACGATCCTTTCCCTGAGTGCAATGGAAGTAAATGGTTCCTTGGGGAGTATCAATAACTTCTCGAAGAAAAGCAGCAAATTGTTTCTGACATTTTGATTGCATAACCAACCTAGAATACATTTCCTTGGCAAAGACCTTCGCTTTCTCATTGAAAGCCGCAAACATGATGAGTTTGGAGATGTCGAACGACTTGCGATTGGTTATTTCTTCAGGGGCTTTCCCTTCGTCAATAGGTTGGATGGGTAGACAAATATAGTCAGCACCAGGCAGTGACTTGTTTTCTTTGCCTTTTTTCTCGAAGTCTGTTCTGAAGTCGATGATCTTGACCACAGGAAAGGCTGCCAGCATTTTGAGGTCGGCATCTTTTGCCGTCGCCAATGATGCCCCGCGGATGATCAATCCCTTTTTGATCGTCTTACCCTCTGCTGTCTTATAGCCACCAAGGTCGCGTGCGTTGGGAATTCCTTTGAGGGGTAGAATATGTTCGTCTAATAATGCCATAGAATGTTTAGAATTGTTTTCATGGCTGCGAAAATACGAAAAAATCCGCAACCCAAGCCTTTGCCTGAATTGCGGATTATATTCATAGCGGAGAATTAAACGTTTTTTCCCAGCTCGTACGCCTCTTGCAGCTTGTTGTTCCCGTCAATAGAATGAGGCATTGGCACTCCGCCGCAGAAAAGCGTTCCAGCGAGGCGGCTCTTGGGGTAGCAGTCAATCCAACCAGTGAGGCCTGTTTCGGCGCGTTTGGGAGTCTCTTCCTCGTTCTCGGTAGCGGTGGCTAACAGATAGACATCGCGGAAGCGGTAGTCCTTTGGATACATTGCGTTCATGCGGTCGATAAGCGTCTTCATCTGCCCGCTCATCTCGTAGTAGTAGATGGGCGTCGCCCAGCATACCACATCGGCGTTGAGTACCTGCTCCATGATGGCCGGCACATCGTCCTTAATCACACATGCACCCAACTTCTGGCAAGCCAAGCACCCGACGCAGAACTTGATTTCCTTGCCTCTAAGCGAGATGAGTTCCACTTGATGCCCGGCTGCTTCCGCGCCCTTGGCAAATTGCTCCGCTAAAGCATGGCTATTTGAGCCGGGGCGGAGGCTAGTAGAGATTACGATTACTTTTTTCATGGCTAAAACTTATCGGATGAAATTGGTGTATTTCGTCTCTTCCTTTTCAGGCAGCCCGTTTCGCTCGCGCTCGGCGGCGATGGCACGGATGTTCTTGTTGCCGATGTGGACGATTTCGGTTTCTATGCCGTTTTTCTGTAGTTCTTCCGCCACGATGCTCAAGGCGGTGAAGGTGCAGCCGTTAGCGTGTGGGCTGCCGTTGATGAATAGTGCTTTCATTTGTAATTAATTTTGCTGCAAAGGTACTAAAAAGTCGCCTCCCTAGTTAATTCTCTTTCACCCGTTTGCCCGTCATGTGCTCGACGCGCATATCGAGGATGGCGGCTCGGTGACCGTTCTTTTGGATGTCGCCGTCCATGTCGTAACCCTCGGGGAAATACTTGCCGCCTATCAGTCGCAGTTTCGACAGGTGTTCCTCTGCATCTTTTACGACC
>JAEEGJ010026519.1_pt1 | contig 11732 bp, 10 predicted proteins | sample 8958761 | NCBI WGS metagenome assembly JAEEGJ01 (sample SAMN16246546, study PRJNA631951) | gut metagenome | biome: gut microbiome; feature: rumen; material: RS-attached | host: Bos | place: Iran: Karaj | collected 2018-10
GTGGACAGGCGGTGCTGTGAAGGGGCCCAGGAAGCTGGATATGATCTGTAACCAGAGTGACTTTGCGGCCACGCTATTGGGACAGATGGGCATCAGTCACAGGGATTTCGTGTTCAGCCGGGACGTGACCAGTGAGAGTTACAGGTATCCGTTTGCGATACATATGTTTAATAACGGGGTGTCTATGACGGACAGTACGGGGTTTATGTTGTATGACCTGACGGCAGACAAGATTACTGTGAGTACGTCGAAGGAGGGGGACAGGATGGCAAGGACAGGGAAGGCTATTCTCCAGATGGCGGCAGAGGACCTCAGGAATCTGGGGACAAAGGAAGTAATCAAGAATTAGAGAATTAGAGAATAAAACGCAGATTACAGAGATAAGTAAAGACAACGAATTAAAACAAATTCTTGCGTCCCGATGGTAGCAAGCGGCAAAGCCGAGTTCACGAATTAGAATAAGCAGAAGACGATGATAGAGAGAAAAAACAACGGATTTAACGGATTAAACGGATTACGGAGGTATTTGGAGCCGGGGATGGCGGTGGTGTGGAACCTGGGGCTGGCGTATGTGGTGTATATGCTGGCGAGGGTGGTGTTTCTGGTGAAGAACTATAGTTATTTCGAACAGGGACTGACGTGGGGACATCTGATGGAGATGTTCGGAGGAGGCCTGGTGTTTGACACGGCGGCGATCCTGGTGACGAATATTCCGTATATTGTGTTGGCGCTGCTGTTGCCCTGGAGGAAGCCAACGAAATGGGTTTATATGATCATCAACAGTGTGGCGCTGGCGATGAATCTGGCGGACAGCGTGTATTTTAAATATACGATGCGAAGGACCACGACGACGGTGTTTAGCGAGTTCCAGAATGAGGGGAATTTAGGAGGAATCATCGGGACGGAAGTGCTGCAGCAGTGGTATCTGGTGGTGTTGTTTGGAGTCGTGGTGTATGGGGTGTGGAAGTTGTATAAGGAGTCAGGAGTCAGGAGTCAGGAGACAGGAGAAAGGAGTCAGGAGTCAGGAGTCAGGAGACAGGAGACAGGAGGCTGGAGACAGGTCTTCAGGTGGTATGCGGCGCAGGTGGTGGTGCTGGCGGCGATGGCACCGTTTGTGGTGGCAGGGATCAGAGGAGGATTCACCACGGCAGTGAGACCAATTACGATTTCGAATGCGAACCAGTATGTGAACAGGCCGGTGGAGGCTGCGCTGGTGCTGAATACACCGTTTGCAATCTATAGGACCATCGGGAAGAATGTGTTTGTTGTGCCAGAGTACTATAAATCACCTCAAGAACTTGAGGCGATTTATAGTCCAATTCACAATGCACAATGCATAATGCATAATGCACAATTGAGGAAAAACGTAGTGATACTGATTGTGGAGAGTTTTGGAAGGGAGTATATCGGGGCGCTGAATGAGACACTGGAAGGAGGGAAATATCAAGGATATACGCCGTGCGTGGATGAGCTGGTCAGGAAGAGCGTGACGTTTAAGTATAGTTATTGTAACGGCAGGAAGAGTATCGACGGGATGCCGAGTATTCTGTCGAGTATCCCGATGTTTGTAGAGCCGTTCATCCTCACCCCAGCCTCAATGAATGAGGTAAGTGGTATTGCGTCGCTCTTGGCCGGGGAGGGTTATCAGACGGCGTTCTTCCACGGGGCACAAAGGGGATCGATGGGTTTTCAGGCCTTTGCCAGAGCCACGGGTTTCCAGGAGTATTACGGTCGGGAGGACTATAATGCTGACAAACGATTTGGCGGTGATGATGACTTCGACGGGATGTGGGCCATCTGGGACGAGCCTTTCCTGCAGTACTATGCCACGAAGATGAGTGAGATGAAGGAGCCGTTTATGACGGCTGTGTTCACAGCGAGCAGTCATCATCCGTATGCCATCCCGGAGAAGTATCAGCAGCAGTTTCCTGAGGAGGGGCTTATCATCCATAAGTGCATCCGCTATACGGATATGGCGATCGGGAAGTTTTTTGAGAAGGTGAGTCAGGAACCGTGGTTTAAGAATACGATCTTCGTGCTGACCAGTGACCATACGAACCTCTCCGACCATGCGTACTATCAGACGGACCTGGGTGGGTTCTGTTCACCGATCATTATCTATGAGCCCGGGAATGAGGAGAGACAGCCGGAGATACAGGACAAGATTGCCCAGCAGATTGATATCCTGCCGACGTTGATGGGGATGCTGAACTATCCGAAACCGTACTTCGGGTTTGGGATTGATGTGCTGAACACGGAGAAGGAGGACACGTGGGCGGTGAACTATCTGAACGGGATTTATCAGTATGTGAAGCACGGGTATGTGCTGCAGTTTGACGGGGAGAGGACAAAGGCGATGTATGAGCTCAACGATTCGTTGATGGAAAAGAACGTCATTAAAGAATTAGAAAATTATAAAATTAAAGAATTAAAGGAGGAGATGGAGCAAGAGGTGAAGGCGATCGTACAGCAGTATATGGAGCGTATGACAGAGGACAGACTGACATGGAGAAGGTAATAGTGATTCATGCGAAGCATCTGAGGGAGCGGATGGTGCATATGGAACGGCAGTTGAGGGACTGGCCGGGAGAGGTGGTGTATGTGACTGAGGCGGATAAGGAAGAGTTGACCGATGAACTGATAGACACCTATTTCGTTCCTGGATGCGAACTGTACAACAAGTCGGGAGCCACCAGCTGCGCCATCAAGCATATCAAGGCGTGCCAGTATATCGTTGACCATCAGTTAGAGGGGGCCTTGGTACTGGAAGACGATATCGTGCTGCATCAAGGGTTTGAGGAAGATTTTGCAAAGACCATAGAGGAATACCGACAGCACTATGCCGAACAACCCATCATCATCTCGTATGAGGACTCCTCGTTGCAATTCATCCCCAGGTCACGCAGGAGAAAAGGTCAGTGGCTGTATGAGGCGCCTCATGGCCGTGTACGTTTCAACGGGGCCCTGTATATCAATCAGAAGGCGGCACAAGCCATTGTCGATGATGTAAAAGCGAACAAGTGCGATATCGCCGTTGATCATTATTATATGCACCTGTATGGCAAGGGACTGGTACAGTTCCTGTGGTGTGAACCCGCCTTGGCCACCCAGGGCAGTTTCAACGGCTCGTTTGTTTCTTCCATGGGACAGATCAGGTCGCTTGAGGGCCTACGCTGGAAACTGAAGTATGCGTACAAGCGACTTGTCTATTGGTTCCGCTAAGACGCCTTATAGAATATGCCTGAACAACTCGTCGAAATGCCCGAATGACGCTTCTGTCAGAGGCGTTTCAGCATCCTTGATCCAGTAAAGCGGTGTGTCGTGATACATCGAAGCCGTCAACGAGAAGGTGCTTGGCGGGCCTATGAGGTAGTCACATTCAGAGAGGACAAACAGATCCTCCGCTGCATTACCCTTCGGGAATATCACTTTCGTTCCCTTCAGTTCCTGACGATACAGATCCTTGTTGAGTGAAGGGTCGTTACCACAGATATACACCGTCGTATCGGGGTGCAGGCTGACGAACTGCCTGATCAGTCTGAGGAACTGTTCATCAGAGAAGAAATACTTCCCTTCGTACCAGGTGGCATAGTCACCCCGACGGATATGAACGCCCAGACGACAGGAGCCCGCAGGGGTTTCTGCCAGGATGGGGGCACAGGCCTTAGAGACGGCAGGTTTGAAGGCAAAGAGGTCGATGATCTCCTGTTTGTATTTCAGGAAAAGGTCGTACCAGCGCGCCTCCCATCCCACGACAGCAATGTTTTTGCACGTCAGCATCTTTTCCTCCTCGGCCGAGATGTCTGCTCCCACCTCGTTAAACTCCAGCGTAGGTATCCATCCCCACTTGGCTGCATATTTTGCGATTGTATAATGCAGGAAATTGTGGTTCGGTGTGTCACAGATGTGGAAATACTGGAACTTGTAGGCGAAGCGCATCGACATCGTCTGTCGTCCGTGTTCCCTACCCCACGCATAGAAGTGTCCGTACTGAAGGATGTTGTTGCACATCCATCCTGAGCCTTTAACGTATATCATAGTCTACTCCATTTAGTCATTCCATCCCCTCGCGAGGTACCACCTTGCCTCCAATGACCTGGAAGCGCTCGTTGAACTCCTCGCGGGTTCTCTTCCACCGGTTGTGACTCCAAAGCCACAGTTCCGGTTGTCTGCGGATGCTCGCCTCCAGCATCTGATGATAGATGTCCGTGGCTTCAAACTCCTTCAACTCCTCCGGTTTTCGGGTTATCAACTTAAACTCTGCCTCGTAATACCCCCTTTTCCGCTGCGACACCTCGAGGAAGAAAATCGCCTGACGGTTCTTGACGGCGATACGTTCCGTACCTGTCATCACGGGGGTGTCATGGTTCAGGAACCAGCACCAGTGGTGGATATTGTTCCAGTGCGGCACCTGGTCGCCTAAATAGCCAAACACCGTCGGCTGTTGTTTGCGTTTGTATTCAACGGTCTTGCGAAGGATATCCACCAAGGGGATACACTCTGCGCCCCAGCGTTCCCTGAGACGCAGGAAGAGTTTATCGAAGGCCTCATTCTCCAAGGCGTGGTAGAGTTGTCCGCACTGTGCCTTATCCGATACCCAGAGAGGCAGAGAGGTGATCCACTCCCAATTAAACGAATGACCAAGATACACGGCACACGACTGACCGGAGGCTACACACTCGTTGACCAATTCGGTACCCTTGAAGACCATATGGCGGCGCATCTGTTGTCTGGTCATCGTCTTCATCTTCACGGCCTCCACGAAATAGTCACACAGCCGGTGGTAGAATTTCCGCTCTATCTCCCGTATCTCCGGCTCCGACTTCTCGGGAAACGACGATGTGAGATTCCCCCGCACCACCTTCACCCTATAGCCTATCAAGCGATAGAGCACCAGACAGACGAAGTCACTCAGCAGGTAATGTACCCAGAATGGCAGCAGCGAGAGCAGATACCAGAGGGCAGACACGAGACCATAGATCACCTTATTCTTCATATATCTTCTTGATCTGCTCGTAATAATGATCGTAGTTCAGATGGTCGTCGAAGTCGGCTTTCGCCTGCATCCCTAATCGCTGGCGCAGTGCTGCGTCATCCACCAGACGGGCAATCGCCTCAGCAAGTGCCTTGGCATCACCAGGAGGCACCAACAGTCCGTTGTGATCCTGAAACACATATTCACGCTGTCCACCGTTGTTCGTCACCACCACAGGATGTCCCTGCGACATATACTCCTGAGGCGAGAGCGGACACCCCTCCTGGACTGTGGAGGCCAGGATGCCAAAGTCTGCAGCAGCCACATACGGCAGCACAGGATGTACAAACCCTGCAAACACCACCTTTTCGGCGATGCCCTTTTCCTGCACCACCTGCTTCAGATGGGCGGTATATTCCTCACAGCCACGACCTACGAGTATCAGGCGAAAGGGTTTATCCTTGATTTGTGCCACTGCCTCCAACAAGACGTCGAGACCTTTCTCAGGATCTAATCTTCCGTGGAACATACCAATCACACAATCCTCCGGTATCTGGTATTTACTCCTGACTCCTGACTCCTGACTCCTGACTCCTGCTTCCCCCACCACAATGCTCGTATGAACAATGCCTAACTTGGCCTCATCGATTGTAGGACGGGTGCTGAGGAACACCGATCTAGACAGTTCCGAATCGAAGATCAGACGGTCCAGATGGCGATAAAGCCAACGGTAAAGCAGGGTGTTCTTTCCCTTACGTGTCAGATGGCGGCACATCACCACACGCACCTGTTTGTTTCCTGCCAGACACTTGGCATAACAAGCCGTAAACGCATCTTTGAAGTTATGGGCGTGGATCTTCGAATGATTCTCAATCACCTTCGCCATTTTCCAGGCACTTCGGATATCCAAAGCCCCTCCCAAGGCCAGAGGGATCACTGTCATACCAGCCTCCTGATATTTCTGTATGATCGCCTCCACGGGCTTGCAGAAAATGGTGACGTCGATGCCCTCTGTCCTCTGTCGCTGACTCAGGTCGTAGACATACTGTTCGCCTCCGCCCCACTCCTTATTCGATACGATATGGAAAATCTTCATGCTGCAAAAGTAACAAAAATAAAGGAGTTAAAGGAGTTAAAGGAGTTAAAGGGAGTTAAAAGACATCACTTTTCACTTTTCGCCATTCACTTTTCATTTATTTTGTGCTACCTTTGACACAAAATTATTATGGCATCCTACGATATAGAAACCCTGCATCAGCACATTCTGCAGATCCTGTTGTCTGTAGATCGTGTCTGTCGTGAGCACAACATCAAGTACTACTGTTGGGCAGGTACCATGCTGGGTGCTGTCCGTCACAAGGGCTTCATCCCCTGGGACGACGATATGGACATCTGTATGCCCCGTCCAGACTATGACCGTTTTATGATGCATGCCCATGAGTGGTTGCCGACACCCCTCGAAGCCCTGTGCATCGAGACCTCGCCCACCTACCCAGGCGGCTTCGGGAAGATCGTGGACAGCAGCACCACCTTGATAGAACGTGCCCACAGCGACTATCTTGCAGGCATCTATATCGACGTGTTCCCCATCGACGGCATCTCAAAGAACAAGATGGCCCAGAAGTTGGCAGTAGTCCGTTACAAGGCCCTCGACAAACTGCTCTATTTCCTCCATCGCGACCCCTATAAGCATGGACATGGTCCCAGTTCGTGGCCTGTGCTGCTCATCCAAAAGCTTTTCACCCATGAGTGGGCGCGTCGTCAGTTGCGCGCTGCCTATCTGGCCTACGACTACGATTCCTGTGACTTGGTGCTCGACTATGACGATGGTGTAAAGGGTGTGATTCCCAAGACGCTGTTAGGCACCCCGCAGCCCGTTGAGTTTGAGGGTCACACCGTGATGGGCGTGGAACAGGCCGATGCCTATCTCCGGAATAAGTATGGTGACTATATGGTGATTCCACCACACGACAACCAGCGCCAGCATAACTTCTATTATCTGGACTACCATCTGCCTTATCGGGACTATCAGGATCAGCGCGCTTTCGTCAATCGCGATAGCGCTTCTCAATGATTTTAGCCACCAGGATAAACTGATACACTCCAGCCATCATGGCCCGGATCAGTCCACGTGTACCCATACGGTATCCGCCATCCATCACGTATTTCTTGAAGAATCGCCACAACGGACGCCATAGCAAGGCCCCTACGCCATAACCCTTGTCGCGCTTCTTCTCCACCTCATTGTCGGTATAGAGATTCATCTTCTCCATATACTCGTGCATGGTCTCGTCCATCAGATGCAACAGACGGGCCTCCTTCGGGGCTTTCAGTTTCTCCACCCTGCCCTGCACCTTGGGAAAGGTATGCACGTATGGCGGCCACTCCGTGCCTTCACGGATGAAGAAGCGCAACTGAAAATCATAATGAAAATCGCGCACGAACATGCTCATAAACATATTCTGACGGGGGATGTAATAGCCCGCAGGACAGTCTGAATCAGCAATCCTCTGATAAAGCACTTCGCGCAGCTCGGGTGTGACTATCTCGTCGGCATCCACCACGAGCACCCAGTGGTTCGAGGCAGACTGGATGGCAAAGGTACGGGCTGGTTCTGCACTCTTATGGTCTGCCTTGGGGAAGGTGACGATGCGGCAACCATATTCCCTGGCGATGTCGCAGGTATCGTCGGTACTCTCCATGTCGCACACCACCACCTCGTCGAAATCCTTCGCAGACTCCAACACCTGACGCAGGTGCAGCCTGGCGTTGTAGGTGTTGATCACAACGGATATCTTCGACTCTGTACTCATGCTCATCTTGACTTATCGGTGCAAAAGTACAAAAAAAAATGCATTCCCCGATGATTATTCATAATAATTTTATAATTTTGTAGCCGAAAAGGAAAAATAGGATGATGAAACGCGAGACCTTCGGTGAGATGTTCCGGTTTGCTGTCGTGGGTACGATATCAACCGTGCTGAACTATGTCATCTACTGGATCCTGCAGCACTGGATCAACGTGAACGTGGCCTATACCATCGGCTACGTGCTCAGTTTCTTTGTGAACTACTGGCTCACGGCCCACTTCACCTTCCACGAGCAGACCTCCACGAAAAACGGCATCGGCTTCGGCGGTGCCCACCTCTTCAACTATTTCCTGCACATGGCGCTGCTCAACTTCTTCCTGTGGATAGGCCTCAGCAAGGAGCTCGCCCCTCTTGGCGTGTATGCCATCGCCGTGCCCACGAACTTCGTCCTCGTCAGGTTTGTCTTTAAACATTTCAACCGCTCATGAACGACTCCATCACCATCGGTTTCGACGCCAAGCGTATCGTGCGCAACAATACAGGCTTAGGCAGTTACGGACGCACTTTGGTGCGTGATCTGTCCTATCTGCCAGGCAGTCTGAGACTGCGTCTCTATGCCCCCGACAAGGGGCGCGATGACCTGCGCCGCCAGATTGAGGGCCTGCCCCGGATCAGCTTCTGTTACCCCAAGGAGAGTGTTTTCCCGTTCGACAAGGCATTATGGCGAGACCACGGCATCGTGAAAGACCTAACGAAAGACAAGGTACAGGTGTATCACGGTCTGAGTGGAGAGTTGCCAAGGGGCATCCGTCGCAGTGGGATCAAGAGCGTGGTGACCATCCACGACCTGATCTTCATCCGCCATCCGGAGTTCTATCCTTGGATCGACGCGAAGATCTACGCCTGGAAGTTCCGCCGCACTATCAAGGAGGCTGACCATATCATCGCCATCAGTGAGTGTACCAAACGGGATGTATTGGAGCTGGGACAGGTAGACCCCAGTCGTGTGAGTGTGGTGTATCAGAGTTGTGCGCCACGCTTCACGAAGGTGCCCACGCCTGTGGAAGAAGAACAGGTGAGACTGAAATACGGACTGCCCAGGCGCTTCATCCTGAATGTCGGCACCATCGAACAGCGGAAGAACATCCTGTTGGGGGTGAAGGCGCTGGAGTCGCTGCCTTCCGACCTGTCGTTAGTCATCGTGGGACGCCATACGTCGTATACGAACCAGGTGATGGAATATATCTCTGCACACGGACTGAATCGGAGGGTGTTTATCCTTCACGATGTGCCTGACAAGGATCTGCCGGCGTTGTATTCCCAGGCCGAGACGTTCGTCTATCCATCTGTATATGAAGGCTTCGGCATCCCCATCATCGAGGCCATCAGCTGCGGACTGCCTGTGGTGGGCTGTACGGGCTCCTGTCTCGAGGAGGCAGGTGGACCAGACAGTCTCTATGTCGCCCCCGACGATCCAGAGGCGCTGGCAGCCGCCGTCCGTCAGGTGCTGAAGGGAGCCCCTGGCCGTGAGGAACGCATCCAGCGCAGCCGTCAATACATCCGTCGCTTCGAGGGCAACGACGTCGCCACCCAGGTGCTCGAGATTTATCACAGCTTACTTTAGAATTTCCAGCGGAGCTGGAGGTCGAGGTCTGAGAGCGACGAGCCGTCGACCTGCTGGTAACTGCTGCCGATGGTGGTGCGGTCGAAGTAGTCCGTCACCCCTATCTTGGCCGTCAGCGTCAGGCGTTTTCCGACGTTGGCCCTTGCCATCAGCCAGTAACGGATGCCCTCGCCATAGAACTGCTGCGACGTATACGTATACAACGGGCCCAGTTCGTAGAGATATACCCTGCTGTTGTAGCTGTCTGTATGGAAATAGCCTGCGCCACCGTTCAGCCTCAGCCAGCGGTGAGTATAGCCGAGACTTCCGCTCACCATCCCACCCCACTCGCCTGTGGTCCATCCGCCGTCTATCTGCATACGGCCACTAAAGCCTGTGACTGCCGAATAGTCGGCACTCAGCCTTCCACGATGCTCCCATCTGTTGATGAGCGTCTTCTTGCTCTCATCGTCTTTTTGTCGCAGCCTGAGTCGGTATCGGCCCGTGAGTGTCCAACGCTGCTTCTGCCAGGTGGCCTGCAACAGGTTGTCCCACGAGTGCGACGACTGTGACACCTGATACCTGGCCCAGGCGAAATAGGCATAGTCTGTATAGGCAGAGAGCCGGAGGCTCAGGACTGGCTGCCACGTGAGTCCGAGGTAGACGCCGCTCTCGTTCTGTACCCTGCCCCCATCGCTGTAGCTTTGGGCGTCTGGGGCGCTGTAGGCATAGGAATAGAACCGCTGCAGCACCATCAGGCTGGCGGCATCCGACACACGGAGGCTGGCCGTATTGATGGTGGCCAGATGGCCCATACGGTCTGTGGCCGTCTCTCCGCTGATCGCCAAACGAGGAGAGGCATAGCCGTAGTCGAGACTCAGGTTCAGGAAGTCGCTGCCCTGGGGATAGTGCTGACGGTAGAGCGCAGAAGTGTTGGGCTTCAGCGTCCTGTCGAGGTGGGTGTAGAGGGCGTTCATGCCCAGACGGAAGCCGTGGGCGTTATAGCGCAGGTTGCCGCCCGTCTTGAAAGGATGCAGGTTGTGCTTCTTCCCCATCTCCGTCTCCGTACGGTGGTAGTCGGTATCGAGGATGGTCGACACCGTGCCGTCCTTGTTCAGCGTGGCATCGGCAGGACTCTGCGAGACAAAGGCCGTCAGTTTCAGGTGCCGCCCTACGTCGACGGTCGCAGCCGCCCCTAAGAGTGAACCTGCCGAGCGTGAGGAGTGGGCACGGATGGTGTAGGTCGCACGCCCTAAGTTCTGCAACATGGCTATCTTGCCCAAGCTGAAGCTGTTGTTCATCACCAGTCCCATACCCATCGACACACGGTAGTTGCCCAAGACCAGCGTCTCAATGCGTCCCATGTTGCGCAGCTGCAGATAGAACGAATAGTAGTCGTAGCCCGTCTTGTTGCGGTTGGCGAAGAACGGCTCGCCGGCATCCTGTGCACCCACGACACCTGCCTTCACCTGGTCGCCGTACGTGAACTGATAGCGCAGCCAGTGACGGTATTTCGGTCCTAAGTAGCCCACTCTGTCGCCCTTGCGCTCATAGAAAGGGATGCGTCCCGTCGCTATCAGCTCATGATTGCCGTACTTGGCTATGTCCCTGAGGCTCGGCGTCTGCTGGCGGTCATTCTCTGCCTCCTTCTCGTCAACATATATAAAATAGGTGAGCAGGCGCCTCTGCTGATAGTCGAGCTGCCTGACCATCGCCAGTTCGCCCAGCGACTCCATCCGTCCGTATCGCCACAGGTATTCCATGATGCCCTCCACCTGCTGGGCGGAGAGAAACGGCAGCTGCTCCAACTGCTCCCTGCTCACACGGTTGATGTCCATCGGATGCTGTTCCAGTTCGCACAGCATCTCATACGTCTCCTCCCACGCCGCCGATCCGGCATCCTCCACCGTCATCACCTCGTTCAGATACTGCTCCCACGGTCTTTGCTCCTGGGCCATCAGGCCAGTCGCCAGCCACAACAATAACCATACGATTCGTGTCCTCATAATCCTTCGCATTTAAGTTTAACACTGCAAAGGTAGTAAAAAAATTAAGAATTAAGCGTTAAGAATTAAGAAAAAATGTTTGGCGGCAGCAAAATTTCTTAACTCTTAACTCTTAACTCTCAATTAATTTGTATTTTTGTAGCCGATATGCGTAGACTCGTGACGATGATATTGGCTGTGGCGCTGTGTCAGCAGGTACTGGCACAGGAGGAACAGAGGCTGACCGCTGAGCAGGTGCTGGCGGAGATGGACTCGCCTACGTTTGTGCCGACGGTGAAGGTGGGCAAGGTGCTCCACGAAGGCGACAGCATCCAGTATATGGAGATGAACAATGTGTA
>JAEEGJ010026520.1_pt1 | contig 11732 bp, 9 predicted proteins | sample 8958761 | NCBI WGS metagenome assembly JAEEGJ01 (sample SAMN16246546, study PRJNA631951) | gut metagenome | biome: gut microbiome; feature: rumen; material: RS-attached | host: Bos | place: Iran: Karaj | collected 2018-10
CCGCAGACATTGAGGCCGACATGCTTCATGCAGGTCATGGCGCGTTTTCCGCTGTAGGCCACGCCGATGGAGGCCTCGAGGGCGGTCTTCTCGTTGGCGCACCAGTTGGCCACCACGCCCTGTTCCTTGGCCTGTTTGCTCTTCATCACATATTCGGTAATCTGGGTCGAGGGCGTGCCGGGATAGCTGTTGATGGCACTGCCACCAGCATCAATAAATGCCTGTGCTATAGCCTCGTCGCCCAATAAAAGGAGTTTTGACATAACTATGTATTTTAATTGATTAATTCATCATAAAATGTGATTGCAAAGATAGGAAAAAAAATTGATATAGAGAGAAAAAAAATAAAAAAAGTCTCTTTTGTTGCCATGTCAGTTTTTTTTCGTAACTTTGCATCCAATAATAAAGAGTCATTTTTATGTCCGACACACTTGTTATCACCCCGACCTACAACGAGAAAGAGAATATCGAGGCTATCATCCGCAAAGTGTTCTCCCTCGGAAAAGAGTTTGATATGCTTATCATCGAGGATAATTCCCCCGATGGAACGGCCGATATCGTCAAACGCCTGATGCAGGAATTTCCCAACCGCCTGTTCATTGTCGAGCGCAAGGGAAAACTGGGTCTGGGTACCGCCTACCTTGAAGGTATGCGATGGGGTAACGAGCACGGCTACGACTATATGATTGAGATGGACGCCGACTTCAGCCACAATCCCGATGACCTTATCCGCCTCTACGATGCCTGTTCGACAGGCAAGGGAGACGTGGTGGTGGGCTCGCGCTATGTCGGCGGCAAAGTCTCTGTAGTCAACTGGCCTATTGGACGTCTGCTGATGAGCTACTATGCCTCGAAATACGTCCGCACGGTGACTGGCATGAAAGTGGCTGACGCTACGGCGGGCTTCGTTTGCTGGAGCCGCAAGGTGTTGGAGAAAATGAAGTTTGAGAAGGTGAAGTTCATCGGCTATGCATTCCAGATTGAGATGAAGTACACCGCCACGCGTCTGGGCTTCAAAGTCTACGAGGTTCCCATCATCTTTACTGACCGAGTACTCGGCACCAGTAAAATGAGTATGAAAATCTTCAAAGAGGCTTTCTTTGGAGTCTTCAACCTAAGGTTTAGAAATTGGAAGAATTATTAATATGAGAAAAATACTAGTAACTTTGGCGGTGCTGCTGATTGCGGGCACCGCTTTTTCGCAGGGAAAACTGCTGCAGTGGGATCAGTTGATGGACCGCAGTCTCTATCCGCAGCGCGAGATGATGAGCTTCATCTTCGCCCCTGACGGCAAGACCGTCACCTATTACAAAGGCGGCGAGGAGAAAGGATTCTATGGCTTCGATGGTAAGAAGGAGTTCAAGCTCAGTGAGGCACAGCAGGACTGGCGCAAACCCAAGGGCAACGACACCAAACTCGAGGAGCGCGTCGAGCTTAAGGAAGGCAACCTCTATGTCGACGGCAAGCTGGTGGAGCGCGGCGACGGTTACAATATCGTGCTGGGCGAAAGCGTGCACCGCAACGAGTTTGGCATCAACGGCGGCCTCTTCTGGTCGCCCAAGGGCAACCGTCTGGCCTTCTACCGCATGGATCAGAGCATGGTGGTCGACTACCCCATCGTCAACACCAAGGCCCGCGAAGCAGAGGTGCGCAACATCAAGTACCCCATGGCCGGCATGAAGAGCCACGAGGTGACCGTCGGCGTGTGGGATGCTGCGACCGAGAAACTCGTCTACCTCAACACTGCCCGCGACACCAGTGTGCACGAGCGCGAGATGTATCTCACCAATATCGCCTGGAGCCCCGACGAGAAGTATGTCTTCATCGCCAAGGTGAACCGCGAGCAAAACCACATGTGGCTCGAGCAGTACGACGCCGTGACTGGCGACTTCCTGAAGGTGCTCTTTGAGGAGACCAACCTGCGTTACGTCGAACCCTGCGAACCCATGATCTTCACCCCCAAGGGTGACCAGTTCCTCTGGTTTAGCATGCGCGACGGCTACAAGCACCTTTATCTCTACAACCTCGACGGCACCCTCGTCAAACAGGTAACCAAAGGTGAGTACGAAGTCGAGGGCTTTATCCAGTTCGACAAGAAAGGTGAAAATATCTTTGTCTATGCCAACAAGAACAACCTCGCCGGCCGCGACGCCTACCGCGTAAACATCAAGAAGGGCACCATGGAGTGTCTCACCATGCAGGAAAACGGCCTGCACGGCACTCACAGCATCTCCCTCAACGAAAACGGAACCATGTGGGTGGACCTGTGGAGCAGCGTCGATGTGCCGATGCGTGCCGACCTGCGCGATCTGAAGCACAAGAATGTGCTGCACACCTTCTTCGCCGCCGAGAACCCCCTGAAGGACTATGCTATGCCCAGCGTGAAACTCGGCACCATTAAGGCTGCCGACGGCGTGACCGACCTCTACTACCGCCTCATCACGCCTCCCAATATGGAGAAAGGCAAGAAATATCCCACGCTGGTGTATGTCTACGGTGGCCCGCATTCGCAGCTTGTTACCGACAGCTGGCTTGGCGGCGGCAACCTCTACTTTATGTTCCTTGCCCAGCAGGGCTATGTGGTCTTCACCGTCGACAACCGTGGTACCGACAACCGCGGCTTCGAGTTCGAGAGCTGCACGCACCGTCGCCTCGGCGAAATTGAGATGGCCGACCAGATGGAAGGTGTCAAGTTTCTCAAAAGCCTACCCTATGTGGACCAAGACCGCATGGGCGTCGAGGGTTGGAGCTTCGGTGGCTTCATGACCATCACCATGAAACTGGCGCATCCCGAGGTCTTCAAGGTCGGCTGCGCCGGCGGTCCCGTCATCGACTGGAGGTGGTACGAAATCATGTACGGCGAGCGCTATATGGACACCCCGCAGGAGAATCCCGAGGGTTATGAGGCCAACTGCCTGCTCAACAAGGCGCAGAACCTCGAAGGCCGTCTGTTGGTCATTCACGGCTGCGAAGACAACACAGTCGTCTGGCAGCACTCGCTGGAGTTCATTGAGCGTTGCATCAACAACTACAAGCAGGTCGACTACTTCGTCTATCCGCACCACGAGCACAACGTGCTGGGTCGCGAGCGTCTGCACCTCTACCAGAAGATGTTCCAGTACTACGAAGACCACCTGAAGCCCCTCAAGTAGATCAGCCTCAGTCAAACCATCATGGCGCAACTGAAGTTTTACAGGGTGGTGGAGAACAAACGCACGCCAGAGGAACGGCGCGAAGCGTTGGAATTTGGCAAACTGGGGGAACAGATGGCTGCAAAGTATCTGGAAGACCAAGGCTACTCCATCCTCGAACACAACTACCGCAAGGGACATCTGGAGTTAGACCTTATTGCCCTCGACGGGGATGAACTGGTCATTGTAGAGGTCAAGACCCGTTCCTACGACACCATCCTCCGTCCCGAAGACGCCGTGGATCACCAAAAGCGCCTCGCCATGATACGCCTGGGAAATCAGTATGTCAAAAGCCACAACCGTACCGAGAACGTACGCCTTGACGTTATAGCCATTGTTAAAAATGGCCACAGCACCGATATCAAACACATCAAAAACGCATTCAACATCATGCACTTCTAGCACAAAGCCGGTGAGCAGCTTCCTGCTCACCGGCTTATTCATTTCTATCCTATAGACTACATTCTGCTTTCCACCACTGGCCAATCCAAAATCTGCCACAATGCGGCAAGATGGTCGGCGCGGCGGTTCTGGTAGTCGAGGTAGTAGGCGTGCTCCCAAACATCGAAAGTAAGTAATGGTATCAAGCCCATCGTGACTGGGTTCTCGGCATTCTTCTGCTGTGTGATAACCAGCTTCCCGTCTTTGTCAACGCTGAGCCATACCCAGCCGCTGCCGAACAGCGTCACACCTTTCTGTTCAAACTCCTTCTTGAACGCGTCCAAGCTGCCAAAATCGCGCTCCAGCAAGCCCTTCAACTTCTCCCCCATCGGTCGCGGAGTGTTGCTGAATTGCTCGAAATACATAGCGTGATTCAGCACTTGCCCTGCATTGTTGAACATGCCGCCCTCGGCCCTCTTCACCACCTCTGTCAGCGGCAGGTCCTCCAATCCGCTGCCCGGCAGCATCTTGTTCAGGTTGTCGACATAGGCTTTTAGGTGCTTCCCGTGGTGAAAACCCAGAGTCTCCCTGCTTATCACCTCGCCAAGGCTCTCATAGCCCAGCGCAGGCATCGCAAACTGTCCGTTCAAAGGCATAATGTCTTTCATAATTGTATCTGTTTTATGCGTTCATTACTGACTGCAAAGATACAAACTTTTCCCCACATAAAAAAATATTTTACCATCTCCACATTTTTCCTTATCTTTGCAACCGCAATTCAAACCGTATCAAAGCATGTTAGTCAAGACATACGGCAGCGCCATCGTTGGCGTCAACGCAGTCACCGTCACCGTCGAGGTCAACACCTCCCCGGGCCTTGGCTTCTCTATCGTCGGTCTCCCTGACAACGCCGTCAAGGAGAGTTCCCAGCGCATCGCCTCCGCCCTCGCCGAGTCGGGCTTTCGCGTCCCTGGGCAGAATGTCATCGTCAACCTCGCCCCCGCCGACCTCAAAAAAGAAGGCACCGCCTACGACCTCTCCATCGCCATCGCCATCCTCGGCGCCGTCGGCATGATCAAGGCCGACCCGCTGGAACAATATGTCATCATGGGAGAACTCGGCCTCGACGGCATACTGCGCCCCATCAAAGGCGTCCTTCCCATCGCCATCGAAGCACGCCGCCGCCAGTGCAAAGGCATCATCGTCCCCATCGAAAACGCCCGCGAAGCCGCCATCGTCAACAACCTGAATGTCTACGGCGCCCACTCCCTCAAGGAGGTCGCCGACTTCCTCGCTGGCGAAAGCACCCTCGAGCAGACCGTCGTCGATACCCGCGCCGAGTTCGCCCGTTCGCTGAACACCTATGAATACGACTTCGCCGACGTCAAAGGCCAAGAGACCGTCAAGCGCTGCCTCGAAATCGCTGCTGCTGGCGGCCACAACGCCATCATGATTGGCCCTCCGGGGAGTGGAAAGTCCATGTTGGCCAAGCGCATGCCCGGCATCCTGCCGCCGCTGACCCTCAGCGAGAGCCTCGAGACAACACAAATACACTCTGTGGCGGGCCTCATGCGCAAAGAGGATTCGCTGATATCGGTACGCCCCTTTCGCGCCCCACATCACACCATATCGGATGTCGCCCTCGTCGGCGGCGGAGCCAATCCCAAGCCGGGCGAAATCTCCCTGGCGCATAATGGCGTGCTCTTTCTCGACGAGCTGCCCGAGTTCAAACGCACCGTGCTGGAGGTGCTGCGCCAACCCATGGAAGAACGCTGCGTCACCATCAGCCGCGCCAAGATGACTATCGAATATCCGGCAGCCTTCATGCTCATCGCCGCCATGAACCCCTGCCCTTGCGGCTACTACAACCACCCCACCATCGACTGCACCTGTCCGGCCGGCGCCGTCAAGCGCTACCTCAACAAAGTCAGCGGCCCGCTGATGGATCGCATCGACCTGCATATCGAGGTTACGCCTGTGCCCGTCAGCCAGCTGAACAAAGAAGGACGTGCCGAAAGCAGTGCCACCATCCGCGAGCGCGTTGTCGCCGCCCGTGCCATCCAAACAGCCCGCTTCGCCGACCATCCGGGAGTCCACTGCAACGCCCAGATGGGCAGCAAACTCACCCGTCAGTTCTGTGTCCTCACCGACGAATGCCGCGCCATCATGGAGCAGGCCATGAACCGCTTGGGACTCAGCGCCCGCGCCTACGACCGTATCCTCAAGGTTTCCCGCACCATCGCCGACCTTGAAGCCTCCCCCGACATCCGCCCCTACCACCTCCAGGAAGCCATTACCTATCGTTCATTAGACCGAGACAGTTGGGGCAATTAATCCATCACCGAACAGAAACACAATAATATGATAACCACATTCATCGCAGCAGCCGCAGCCCTCGCCATCGGGCTCCTCGTCGGATTCCTTATCGCCGGCCGCAAGAAAAACACTATGGCCGCCGAGAAACAAACCCTCGAGGCACAGCTCGCTGCCGCCAACCAGAGCCACGCCACCGAGACGGCATTACTCAACAAGCAGCTGGCCGACCAGAAAGCCGACGCCGCACAAGCCCTGCAAGCCGCCAAAGAGGAGGCCGACAAGCGCCTCGCCGACTACAAGGAGGAGGTGCTCAAGCGCCACAACACCGTCGTGGACGAGCTCAAGCAGAACCACCAGACGCTCCTCGACGAGCAGGACCGCCGACACCGCAGCGACACCGAGGCGCTTGAGAAACGTTTTGCCGACACCGTCAAAGCGCTCCGCGAGCAGGTGGAGAACAGCACCAACACCATGCTCAAGCAGCGCCAGGAGGAGTTCTCCACCTCCAGCACCAAGAATATCGACAGCATCGTCAAGCCCCTCAAGGAAACCATCGACAAGATGAAGGAGGAGATGGCCAAGAACTCCACCGTGCAAACCACCATGAGCGCCGAAATCAAGACCAACATGGAGCACATGATACGCCAGAGCATTGAAGCCCAGCGCAGCGCCGAGGAGCTGACCCGCGCCTTCAAACACGAAAGCAAGACCCAGGGCGACTGGGGCGAGGTGGTGCTCAGCAACCTCCTCGAACAGCAGGGCTTCACCCTCGGCAAAGACTTCGAGGTGCAGGCCGTGATGCGTGATGCCGACGGACATACCATCCGTCCCGACGAGGGCGAGAACCTGCGTCCCGACGTGCTGCTCCACCTCGACGACAAGCGCGATGTCATCATCGACTCCAAAGTCTCTATGACTGCCTATATCGACTACGCCAACGCCGAAGACGAACTCTCGCGCCGCCACTTCCTCAAGGAGCACATCGCCAGCCTCCGCAAGCATGTCGACGAGCTCTCGGCCAAGAACTACACCCAGTACCAAACCAACCCCCACCTCGACTTCGTCATCATGTTCGTCCCCCATGTGCCCGCCCTGCGCGACGCCATCCAGGAAGAACCTACCCTCTGGCAGGAGGCCATGCAGAAGAAGGTCTTCATTGCCGACGAACAGACCCTCTACGCCGCCCTGCGCATCATACGCATCACCTGGACGCATATCGACCAGGAGAAGAACCACCAGAAGCTCTACGAGCTGGCGCAGGAGATGCTCGAGCGCACCGGCAACTTCCTCCGCGAGTACGACAGCGTGGGCAAGAACCTTCACGACGCCCTCGACGCCTTCGAGAGCAGCCGCAAGAAGCTGCTCCCCGGCGGCCGCAGCATCGGCACCACCGCCAGCCAGATTCTGGCCCTCGAAGGCATCAGCAACATCCGCGTGAGCAAAGGGAAGAAAGGCACCGCCGTCATCCCCGGCGACTACCTGGAAAAAGAACTCGGAGCCGACGACGAAGAATCTGTCACCGACTCCGAGACCGACGGCTCCCTATAGCCGTTTCCCTTATTTAATCTTCCGAATGCTTGCGGCTGCTGTCAATGGCCTCTGACACATTGATGACGTAGTCGCCCAACTTCTCATACAGCGCATAGAGACTGCTGTAGGCGTTGCCTATGGCATAGTCGTAGACACCCAGCTTCAGCGCGTCGAGATGCTGCGCACGCAGGCGGTCGCGGCAGGCGTTGATGGCATGCTCGGCGGCATAGGCGGCATCTAGGTCCACATGGTCGTAGTCGTGCAGGTTGCTGTCCATCACATCGAGGGCCTTCTGCACCAATCCACGCATCTCCTCGAGGTTGGCGTTGAGGCCGGCGTCGAAGTGCACAGCGTCCTCACGCTTGGTTTGGCGCGTCATAGCTATCTGGTAGATGGTGTCGCCTATCGACTCCAGGTTGTCGATGATGCGCAGCATGGTGCTGATGCGCTCGGAACCGTGTTCGGAGATATCGCCCGACCCCACGCGGGTGAGGAATTTCGATATCTCCATCTCCATGCGGTCGGTGATGCCCTCGTATTTGGCAATGCGCTCCATGATGCCGTCGAACTCCTTGTCGTCCTTGGCGGTCCTCAAACCCGGTAAGAAGGTGTACATACGCAGCACGCGCTTGCTGAATTCCTCGATTTCGCTCTTGGCACTCTGCAGGTTGAGCTCGGCGGTGCTGAGCAGGTTGGGCTCGAGGTAGGTCAGGCGGAACTCCTCCTCGCCTTCCTCCTTCTTCTCGGGCACCATCCAGGTGACAAGCTTCTCAATTTGCGGGATGAAGAAAGCCAGGATAATGGTGGTGACCACGTTGAAGAGGGTGTGGAACACCGTGATAGCCAGTGGTATCAGCGGGATATTTGGCAGCAGGTGGTCGAGTCTCTCGCTGACGAACATGACGGCGTTGCAGATGGGGTAGAACGGAATCAGGAAGATCAGCGCGCCGGCCACATTGAACACCAAGTGGGCGCGGGCCGTGCGCTTGCCGGTGGTGCCGGTGGTCATGGCCACCACTTGGGCGGTCAACGTAGTACCGAGGTTCTGGCCTATCACCAACGCCATCGACGTCGGGAAGTCAATCCATCCCTGGCTGGCCATCAGCAGGATGACAGCCGTCATAGCCGACGAGGTCTGCAGGATGATACACAGGATGGCACCCACCACAATGAACAGCAACACAGACCAGTAGCCCCACTGTCCCAGAGAAGCAATGGAGTGGGCCACATCCTCGTCGAGCGGCGGCACAGAGTCGCCCATCAGGCCCAGACCGAGGATGAGCAGCGCCAGACCGATGATGGTCTGGCCCAGGTACTGCATCTTGTTTTTCTTGCTGAAGATGAAGAAGAGGCTGATGGCGGCAATGACCATCGGCATCAATGGGACCTTCTCTTCGGCACCGCTTCCTCCAAGGCCGAAGAGGGTGATAATCCATGCAGTGACTGTGGTGCCGATGTTGGCACCCATCACTACGGCGATGGCACCGCCCAAAGTCAACAGTCCGGCACCGGCAAAGCCGACAGTCATCACGGTGGTGGCGGTCGAGCTCTGGATGATGGCAGTCACACCCGTACCGGCCAAGATACCACTCAGCGGTTTACCCGTAACCTTGGTAAGGATGTGGCGTAGCTTCGAGCCCGCATACTTCTGAAGGCCCTCGCTCATCAATTTCATGGCGAAAAGGAAGATGGCCAATGCACCAGCCAACTTCAATATTACCAACAAGATATTCTGTATATCCATCTTTCTATTTTGTTTGTTTGACGCTGCAAAAATACACAGAATATCGTTACGGAATTGTTACGTTTTTGTTAAGTTTTTCATCCAAACAGGACGCATCTGTCCCAAGATTGCAACGGTCTGTTATCCAACTATTCTTTTGCAGTTCTTTTATTGTTCTTTTACTTTTGTAAAAGAACAGCCAAGGAAGCAACTGGAAATAAGCTTCTAACAGAAGATTCCGGGGCGTTTGGAAATATATTCCTCCAGCCACACAATAATCTACGTGCGGGTGACGTTACGGACTACACATAATAATATGAAACAATATCTCGACCTTTTACAATACGTGCTCGACCACGGCACGAAGCGCCAGGACCGCACCGGTACGGGCACCGTGGGCGTGTTCGGCTACCAGATGCGTTTCCCGCTCAGCGAAGGATTCCCCGTGCTGACTACCAAGAAGTTGCACCTGCGCTCCATCATATACGAGCTGCTATGGTTCCTTCGCGGCGACACCAATATCAAATACCTGAAAGACCATGGCGTGTCGATATGGGACGAGTGGGCCGACGCGAACGGCGACCTAGGTCCCGTGTACGGGAGCCAGTGGCGCTCGTGGCCCGACGGGCACGGCGGCACCATCGACCAGATTGCCAATGTGGTGCGCCAGATTAAAGAGAACCCTTACAGCCGTCGCCTGCTGGTGACGGCATGGAATCCCACCGAAATTGAGGACATGGCGCTGCCTCCTTGCCACTGCCTGTTCCAATTCTATGTCTCCGACGGCAAACTCTCGTGCCAGCTCTACCAGCGCTCGGCCGACATATTCCTCGGAGTGCCGTTCAACATAGCGAGCTATGCGCTGCTGACGATGATGATAGCGCAGGTGTGCGGGTTGAAGCCCGGAGACTTCATACACACGCTTGGCGACGCACACATATACCTCAACCACATAGAGCAATGCCGACTGCAGCTGACACGCGAACCGCGACAGCTGCCCACGATGAGGATTAACCCAGAGCGAAAGAGGATAAACGATTTCGTGTATGAAGACTTCACGCTGGAGAACTACAATCCGCATCCACACATAAAGGGAGAGGTAAGCGTGTGAGGTTCTTAGTTTCAAGTTTTTAGTTTCAAGTTTTTAGTTGATGTCTAAACCATTTTAATCAATATCCATCGTGGAGAAAGCCAACAACTATTGCATCATCATGGCAGGCGGAACGGGAATCCGGTTCTGGCCTGTAACGTCGGCGGAACGCCCAAAACAGTTTATCGACATCATGGGGACAGGAGAGTCGATGCTCCAGACAACATTCAAACGGGTGGAGCATATCTGTCCGAGAGAAAACATCATAATAGTGACATCGAGAAACGGAGGCGAGGAGGTGAGGAAGCAGATAAGCGGCCTGGAGGAGTATCAGGTGCTGTGCGAGCCGATAAGGCGCGGTACGGCCCCGTGCATAGCGTATGCAGCATCGGTGATAGCAGAACGCTGCCCGACGGCCAACATCATAGTGACACCGTCGGACCACGCGGTATTCGGCCAGGAGCGGTATGAGGAGAACATAAGGCAGGCGATAGACATAGTGGAAAAGAACGATTGGATAATCACGATAGGAGTACAGCCGACAAACCCAAATACGAAATACGGCTACATACAATACTCTGAAGAGCCGTCGATGGAACACACACACAACCTGCACAAAGTGATAACATTCACAGAGAAGCCTCCGATAGAGATGGCACGCAAGTTTATCGTAAGCGGAGAGTTCATGTGGAATGCGGGTATATTCATCTGGCGGCTGGACACACTGATGGCGGCGTACAGGAGCTATCTGCCGAATGTGGCGAACCTGTTTTTCGGGAACAAGGAGACAGGACAGGCCGGTATAGGCCGTGGCACAACGGCGGAGGCAATAGAGAGGGCGTATTCGGTGTGCGAGTCGATATCGACGGACTTCGGAATACTGGAGAAGGCTGACAACGTGCACGTGATGGCGGCATCGTTCGGTTGGAGCGACGTGGAGACGTGGGACTCGCTGTATGACACTTGCCCGAAGAACGGCGACAACAACGTCATACTGGGCGGCAATGTGTTTACGTATGACGTAAAGAACACGGTCATACACATGCCCGACAGAGACCACACGGTGGTGGTGGAGGGGCTGGACGGATATATAGTGGCGGCTGACGAGAAGACGCTGATGATATGCCGTAGAGACCAGGAAGAGCGGACGGTGAAATTCAGAGCCGATGTGACGTTTGACAAGCTGCGCGGCACAACAGAGACAGACAACAACAAATAAGCATAAAAAAATGAAACGTTACGAAATCAAGTATCTTCTGAAAGAGGATGTGAAAGCCCTACTGGGCAGCACGATATGTGTCAAAGGATGGGTGCGCACTAAGCGCGGGAACAAGAATGTGGCCTTTATAGCCATAAACGACGGGTCGATAATACACAACATACAAGTGGTGGCAGACCCAGCGCAATTTGAGGAAGAGCTGAAGAGAATCACGACGGGAGCATGCATAGGAGTGGAAGGAAAGCTGGTGGAGAGCCAGGGAAGCGGACAGGCAGTGGAGCT
>JAEEGJ010026522.1_pt1 | contig 11731 bp, 5 predicted proteins | sample 8958761 | NCBI WGS metagenome assembly JAEEGJ01 (sample SAMN16246546, study PRJNA631951) | gut metagenome | biome: gut microbiome; feature: rumen; material: RS-attached | host: Bos | place: Iran: Karaj | collected 2018-10
CCGCAGGTAGAAACACTGTTCAAACATTCCGCTCATATCAATTACCTTTGACGTATCGAATCCTGACACGTCAATGTCCAAATTATAACAATAACGGAACATTTCACTCATATCTGTAACGTTTGAGGTATTGAAATAAGATAAATCAAGTTGCCACAAGGCGTTACAAAAGGCAAACATCCTACTCATATCTGCTACATGTGACGTGTCAAAGTTGCTAATATCAAGGCGAGCCAATTTAGAGCAAGAACAAAACATATTGCTCATGTTTTTAACATTCGATGTATCAAAACCTGAGACATCAAGACTCGTCAAAGCCTTACATTCATTGAACATGTAGCTCATATCTGTTGCAATAGACGTGTTAAAGTTAGAAAGTTTGATAGAGGTCAGCCTAAAACATTTATCGAACATATAACTCATGTCCGTCACGTTGGAGGTGTCAAGATTCTCAAGACCTTCAATCTCTTCAAGTTCTATACACCCAGAGAACCATTTGCGCAGACTTGTGACAATAGGTGCATTGTGTTCTGCGATAACCACCTTGGTGATATCTCTTGCTATTCCTGACCATGGGGCTATTGTGTCGTTGGCAGAACCTGAAAACTTTATATATTGTTCCTGTTTTACTAATTCGTCTGCTTCCTTTTCTGTATATTTGCCAATTTGAAGAACACCATCTTTATAGACGGCAAAATAGTCCGCCTGCTTACAAGATGACATCGTTAGTAAAATCGACAAGATGCATATTAAATAATGTCTAATAATCATAGTTGTACCTTTAAAAGATTGAGGGCTTGATATTTACTATTACTTCTTTGCTTTTTCATTTTTACTGCTCCCCATTCCTTTTCGATGCCCATTTGGTAAATTTTAGCGAGTTCTTCTGTAGCGTTGCTTCCTGTTAACACAATACAAGCACTGATTGTTATGTCGCTTCCTGTTATCGTTACCGTAGCATCTCTTCCATTGTAATCCCCCAAGTTCACTGGATCTCCCATACAGTAGCTATAGGGGCTGAATTGGGGAGCTTCTTCTGCCAATGGGTCAATCCTATCCCACGATGGCATCATGGCAAAGTACTGGCGCACGTGGATGTCATAGTTGTCCAGTCCGAAGGTGCGATCAAGCTCCTTGCCCTCAAACTTGTACTTCTGCACGTTTTCATTCGTGCTGATGTCACCAATTACGCCGCCATACGGATAATAGTGGGTCACCTGTTCGATAGTGCCATTGCTGTTCACGACCATGCGGTTATTGCCCATATAGTCCTGAATGTAGTAATGCCATCCGTCGATGGTGTCATTGCTGAATGACACATATCCTCCATCGCTCCGAGCTTGCTCGCGTGGAATGAAATGGAACAACCGATCATTGGGCACGGCTTCGCCAACTGGCCTACCCGACGCGTGCGGTTCGTGAACCACAATTTGGGATGGGCACAGGGTCGAGGCGAAGTCGTTTATTCTTTCTATAGATTTAACGTAAGATCCCCTCATATTATTGTGTTAGGTTTCGTAATTTGTTTAACGAATCCAGTTTCTGAGAATGAAGGGGCTTATGACTTTTTCCTAATTGAATGTTTTATTTAGCTTATTTCCAATCTATATCAAGAGGAAAATATGAACGTCCTTCATAACAATTGGGTATCCCTCCTCGCCAAAGTCCAATACTTTTATAACCGAAATTATAACAACAATAATAATAAGTAGTATCCTTGTATTCTCGGTCATAATCAGGTACCTTACGAAAAGAAAAAATATAGTTTGTACTTCTACAAATTTCCGTATTTTCACAATAAACCTCATCAATGTAAATGGTGTCAGACAAACAACTATTTTCAAAATAGAAACAATAGGCTTTCCTAACCATTATATGATTTGTTTTATTTCGTATATCATCCAATGATTTACCCCAAAAAATGTCAGCCACAGAATCCCATCTTTTTGTTTTTATTCGGACATAAAATTCATCGGGTTTCCCTATTTGAAATGTATAGTCTTCATTACGATTGAAAATAATTGACAATATTAAATCCCCAATTACAATCAGGGCTACAAAGACACCTAAGCATCCAAGACATGATCGAGTTCCTTGTTTCATAGTTCAACGATGTAAAAAATTTTTTATTCCAATTGACCAACCTAATCTCTGCGCATTTTGAGATGAAATACCCTCAGATTCACCTTGATATCTGTCAAACATAATACGTACGACTGACCATGGTTCACCTTTGGCCCCACAAATATATCCTATCGTAATATTACCAATATCACGAGCGGAACTATAAACGGTTGTCCCATCTGTTGTTGTACCAAACGGCATCCCTCGATAATGATCTTCTCTACTCTTCCCCTCTTCACCATTAGTCTCCTTAAAATCGTATAATTCTCCCGTTTGCGCTTTTATACAATAGGAAAGAAGGGATGGCTCATCCGACTCTAATTTCTTAATATAATTATAACCACTGTTATCGTTAACATCAATTTTGCCCTTCCACTGGTTACTATCAGAATTATAAAACGAGGTCATAGTTGGCGTTATGCCAATTGAAAACCATGTGTTTTCATAACGGTCTTCGCCTTCTTTTCCAGTATCAATACATACATAGATATTATTATCTCCATCATTAATATCTCCCCCTACCACTTGGTAATGGGTACTATCGATTTTAACGACTCTTGTACTCTCTCCATTATAATCACCAAGATTCACCGGATTTCCCATACAATAGCTGTAGGGGCTGAATTGCGGGGTGTCTTCTGCCAACGGGTCAATCCTGTCCCACATCGGAGCCATGGCGAAGTACTGGCGCGCATGGATGTCATAGTTGTCCAGTCCGAAGGTGCGGTCCAATTCCTTACCTTCGAACTTGTACTTCTGCAAGTTTTCGTTTGTGCTGATGTCCCCAATAACCCCTCCGAATGGGTAATAGTGAGTTACCTGCTCAACTGTGCCATTGCTGTTCACGACCATACGGTTATTCCCCATACAGTCTTGAACGTAATAGTGCCAGCCATCGACTGCGCCATTCGTATTGAATGACGCGTAGCCACCATCGAACAGATACATTGAGGGTTGACCATTCTTGATGATTAGATTTCCAACATAATCTATGGAATCGATATATGAATTGGAACCGCCCAAGCTGCGATGAATGGCACGCAGTTTTGTGCCATCGGCAGCGTAAATGTATTCTATAAGATTATGGTTGCCGAAGATGACATTTCGCATATTACCGAGATAATCATAATTGATTTGGTTGATATAACGATTGCGATCCATCGAAAGGGCCCCGTTCGCATTGTAACTGTATTCGCTGTTCGATGAATAGCCATCGAAGAAGTCCGAGGCCCCCGTATAGGTCAATTGCTTCACGGCGTGGTCCTCGATCGTCTTCAGCTGGTTGCCATTGCGGGTGATGACGAGGCTGTCAATCAGACCATAATGTTTTTGATTGTTCATGCCATATCGTTCAATACCGGTTATGTTGCAGTTCTTGTCGTAATTGTTTTTCTCGAAATATCGACCTGTGATATTGACACTTGAAAGAATAGAGATGCGCTGTAAATAACGGAAATCTCTCGATAGTAAGGCATTCTCTTTCTATTTGAGATTGTATTCCATCGAAAGAAAAATTAGTGGAATATGATATTGTTCACAAAGTAATAGTACCTTCCGTTTGGTGGAACTTTTTCTAAAATAGCGTTACGGTTACTCTCTATACTTTCTTTTAACACCTCTTCTATTATTGCGGATTCTTTTGAATTATCATAAAGCGGAGGAAGTTGAAGTATATAGCTAATTTGTTTGTTTTTCCTGTCTATTATTATCCAATAAATTATACGGATATGAAACCAATCAAACGATGACACTATCTTTTCAATAAGATTTTGTTTGTAATTGGCATAAAAATGCTCATCGACTTCTCGATTATGTAAGTAAAGTAACGAATCAGACATACCGCTTTTATCTATGCTCTGCAAGTTTGGATACATGCTATCACCTTCAAGTGGAACAAATATTTTCATATCAGTATTGGTCTGCAGAATAATAGTTTTATCTCCTTCGGAGCATGGAAGGTTTGCAGCATAAAGAAATAATGATAGAATAACGTCAATAGTCATATCCCAAACGATTTAATAGTGGGTTCATTCGCTTTTCCAAATAATCTTGAAATAATCCAGAAGTATGAAGGTATGGTTTACCTTGTAGATAACATACTATATGAATTAATTCATGCCCTATTCCAATAGTGCGATGGTTAAGCGTACCATACGCATTTATAACAATACGAAGTTTCCCATTCGGAGACTTCTTTCCCGTCTCTGAGTTTGGAAATAAAGATCTGCCAGTTTCGCCAGAAACGGATCTACCAGATGGTAAGCCCATTCGATTATTACTTTCTATCATATCTGCGTCATCAAAACAGTTTACAGGTATTCTTTCATTTGCAAAGTCATAAGATTTAATGTGTCCATAGTCATCTTCATATTCGTAGTTATGAGAGATGCCTAATTCAACCATTTCCTTTGCACTTGACACCGTTTTGAGGTCTTGCAAGAATGGGTCATCACTATCTGGAATAGATGAAGGATCAATGATTCCATTTGTTAGCCTCAACGACAAATTCGTATTATCTGGTATTCCATTTGTTATGGCCATTATAACATCATAAATATTTCCAACAATTATAATAGTATCTCCATTCAAATCCATTCTATTCACTGGATCTCCCCCACAATAAACGTAAGGACTGATTCCATAATACTTCTCTGCCAATGGGTCAATCCTATCCCACGATGGCATCATGGCGAAGTACTGGCGCGCATGGATGTCATAATAGTCCAGTCCGAAAGTGCAATCAAGCTCCTTGCCCTCGAATTTGTACTTCTGCACATTTTCATTCGTGCTGATGTCTCCAATAACACCACCGTAGGGATAGTAATGCGTCACCTGCTCTACTGTGCCGGTCTTTTTCACGACCAGACGATTGTTGCCCATGTAATCTTGGATATAGTAGTGCCATCCATTCACCGCTCCATTCGGATTAAACGTGGCATATCCTCCATCGAACAGGTACATTGTGGGCATGCCGTTCTTTAAGATAAGATTGCCGATATAGTCAATGGAATCAGTCAAAGCTATTGAGCTTGCTGGTCGGTGAATTGTCCTTAGCTTCGTGCCGTCAGCCGCATAGATGTATTCGATCTGGTCATGACTGAAGTAATAGATGCATCTCGTGTTGCCGAGGTAATCATACTGAATCAGATCAATGTCGCGATTGATGTCGTAGTCGAGTGCACCATTGGCATTGTAGCTGTACTCGTTGTTGTAGGTACAGCCGTCATAGAAGTCCGATGCCCCTGTGTATGTCAATGTCTTTTCTGCATGATCTTCAATCGTCTTCAGCTGATTGCCGTTGCGGGTGATGACGAGGCTGTCGATCATGCCATAATTGTGCTGGTTATTCATTCCGTAACGCTCTATGCTGGTGATGTTGCTGTTCTTGTCATACCTTATCCGCTCGGTGTAGAGGTCAGCTCCAAAAATGGGTAAGGGGTTAACCAACCCGCCGCCAATGCCGTCTGTGACGGGAATCAATTCGAGAGGCGTGCTCTCGTCCACTGATTCTCCTACGACGAGAGGATCTTCACCAGAAGAATTGAATGGCCCCGGAATGAAATTAGTTATGTGGGAATATGCTCCCTCAGTCAGACGATTCAATCCGTCGTAGGTGTAGTCATAGCGACGCAAGAGTGTATTGCCTGGCACTTTCCACGTCATTGCAGAGATCGAGCCGTTGTAGAGCTGATTACCTGGGTTGTCCTCGCGGTAGAGCTTCTGCTGGAAGCCTCCCGCAGAGGCGATCTCCTTCACCCACCCGTGCAGCAGGTCGTATGTATAGGTCATGTGGGCAGATGTTCCGCTGCGGTCGTTGTTGGTTATGTTCCCCAGTTCATCATATTGCAGGTTCATAATACTATCTGTGCTTGAGCTGCCACTTCCGTTGGTAATGGTGATGGTGGTGGCATGGGGAAGGATGGTTTGCGGATAGTAGGTGTTGGCCTGCAGGATACTGCCTGTCCAAGCCGGTGTGTTGGACGTGCAGGCAAGGAGCCTTGTGCGGATGCTGTCGATGCCGTCGAAGAAATTGCGGTGATAGTCGGTCATCGTCAGGATGCCGTTAAGGCCGAATTCCCCCGTTCTGCGGACACGCCCCCTGTCATCGTAGGCGAATGTTCTCAGCATCGCCTCTCCATCGGAGGCGTATTGCCGGATACCCGTGAGGCGGGCTCTGCTGCTGCCGATACTGAGCGAATCGGCATACTGCGCCACTCCGCCTACGGGCTGGGTGATGCCAAGATAGTTGAAGCTGTCATAGTAGTTGACCCGCTCCAGCGTGCAATTGCTCTGATTCAGCTCAGCAGGATTGCCCTGATAGATATAACCGGTGTCCTTGAAAGGAAGCCCCTGCAGCGTCTGCGAGATGCAAGTGAATTGTAACTGCTGATAGCATTGTGGTGTGATGCCCTGGATGCATAGGCGGCCCTGCCTGTCGTAGAGGAAGAAACGGTAGCGGCTGTCATTGCGCAGTATTCCATCCCGCATACAGACAAGCTGGTCATACCTGTTGTACCAATACTCTATGGGGTCACAGCCTGGCAGACGCTTCCAGATGACTTGCCCCTTGCCGTTGTAGCGGTATTCATAACGGCAGGCCTGCATATCGTCTGTACTGGCCTGACACTTTGGAGAAAGCACCATTCGGAGACGGTTCAGTGCATCATAGACATAGTAGGTGTCGAGCGTGTCAGACCTGCGTTCGAGGATCGTGTTGCCGAAAATGTCTTGATATGTCTTTACAGTCTTGCCGTCGGGGTCCCTATGTCTGGTGCATAGCAGGGTCCCGGATGGATAACAGGTGTTGCCTCCGCCAAGCCCGCCCGACGAGGTGATGCTGTAGCGTTTCACCTCGTTTGACGCGTTAGTCAAATACTGGAAGGTGTTCTGCCTGCCCTCAGGCTTCCATGTCTCGCCGGGTATCGTCACACGGATGACGTTGCCAAGCGCATCGTAGGTTGTCTCGGAGAATGCCAGCGTATCGCTGTAGGCAGCAGCTGATCCAGAGGCGAACTCAGCTGTCGTCATGGAATTGGGAGAACTGTCGCTTGTGGGTACGGCATTCCATGCACGTGAAGGTCTGCCAAGGAAATCGTAGGTCTGGAGGCTGTAGGTGAACTTCCTGTCACTCCTCCTGTCCTGGCTTGCAAGCAGAGAGGGTCGCCCCCATTGATCGTAATACTGGACCGTGAGAAGCGAGTCGGTTGCGTTGCTGTCCAACATGCTCGCAGTTGTCCTGTAGTTGTCTGCCCCGTAGTGGTAGGAATAGCGTTGAAGCAGCTCGGTCCCGTTCATTCTTTTGTTGACAAGCCGTCCGGCTGCATCATATCCGTATGTGGCTGATGTCCCGTCAGGATTATAGATTTCGATAGGTCCAACCAGCGGAAGATAACGGCATGAAGTGACAGAAAAGTCGCTAAACGCATTTTGAAGCGTACCGTGCAGGCTGCTCAATTGCGTTGATGTGATATTGGTCGCATCAAGGAGCGAAGATACTGTATTGGAGGACAGTACACTCTCAACGGTGTTGAAGGTAGTCCCCATGACTTCAATGATAGGGTACTGACCTCGGTAACTCCATAGACAGGTGACAGGCCTATTCCTATATCTCATTTCCCTTGGATTACCGTACTTGTCGTAATTCTTGTACTCCATTATCGTGTCAAAAAGGCACGAAGTCAGGTTTGTGGAAGTCTGGTCGGTGTTCAACCGCAACTGTTGAGAGGGCAAAATCCTGCTGCCGAAACGCCCGTATCTGGTCCATGTGCCGTCAAAGACTGTACCGTTCCTGGATTTCAGCTGCGCCACGGGACTCCCGATGATATTGGCTGCCACCATCTGCTGGGAGACGGAGTCGGTCAGGTTGTAGGGATAGAAATAGCGGGTCATGAGGCTGTCGCTGCCAACGGAGACAGCCTCAGATGAACAATGGTAATGTGTATTGTATGCTTTTTGTCTTATAGTTGTCCTTATGCCGTTGGAAAGGTGTGTTTCTGTCAACGTGCGGGTCGGTAATGCGCAAAAGACATCATTCTCGTATGGAACCAAGGAGTTTCCATCGAACACAAATCCGCTGATGACTTGGCCTGTATATGTGTCAGAATAGTCGTAAGTGGTGGTCTCACACAGGTTGTTATGCGAATCATATACATCCAACTCTAAAATTGAACCGTTCAGCCAGTCTGTCTGTGTGCCGGCCATCGGATAGTTTTCGGCTAGATAGTTTTCTTGTTCATTGTGATACTGATAATGGTTATATGAGTCATCTTCATAATTCTCAAACACCTCAGAATAGCCCATTATCTGCCCGCTTGCGATTGAGGATAACGAAGCCACTGACTCAGAAAGCTGACTAAAATAATCAACCCAGCTTGGAGAATATGAGTCTAAATAACAAGCCCTCTCTATCTGGAACAGGACAGGATCCTTGAATAATATGCCCCCCGAATACTCATAATTGATATCCTTCTCTCCATCGATTCGTCCAATGCGAAGACCTCCCACCAATCTATCTTCCCCTGGATGGGATATAAACTCTTTGCAGTCCATATTCATGTCCGTAACAAATCCTTCTACAATGCATTCAACACGTATGATATACCTTCCAGCATCAAGCTGTAATGTAGAGTCAATGTAAAAATCCTGACTGTCATCCCAGGTGTCGGGCATGTCGAAACTGAGCAGTCTATGACTGCTGCCTGATTCATCTAAGGAAAAGAACTGAAACGATGGGGTTGTATGACTGACGAACGAATAGTTTGTTTGGGTGTTGATATCATCATAGTTGAAGGCTTCGGCAGATACCCTTACGAATTGCCGGAATTCGATGGTAAAGGTATCTACATTGACTGGGGAGACACCTGCATAAATGGAATCAGAACTGCGTGATGCTGTCACAGAATAACGTCTTTGTCCGAGTTCCGTATAATCAGAGTTCGCCACGTTATTGCTCTCGTATGAAAACATGGTAGTTCCTCCAGTTGGGCATGTCATTGACTCCAATGTGCCTAGTCTCATATAGTCGAGATTGGGTTCTTTGTCACCACCTGAATATAGGGTGCCGTTCATTACTGCAGGACATACGTAGTTTCCGCCTTGGTTACTTCCATTGAAATAGCCCCAATAGTCTGTATTTTTGGTGTTTTTGGCTGGCAAAGGACGGGTTTCATCATAGCTGAAGCTGTAGCCGATGCTATCTGTTGGGAAAATTTCTTTAACGGAATTTAATTTGAGACGCTTGAACAAGTGTTTGTTCGCACCATTTTCGAAAGGATTAAAGTAACTGTAATTAAGGAGCCATTTCTTAACAATGCTACCAGTTGTGTCTATTACTTTGATGACCTTGACAGCCTTGGGTTTGGGGTCTGTTGTAATCAACGGCAGCAGATCTTCTCGATCCTCAACCTCAAAACAGACTACACCACCACGCCATCGTATCTCTGTTAGTCTTTTGCCATTCACCCAACATTTTTGTTGGGAATAGCTTAGGCCGGGCTTTATGGAACTGGCGGCTTGAGACATGCCTTCCAAAGAACCTCCTCCCGCAAAGAGACTGCGCTTAACAGCCGTCTCTTGGACGGGGAGCTGGTATTTGACCTGTTCGTATGTGAAGGTCACGGAGTCTCCAGATAGTGTGATGATTCTACTCAGTTTCCATGCTGATTTGAAACGTTCTGAAGCTTGGAAACCGGGAAAGTTGTACCCGTCAAAGATCGCATCGTACCCTCCTGATGTCGTATTGACCAGACATGTGCTCGCACTAGAGTATGGCTGAGTCTCCTCAATGTCCTCATACAGATACCTATTGCCCTTTGAATCTGTTATTTCAAGGGTGTTGGTCAAGGCGCGCTCTTCCAGACGACAATTGTTCTCCACGTTCACAAAGTGTGCGTTCCTGCTGTGGTCGAAGAAAAACTTGCCGCTCTCGGTCGGGGTAGAGTAGAAGAAGATGTCGGGCTCCATGTCCTTGACAAATTGCCTTGTCCATATGTCGAAGTAGTAGCCTAGCGACTGGGGGTCTTCATTCCAATCAGTCTGATAGCTGAAATAGCCCATACTGGAATTGAAGTCATCAATACACTTGATGGTTCTTGTAATAGAACCTCCTGCCGAAAGAGACCATCCAAGACCGACCTCGGTTGCTTCCTGACTGGCCAGTATACCGCCTGCGTGATAATTTAATGTTATGGGAATGATTAATTTTCCCACATTGATTTCATATAGAGGAATGGATATCTGGGGTATTCCAGTGTAGGCATTCACTGGCACATCGATAGCACGCGCTAAAGCCTGCGCATCTGGTGCCTGTGGAATCAGTGATTTGTAACCTTCTACACCTAAGCCTTGAGCTGAAGTATATTGAGGAAAAACGAGTTGAGTTGTAGCAAATAATGCAGCCAATACTATGCGAGAGACAATTGACTTGAAGTTCGATTGGTCTTTATACTCGATTTTTTTGGGTCTATTTACAGCTTCGCTATGCCATGCCGCAAAGGTATGACCCAAATGATGGATATCGCTGGCGCGGGTTGGTTCAACCCGTCTGTTGCTGCGCTGCAAATATATTGTTTTTTTTGATTCGACATTCAAAAATGCCGTTTTTTCTTTGTTTTTCATTGAGTTTAGTTCGGGTAATTGTTTATTTGTGCACTATTTTGATCGAAAAAAGTAGATAAACTCTATTGGCAGACCTTCATCGATACCCATTGCTCTCCACAATGGATGCTCAGCATCAGGGCATTACCGATGGGACGGCGGCTGAGTGTCAGACATTCCTGCCATTCGCCAGCTTCTCGGTTCTGGTAATGAGAGGTGCCGAGCATGTTGCCCATGATGTCACACGCATAGAAGGTGATGTCGGATGCAGAACCAAGAGTATAGTTGATGGTAAGGGATTGACCATCGGACGAAAGGTTGGCATCGACGGATTCAAGACTGCCTGCCACGCTTTGGCCTTCTCCTTGTCCTCCATATCCTCCAGCTTCAAGCTGTGCGAGCAGCGCCTCATTGGGCACATCTTCTTCCAACTCCATCTGCATAACTGGGAGATAAAGATAGTTTGCACTACTGATTTGCGTCTGTTCTGTCCCTTCTTGACGATAGGTAACGACAGTTTCCAAGACAGGATAGCGATAGCCCATGCAGTACCAGCGGTAACAGTCAGTGGTCTTCTGCTCAATTACACCATCACCATAGTCATCAATGAACTCATCATGGAGATGTAGGCGAATCACATGACGTAGCGTGTCCTCTCCATCGGTCAGAATGCCCTGTCCATCGGCCACGGTGTAGCCCGAACCGCTAACAGAATAGCGGATGCCCTCATACAGGCAGTCTCCTCTGTAGCAACCAGCCAAGCTGTCGCTATACACAAACGGATACGTCAGCTCCGGGCGCTCGCAAGAATAGATCTTGTAGGCTCTTCGGCTCTGCACACCTTTATTATATAATGTGTCTCCGTGCACAAGGAAATGCTGCATCCTCCCTTCTTCGTAAATAACGATGGTGTCACCGTTGGAGAGTATGGACTGGAAAGAGTCGGGACTGTCGTCGGGAATCTCAGGGAGCATCCAGACAGACTCTTCTCCGCGCTGCCCTTCGCTGGCAT
>JAEEGJ010026525.1_pt1 | contig 11730 bp, 4 predicted proteins | sample 8958761 | NCBI WGS metagenome assembly JAEEGJ01 (sample SAMN16246546, study PRJNA631951) | gut metagenome | biome: gut microbiome; feature: rumen; material: RS-attached | host: Bos | place: Iran: Karaj | collected 2018-10
GCAGTGATAAGATGTATGTGAACGGTGCGCCCGTGGAGAGTGTCACCCTCAAACAGGCCAATCCCATTGCGGCCACGCAGCCGAATCCGGTCAATTCCTCCATCATTGATGGCAGCGGAGAGGGTCTGGTAGAACTGATGATGCAAGACGTCCTTGGACGCTACATCTATTTCAATGGCCAGGCCAGGAACAATACAGCTCCGTACTCTGGAACGATTGCCAGCATTTTCAATGACATTCAATTCTCGGTGTATTCCGTTAACGGCAGCACTGCCATCACCGGATGGGCTCTTAAGGATGCCAATACCCCCGACTACGTCACGCTGAAGACCACTGGCGTTGCGGCTGGCGCATACACCGTGGTGCTCAAGGCCAGCACCACCTGGAAAGACTACTACTATACGGTAAAAGTTAATGTACAGTAAATAAAAGTGATAAGATTTTTCTCCCCCCTCGTGCCAATGGCGCTAGCCGTTTCATTGGCTGTTGTGTCCTGTACTCAGGAAGTGAAAACCTCCGACTTCGAGAACCTGAAGGCGGAGGTGGAGACTTTGAATAATCAGCTCAAGGCCACGGATATAGATTATAAGACTCAGATCACCACGCTGCGGTTCATCTTCGAGTCCTATAAAAACGAAGTTACGCCCCAGCTGGCTAAGCTGAACGAACAGATGAAGGCAGACTACGAGATCCTTTCCGCTGCAGACGTCCTTCTGGCTCAGCAGCTGGAAGAGGCTCAGAACACTCTTCAGGCGGCTATCGGCCAGAACTCCGAGGATATCGCCGCCAACGCGGAAGCCATCCAGACTGCCATAGCCGAGTACAGGAAACTGGTGGGAGAAGCTGTTCAAGATTTTGAATCGGCCCTGGCCAAGGCCCGGGAAGAACAGGCCGTTGTAGATGGCGTTCAGGATGCGGCTCTGGCCACCCTGGCTTCCCAGATGGGTACCTGCAAGGAAGCCATTGACGAAGCCGTTGCGGCTCTTTCCGGTTCCGTAGAGGAACTGGCTTCCATGATGGAGGAGACGCAGGGCTCCATAGAGGGTCTTGCTGCTGCCATGAAAGAGCTGAATGAGAAAGTGGACGCCAACCTTGCGGCGGCCATCGCTTACACCGACGCCCTGGAAACCACAGTGAAGGCCACCACTGATGCCCTGGCAGAGCGCATCGCTGCCAACGAAGCTGCCATCAAAAAGCTCAATGAGGAGACCATCCCTGAAATTGGAGAGGCCATCGAAGCGCTGGAGGCCTCTATGGTTGGTCTGGAAGGCAATCTGGAAGCCCTCGAAGAGAAGAAACTGGACCAGGATGTGTTCCAGGCTTTCCTTACCACCTTTATCGAGTGGATGGATAAGGTTGATACCGATATCGACAGCTTCAATGGTACCCTTGAACAGCTCCAGTTGTTGGGCTCCGCTATGGATAATGAGATTAAGGCCATAGAAGAGATGCTGGACGTCCTTAACGGTGATGAGACCGTCAAGGGCTCTGTGAAGCAGCAGATCGAGGCCCTCCACGAGGATATCATTGAGCATCTGAATGAGCTGAAGGGAGAGATTGAAAGTGAGATTCAGGATCTCGAAGATGAACTTGCCGGGGTTAAGGAAGAGATCGAAGCCGTTAATGCAGACATCGTTGTCATCAATGGTCAGATATACGCCGCCAATACTGCTATTATTGAACTCAACGGAAAAATAACCACCGCTGAGGGCAACATCGCAGAATTGCAGGCTGCCAAAACTGTCTTGGAGAGTAAGATCACGGCCCTGGGAAAACTCCTCGTTCAGAAGGAGGAAGAAATCAAGGCCCTGCTCCCTGCCATCGAGGAAAAGATTGCCCTCATCAATGGAGACAAGGACACGAAAGGTTCCATTGCCTATGCCGTAGACCAGCTGGACCAGGCCATTCAAACCCAGATAGGCCTCATCTCCGGCCGGATTGATAAGACGGATGCAGAGATTGCGGAGCTTCAGAAAGAGATTGGCAAGCTCCAGCAGTATATCCAGTCGCTTGTGTTCGTTCCTCAGTACCAGGATCTCAAGTTCGGCATTCCGTTCATTAAGGTTGGTAACGTTTACAAGGACTATAACGTTGGCTCCGGCTTTGCCGTGGTGTACAAAGTAGCCCCTGCCTATTTGGCTCAGCCTCTGGCGAAAGCTGTCAACGATGCCATCGCCGCCGGCGTGGCTCTGCCTTTTACCTTTGACATAGATTCCGAGCTGCAGACGCGTGCCGCGGATACCGATCCCCAGCTTTTTATCAAAGATGCCACCGGTGATGACAAAACCGGAAAGATGACGTTCTTCCTTTCTCATAAGAACTTTGAACCGGAGGGAGGGAATCTGGATAAGTATGCCATCTCCTTGAGGGCAGACAATACAGATTATAACGTGCACGTGGCTTCTGAATATGTACAGGCCAAACTTCATGCAATCGCTGTCATCAATGTAGATTATGACCATATCTACAAACCCGATGTTACGAAGGGTGAGGTTGATCCCGGCTCTGAGATTGCAAAGGATGAATTAAAAACGCTGGATATTGAGTACACAGACGGCGAAGCTCACACTTCCATTTTTGAAGGCTATGAAATGGCCGGAACGGACCAGGAAGGGAAGAAACGCACCTTCTCCCAGTTCAAGGCGTTGGGGTATGATATGCCGGAGGTTAAAGTAAATGTTGCCAAGTATGAAGGAGACTGTGCAAGCATTGCCGATCATTTTGATGGCTCCGCGTCCACGTTCTCTGTGAAGATCAAGGACGGCGATAACGACAATATGAAAGTAACCAAGACTCATATTAATCAGAATAAAAAATATAGTTTTGGATTTACCGATGGTGTGGGTACAGTGACCGCGAATTTGCAGGTTACAATCAAGCAGCACACGGGCACATTCCATCTGAAGGTTCCTTACACAATGAGGTGGGAGTATATTCGCGATGCCTACGTGGATCATCTTAACAGGGATAAAAATCCTGCTGCATGGGAAGAAGGTTATGTGCGTAGTTATGAACTTCTAGAAGTTAAGCCCACATTGACTGTTGGGACCGAAAACCGCGTTGTGGATGGATCTAACAAGGTGTTTGGCCTTACTGTTGACGACTTCGCAGGTAAGTCGTTTGCTTTCGACGGAACTCCTTTCCCTGCCGGCATCATCTTTGACTTTGATGTCAAGGTAGTTGACAGTGCTAAGAAGACGATATCTTTGACTCGGTTAGAAGTTAAAGGTGTGAGATTGGGAGAAACCTATTCTCGCACGGGTACGTATAACCTGCCTCCGTATTCCACCGGAGGTGATAGCACAACGGTTACTATCACTACCGTAGACCGTTATACGGGGGATATCCAGATAACCGTCCCGGCCATAAAGGTAAAGCTTCTTGGAGACCAGTATAATACGTCGAAGAAGTCTTATGACATTGAATCGGTCGATTTCTCGGATGCCTTAATGGCCGCCTATAAAGCCAAGGGAGTCCTCCCTCCCGATTATTCAAAAAACACCGCTTTCGGTGTTTGGGGAGAGTTCAGTATGGATGATCACTGTTTGGAAGTTATAACGGCAGAAGGGATTGGCGCCAATTTTGGTTTCGAAACTACTACATATATCCCCTTCTACATCCGTATGTACTCAAAGGAGGGCAAACTGAAATCGGACATCCTGCATCAGATTGCCAGTGGCTCTGACTGTGAAAACAAACCTTGGACTATAGTTATGAGGTCGCGTGTGGGTCTGAAGATTTATATTACCTGGCCTATCAATGTTGAGCCTAAATACGATTATCGTTTTGTTACCAACGGACAGGACACCTTCCAGGTGCCCATTGGCTGGCAGGGTGGTCCGGACGCCATAACCAAAGTGCAGACAGAACTGGATCTGCTTAATTTCTCCAACTATGTCCAGGTGAAATACAACGAGGGAGGATCTGCATACGAAGTGACTCCCGCTCATTACAAGGATAATCAGTTCCGGCTGATTCCGCGATTCAGTCTGGTGAATGCTACGCAAGGTGTTGAGGTAGAAGAAACTATTGTGCCTTCTGAAGGTCTTCCTCGGGCTACCAATGTGAAATACTATTCCCAGGTCCCTTCCGTGGGAGTGAAGAGCTCCCTGTATGTTAAATCCGACAACACGGAGTTCCTGGTGCCCGGCAGTGACAAGATGTACGTAGGTGGAACCCCTGTTTCTTCTGTTACCGTGGAGCAGGTGAACCCCATTGCACCCACCCAGCAGAACCCGGTCAATGCCACCACCATTGTAGGCGGAGAGGGTCTGGTAGAACTGATGATGCAGGATGTTCTTGGACACTACATCTATTTCAATGGCCAGGCCAGGAACAATACAGCTCCGTACTCTGGAACGATTGCTAGCATCTTCAACGCCATTCAATTCTCGGTGTATTCCGTTAACGGCAGCACCTCCACCGGTGGATGGAGCATGAAGGGAGGCGATGCCTTTGGTATCGCTGATACCCCCGATGACGTCAAGCTCATAACTAGCGGCATTGCCGCCGGCACCTATACGGTTGTGATCAAGGCCAGTACGGTCTGGAAGGACTACTACTACACCGTAACGGTAAACGTTCAGTAAAAACAGAAAGACTTATTGATGAACAGATTTTTCTCCCCCATAGTGTCAGTGGCGCTTGCCGTTTCATTGACCGTTGTCTCCTGTGTTTCCAACAGGGATGAGATGGAGAGTATAAAAAACGAACTGGCTGCCTTGAAGGACAAAGTGGCCGCCCAGGAAGTGGAAGTCAAGGCGCAGTTGGGCACACTGCAGTATCTTCTATTGTCCTACAAGGCCGAAGTGGAGCCCCGCTTGACGGCATTGGATGCCCGGCTCAAGAAAGACTATGAGGAACTTACATGGGCCGATGCTGCCCTGAGCAAGACCCTCAAGAGCGCCCAGAGCGCCCTGATGGCCGCCATTGCCAAGAACGCCGATGACATAAGCGCCAACAAGAAAGAAATCCAGGCCGCCATTGCCGAGTACAGGAAACTGGTGGCAGGCGCCGTGGCCAATTTTGAAGCCGCCCTCCAGAAGGCCCGGGAAGACCAGGCCGAGGTTGACGGCGCTCAGGATGTGGCCATAGAAGCGCTTTATTCCCAGTTTGAGACTGGCAAGGAGGCTGTGGATGCGGCCGTGAATGCCTTGGGAGAATCGGTGGACGAACTGGCCGCCGCCATGGTAGAGATGGAGGGAAGCGTAGAAGACTTGAAAGAGAAGGTGGATGCCAACCTGGCCGCTTCGCTGGCCTACGCCGACGCCCTGGAGGCATCCGTGAAGGCTACCCTGGAGGCCCTGGAAGAGCGTATCGCCGCCAATGAGGCCGCTGTCAAGAAGCTCAACGAGGAGACCATCCCGGAACTCGTGCAGGTTATCGAGGAACTTCAGGCCTCCATGGCCGGGCTGGAAGGCAACGTATCCGCCCTTGAAGACAAGAAACTGGACCAGGAAGTCTTTGAAACCTTCCTCCAGGAACACACCACGTGGAAAGCGGATATTGACAACAGCTTCCGGAGTATCTGCGGCAGTATTAAGCAGCTGAAGGCGTGCGATGCCCTGCTGGCCGGCCAGGTTCAGTACCTTATGGAGCTCACGGAAAAACTGAATGGCGATGAGACGGTGGAAGGTTCCGTCAAGCAGCAGATCAAAGACAAGCTTGCGGTGGTGTATAAGCTTATCATGGAAGACCTGAACGCCCTAAAGACGGATCTTGCCGGCAAGATGGAGACCCTTGAGAATGACGTGAAGGGAATCCAGAAGGACCTTGAACTTTCCTGGGAAGAGATAGATATCCTTAACGGAAAGATTAGGAACCTCCAGAAAGACATTGCCACCCTTGATATAAAAATGGCAACGATAGGGGGAGATGTCAGTGATCTCCGGAAAGCCAGGACCGACCTTGAGAACCGGCTCCAGGCATTGGAGACCTCCCTCGACAGCCGGCTTACGGCGGTGATGGAATTGACGGCCGGCCTTACGGACAAGGTGGATATCATTAACGGAGACAAGGATACCGTGGGCTCCATTGCCTATGCCGTGGAGCAGCTCCGCGCCTCTGTCCAGGCCCAGCTTGCCCAGCTGCCGGAAAAGGTGTCCAAGAATGCCCAGGAGATAGCAAAACTGAAAGAAGAGATAGGGAAACTCCAGCAGAGCATCCAGTCGCTGGTGTTTGTCCCTCAGTACCAAGACCTTAAGTTCGGCCTTCCTTTTGTTAAGATAGACGGCGTTTACAAGGCCTATAATTCAGGTGCCGGCTTTGTTGTGGTGTATAAGGTGGCTCCTGCCAACCTCGCCAAAGACCTGGCCCGGGCCGTCAACGATGCCCTGGCCAAAGGCATAGACCCGCCCTTTGCGTTTGATGTTGATTCCGACCTTCAGACACGTGCTGCAGATACCGATCCCAAACTCATTATCAAGGACGCGATGGGTGACGAGGGAACCGGAAAGATAACGTTCTTCCTTTCCCATAGGAACTTTGAGCCGGAGGGCGGCAACCTGGATAAGTATACCGTCTCCCTCAGGGCCGATAATGAAGACTACAATGTGCATGTTGCCTCCCATTATGTGCAGGCTACTCTTCAAACCATTATTGAACTCACCATCCTTACGGATTATGTCTACAAGCCCGATCCGGCGACGGGAATGGTGGAGGAGGATTCGAAGATTGCGACCACCGGCGAGCACAACTATGATATACCCTATACCGACCGCAAAGTCCACGCTTTCCTGCAGGGCTATGAAATGGCTGCCCAGGATGAAAAGGGCGTCATCCGTACCTTCTCCCAGTGGAAGGCCCTGAACTATGACATGCCGGAAGTCACTGAAGAGGCGGGCAGGTTCTATGGCGATGCCAAGGAGTACATCAACGATTCGTTCAAGGGCTCTTCTTCCACTTTTGCCATGAAGAACCTTAATATGATCGATGTCAAGAAGAAGGTAGGTCTATTCAATAAGTACAACATTACCTTTACCTGCGGCTCTCACGTAGCCAATGTGAGGATGAGGGTAACCATTGGGAAGTACATAGGTGCCTTCCATCTCAAGCTCCGTTACAAAATGGCCTGGGATTATGACCAGGATGCCGAGGTGGACTACTATAATAAGGACAAGACCCCGGACAAGTGGAAAAGCTATACCCGTAAAGGAGATAAATACGCGCCCTATAGCCATTTCGTGGTGAAAGCGTATTTGGTAGTGGATGGCGAGGAACGGGAGCTGAGCGGAGCCAACAGAGTGTATGGCCTTAGTTCTTTAGATTTTGAATATGGAAGATTTACCCCGAAACCGGCCGGTGTAGACTTTGATGTCCTGGGAGCCTACTTCGATAGCAGGACGTTATCTCTTACAGAATTTATTACAAATCCAGGAGAGAGATTGGGAGAAGAATATGTGTATACCGGATCTTACGGCTGTTTTGGTGACTATAGCACGGAACCGGACGTTACAACCATTGTTATCACTACGGTGGACCGTAAAACGGAAGACATCCTGCTGCCCGCTCCGGAAAAAGAAGTGAAACTGCTCAATACGACGGAGTATAAATCAGGTGATTATTATTCCATTACGTCCGATAATTTTGCGGATCGCTTGATGCAAGCCTATGTGGACCAGGGAATCTTTGGTGAGGGTTTTGACCGGGAGAAGGCTTTTACAGGTGAATTTGCCAGCATGAAGGAAATCGAGCATGCCGGACTTAGCGCCAACTTTGAGATGGTCAAGAGCGCCGGAGGCGGCGAGTCCGGGGATGAAAACTTGCAGATCCGGTCCAAGGGCGAAAAGCTCAAATCGGCCGTTCTGCACGAGGTGGCCACCGGCTCTGACTGCCAGGGCCAGGAGAATCCCTGGGATATGACCTATGAGACGTATGTGGGGCAGCGGGTTAAGTTTACCTGGCCCCTCAGCGTTGCGCCTTTGCACGACTATCGTTTTGTTACAAATGGCCAGGATACCTTCCAGGTTCCCGTTGGTTGGGTTGGCGGGCCGGATGCCATTACCAAGGCGCAGACGGAGCTGGACCTGCTTAACTTCAGTAACTATATCCAGGTGAAGTACGAGGAGGAAGGCTCTGAACACACCGTGACCACCGCTCAATACAAAGATAGTCAGATTAGGCTTGTCCCTAAATTAAGCCTGGTAAATGCCACGGAAGGCGTTTCGGTTGACACTACGGTGGTCTCGGGTCTCCCTCGCATCTCCAACGTGACATACTATTCCCAGGCCCCTTCCGTTGAGGTCAAGAGCGCCCTGTATGTCAAGTCCGGAGACACGGAGTTCTACGTGCCGGGCAGTGACAAGATGTATGTAGGCGAGACCCCGGTTACCAGCGTAAGTGTTATGCAGTCCAATCCCATTGCGGCCACCCAGGCCAATCCGGTCAATCCTACCGGTATGGTTTCCGGAGTGGGGCTGGTAGAGCTCACGATGAAAGATGTCCTGGGCCACAGTATCTATCTCAATGGCGAGGCCCAAAACAGCCAGTATCCTTTTGCCGCATCCATAGCCAGCGTCTTCCGGTTCGTTCGTTTCTCTGTGTATTCCGTTAACGGGAGCACTTCTATCCGGGGATGGAGCATGGAGGGAGGCGATGCGTTTGGCATCAGTGACACCCCCAAATATGTCCGGCTCATAACCAGCGGAGTCTCCGCCGGCACTTACACGGTTGTGATAAAGGCCCGGACAGCCTGGAAGGACTACTACTATACCGTAAAGGTTAATGTAAACTAAACAACTTTGTGTTGATATTGATCCTTTAGCGTTGGTACCTGCGCCGTGATGGTGCGGGTACCATTTTTTGATGGGGTAGGGTTGGGGCTTTGGATAAGATTGCGTATCTTTGTTCTGCTATCCAAGATTGGTCCAACCTATGGAGAAGTTTGTTTCTACCCTTAATGACATAGTCTGGAATCCGGGACTGGTAGGGCTGCTGCTGCTTGCGGGCCTGTACTTCACCGTGAGGACGCGTTTTGTGCAGGTTCGCCGTTTTGGCCTTATGCTGCGTGCACTCGTGAGCAAGAAAGGGGGAAACAACGGTATCTCCTCCTTTGAGGCGTTCTGCATTGCGCTTTCCAGCCGGGTAGGAACCGGTAATATAGTGGGCGTGGCAACGGCCATAGCCTTTGGCGGTCCCGGTGCCGTGTTCTGGATGTGGGTAGTGGCGTTTTTTGGCGCTTCTACTGCCTTTGTGGAATCCACCCTTTCCCAGCTTTACAAGTTCCCGCACAAGTCGGGTTACAGGGGCGGTCCTTTCAGTTTCATTGAAAAGGGCCTTGGGCAGCGTTGGCTGGCCGTCTTGTTTGCCGTCTTTACCATCATCTGCTGCGGCGTTTTCCTGGTAACCGTACAGGCCAACGGAGCTTCGGCCTCTCTTAAGAATGCTTTTCCCGTTCCGCCGCTTGCTACGGGCATTGGAATGGCCGTTCTTATGGCGATAGTGATTATTGGCGGCGTGCAGCGCGTGGCTCGCGTGGCATCGCTGGTAACACCCCTGATGGCGCTGGGCTACATAATTATGGCTCTGGTGGTGGTAGGGTCGCATATTCAGGATGTGCCGGCGGTCTTCGGCCTTATCTTCCGCAGCGCTTTCGGCCTTAATCCTGTGTGCGGCGGTATCATTGGCAGTACCATTGCTATGGGCGTGAAGCGGGGTATTTTCTCCAACGAGGCGGGGCAGGGAACCGGTGCCATTGCTTCGGCGGCGGCCGATGTACCCCATCCGGCCCAGCAGGGCCTGGCGCAGGCTTTCTCCGTGTATGTGGATACCCTGCTGGTGTGTACCGCTACGGCCCTGATGATTCTTACCTCCGGTACTTATAATATCCTGGACGGCCAGGGCGGCCTGCTGGTGGAGAACGCCCCCGAACTGGGCAACAACTACGCCGGCTTCACGCAGAGCGCCGTGGATACGGTATTCAAAGGTTTTGGCAGCGGGTTCGTTTCTGTTGCTATGGTGTTCTTTACCTTCAGCACCATTATGGCCTATTATTTCTACGCCGAGTCCAGCATTATGTTCCTGTTCCGGGACCGCAGGACGGTTGGCGAGAGGCTGTGCATCCGCGTCCTGCAGGTGGTGCTCATATCGGCCATCATCTTTGGCGCGGTAAAAGAGGCCGACCTCGTGTGGATGCTGGGAGACATTGGCGTGGGCCTGATGGCCTGGGTGACGGTCATTTCCATCCTGCTGCTCTGTCCCAAGGCCCTGGATGCCCTCAAGGATTACGAGCAAGGGTTGAAAATCAAAAAATAATTCCTATCTTTGTACGGACATAAAGCTCGACGGCCTTCACCGGTCGTCGGCTGTTTTTTTGACAAAGTTTGAACAATTCCCCGGGTATTGAAAGAACATAGGAATTGACCTGTCAATCCGGGAGAAATGCAAATCTTGTTCTTAAAGAGTTAGTGGAGCAACGAGTAAAGGCGATTTTAGTTGTAGTATTGTGAGTTCTGTTTTTTGTTTTTTATTATCACTTTATCTTAGCGTATCATCACCTTCCTTTATTATTAGTGATGATTCTTTTCTAGATTTTGTTTCTCTTGAAGCAGTTCAACAATTAATCCCAATGAGTGCAGAAGACTTTATTTTAAAGGATGCATCAACTAGACGTCTGATAATAATCATTCTTCAGGGCATATGTTTCGTTTTGCTTTTGACTGTGGGAATTTTGATTATCCATAATCAGAAAATCAAAATCCTAAATGATATGACCAGGATTCAAGATGTGAGTGACGATTTAGAAATTCAAAGACAGTTGAACATGAAGTTTTCTCATGTATTAGACGAGACAATTAACACCAAGATAGATAGCTTGGCTCAATTATCAGAAGCGTATTTTCGTTTAGATGAAAACTTTGAATATGACTTGCAAGAGAGGAGTTGCGGTATGACCCGCGATGAAATTCTTTCTCGTTTTTACAAGACGTTGGTTGCTTTGAGAGATCGTGATAAGACCATATTACTTCTTGAAGAGTCATTAAATGTCGCAGAAAATGGCCTAATGGAGCTTGTTCGAAGAGACTATACAGAGTTGAAAGAGCAGGACTATTCACTTATTGTGCTATTTATCTCAGGTGTATCTGCTAAAAGTATAGCTTATATTTTGGAAATGTCTGAGGCAGCGGTCAGGATGAGGAAAACACGACTAAAACAATATTTCTTATCAAAAAACACGTCAGAGGCTAAAGCGTTAGCGGAAAAATTATATGCGTAGATAGAGTTTTATATCATGTTATTTATTTTTATTCTACATTGTTGATTATAAATGGGATATGTTCTAAAATGTTATATCGTGTTATGCAATTATTTGTATTTGTCTGAGTATCTTTGCAGTCCCAAATAATGAACAATACTCAGTAATTTTTTAATTGCATATATTATGACATGTGTGTCCGGTAAAAGTTCCGGACGGTTTATATAAAGTTTAACATTTAAAACAAAGTTGGTTCGGTAGAACCATCCAGTTCATTGACAATATTGTAGTTAGGTTTCCTAAAGAGTTTATCAAGAGGCTTACACTCTGCTAATGAGGCACTTGCGAGTTGTAGCATCTCGTAGATAGACCTGTCGATACCCATTTTCTTCTGCACAATTGCCATCATACAATAGGCGGTTATTGCGGTGTAGATTTGTATCCTCACGGCGTTCTCGGATTCACCCCAGAACTTTTTTATCTTCAAATGCTGCTTCAACCACTTGAAGAAGAGCTCAATCTGCCAACGATTGTGATAT
>JAEEGJ010026526.1_pt1 | contig 11730 bp, 6 predicted proteins | sample 8958761 | NCBI WGS metagenome assembly JAEEGJ01 (sample SAMN16246546, study PRJNA631951) | gut metagenome | biome: gut microbiome; feature: rumen; material: RS-attached | host: Bos | place: Iran: Karaj | collected 2018-10
ATCATGTTCCCATCGTCGGCCTCATCCTGACCACCTTCATCAGCCCCACCGCCCTGCCGCTGTTGGGTATGCTGTTCTTTGGTAATATCATCAAGGAATCGGGTGTGGTGAAGCGTTTGCAGAACACCGCCTCCAATCCTTTGATTGACATTGTCACCATCGTTTTGGGTCTCACCGTGGGTGCCTCTACGCAGGCCTCTGTGTTCCTGACCTCGAGCTCCATCAAGATCTTTGCCTTGGGTGCTGCCTCATTCTGCGTGGCCACCGCTGGCGGTCTGTTGGGTGCCAAGTTGATGAACCTCTTCCTGAAGGAGAAGATCAACCCGATGATTGGTGCCGCTGGTGTTTCGGCTGTGCCGGATAGTGCCCGCGTCGTCGAAGTGGAAGGTCAGAAGTACGACCCGTCGAACCACCTGCTCATGCACGCCATGGCTCCGAACGTCTCTGGCGTTATCGGTTCCGCCGTTGCAGCTGGTGTGATGATGTCGTTCTTGATGATGTAATTCACAGTTTAGTTGATACGAAAACCGCCTCGAGTCATCGGGGCGGTTTTCTGTTATTATAGATGCCATCAACTCAACATTCCGTGACACCATTGGCCTGCATGAACCTTCTGATTTTCTCGGCATGCCGTCCACGGATGATGACATGGTGGTTGCCGATGGAATGTTGCAGCAGGTAAGGTTTCAAGTTCACCTTGAGCGTGATTTGCGTGCGGCAGAAGTGCTCGCTGTAAGGTGTTTCGATGGCTTTTGCCTCGGTGACAAAGTAACGGTCAAGTTGGGGACCACCCCATTTAAACAAGGTATAATCGGTCAGCGGTAGCAATCCTTGAATGGCCACGCCGATGGACGACTCAAAATGGGAACGGATGACGGTCTCGTCGCACATCCTCAGTGGGATGGTACAATGTGCCAGCATGGAAGTCTCGTCTGTGAGTTGTGAAGGGTTGGCCATAAACGCTGTCTTGTCGCAAAGCCGTTTGGCAAGAAGTATGGAAACTAGCGTTTGCATGTCGCCTTCGCAACCCGCTACAATGCCTTCATCATTGAGCAAGGCCAAAGCCAGACAACTCGTTGTGCCGCAGGCTTTCACGATGTCAAAGCAGCGGATGGTTAAGGCGTCTAAGTGTTCCTCTTGGCAGATTCTTTTGATGGCAAGATAGGTTTTGGCGGCCTCCACCATGTCGGCGCAAGTCGGTTCTTTGACGGCTTTGGCACGTTTTACTATGGTCTGTGCCACCTTCACTGCCTCAGTTTGCGGCACGGTTTTGATGCCGTCAACGAGGCGTTGCAAATGGATGTCAATCGTTTCAATGCCAAAATGTTGACGGATAAAATCACGGTCAACGTCGCTGGCAATGAGCCAATCCGATGGTTTACCGAACAGCCCGATTCGGCCCTGTAGGGACGCACGGTCGTGCGTCCTTACAAGGGTCGAAATGATTTCATTATTCGTCCCATGCACAATCCGGCCTTCTACGCCAACGTTGCCGAGATAAGTCAGGACTTCCAAGGCAGCAGCCAAGGAATTGTTGCGCCCATCGGCAATCATCGTCACGGTTTTGTGGCCCAACGGCGAACACATCATCTCCACGTCAATGGCTTCCCAAAGGCGTTTGAACAGGTTTTCCACGCCGCCAGTGGCAATCATTACAGCATCGGGCAACGTTTGTAGAGACGCAAGATTTTGTGTCTCTACAGATTCGTCACCGAGGATGCTGATTTCGGCATGGCATTCATTTTCCAGTCTTTGAATCAGATCTGCATATTCGTTTCGGACGAAATCGTCGGTCTGAAACGAGGAACGAAGGATGAGGATTCTCATAAGATCAATGTTTTACCATGAATTTTATCATCTTTTTGCCAACTTTAACCACATAAATGCCGTTTTCATAGCCAGTGGTGTTGATGTTGAGTTCGCTGCCATTGGCCTCAAATTCATCGACCTTCTGACCTAGGGCATTGTAAACGCGCACCGTGCCGAGGTTTTCTCCCTTCAAGGTCACGAAATCGTTGGCGGGGTTGGGGAAGGCCGAGAAGGAAGCAGTATTCTCTTCGACCGACCAAGGGAGATTCACCACCCTGGCAACGAAACTGGCGTCAGGAAAGTTTCCTGTCAAGGTGACGACATCCCAAAACTCATCCTTAGTAATCGCGTCACAATATAAACCCAATTCAATGGATTCGCCCTGCGGAATGGTGAACTCCCTCGGGCGAAGCGTGCTGAAAAAGGTTGTGCCATCTAAAGTGTATGACAGGATGTAGCTGACAATAGTATCGACAACCGCGTCTTGGGCGGTGTTGTTATAAACGGTAATCCATGTCAATTCCCTCCAACTCACCTCAATGGTATCCGTGCTGAAAGTCAACGTTTCGTCGTAAACTACAGGGCACTCGTACTGTTCATAGCCTTCGCCTTCAAAAGCATCAATGATGTATTCCAGCGTAGGCGGATAGATGTCGCGCATGGCGATAGTGTGGTCGGAGCGGATGAGCATGAGGGTGGGATAGAAGCCCACGGGGATGGCTTGAGCGATGTCATTACCGCCACCGTCGCGGCTGATGGTGGGATACTCCACGCCGAATCGGTCGACCCAGGCTTGACAAGCGTCATCGTGACCGTTGGGCGAGATTTCCATGAAGAACACATCGTGTGCGTTGCAGCCATAGAGATGGTAGGCTTCAAGGATGTCGGCCATAGGAGCCTCGCTGTATTCGTCGCCACAGAGGAAGAAATTGATGAACACGGCCTGACCTGCGTCAAGGATGTCATAGAGATGGATTTCATTGCCTTCGATGTCGGTACCGGTGAAGTCGGGGATGATGTCATCGCCGCCGCCAGGCGTGGTGGTAACGGACACTTGGACAACTTCACCGAAGTTGCTATCAGGGTCAATGGGCACGGCATAAATCATGTATTCCGTGTTGGGCTCCAGATCGGTGAAGGTGTGCGAAAGGGTCTCCTCGGCAGGGAAGCCGTAAGTGTGAAGGTAATCGGGAAGGGCAAGCCCCGTCTGGCTCATCCACTGCTGGATTTCGCTCTCGGTGGCTAACATGTAGTTGTAGGAGACACAGTCCTCGTTGGGGGTGAAAGTGACAGTGACCTCAGTTTCCAAGATTTGGTCAACGTAAATGGTCACTTGCGGGTCATAGGTTGCAGCGTTGCACTCATGCTGTTGCAAACCGTGTTGTTCCAAGGCACTAATGATGGTCTGTGCATCGCTGATGGGCCATAGGTCTTGGATGATAATTTGGTGGTTGGGCATAATAAGGATGATAGTAGGCCAAGCAGGGATGCCATATTGACTAGTGATGGTGCCGCCACCACCAGTACTCGCTTTCAGACCAAAACCGATGGTCAGTGCGAGTAAAAGGGTAACGAGTCTCTTCATAAGCGGTGAGTTTATAAGGTTGATAATTGCTGCAAAGATAATAAAGAAATTAGAATACTTAATTATCAAAGCGGTCTCTTGACAAGTTCAGAAACCTTAGTAGACCAAATACCTGATAGCTATCAACTAATTGTCGCGGTAGTCTTTCTTCTTGGTCAGCTTCATGTCCTTCAAAGCTTGTGCTTTCACGTTGATGGTGAAGTTCCAGCTCTTGTAGCTGCCGATGGGAATCCAGTTGAAGCGCATCTCCCAGCAGTGCAGGTCGCGGTAAACGCTGATACTGGTGTACGACAAGCCGTGATTGGTGAAGTCCCAGCCTGTGGTGAAGGTGAACTTCCACTTGGGCGTGATGCTGATGTCGCCGTTGAGACTGAGCGTTTGCACGACACGATTGGTGGCAATGCCCATGATGGCGGCATAGGTCATGTTGGTGGTGTAAGTGAAGTTGTAGCTCAGGGAAAGCGACCATGGTGTGGTCCAGTCAACGTAGGCATTGGGGTTGCCCATGATTTCGCTTAATTCACCTTCAGTGACGTTCATCGACTGTTGGGCGCGGCTCTGGATGTTGTCCTCAAAGCTAGATGGATTGTTGTTTTTCTTGCCTCTCAGTTTGTCTAAGTCGTTTTGGTTGAACGAATAACTCAGACTGAAGTTCCAGGATGAGCTGTTTTTGTGGAACAACCGACCGCTTTCGATGATCTCGAACTTGTTGATGCGGCGCCCCAACGAGTCGGCGGCATAGGGGTCCCAAACGCTGTTGTAGCTGAGCTTCAGTTTCTTGAACAATGTGGTTCGCGCACTGATGCCGAGGGTGGAGAAACGGAGTGAGTCTTTGGTCACGTCATAATTGCCCGAGATGTTGAACGCTTCGAGCAACGTGACGTTTTTCATGCCAGTGATGGTGTCGTTGCGCGATGGCACCTTCATGTCCAAAGTATTGCCGATGTTGTAAGTGATGAGACCCGACTGGGTCTGGGAAGGTGTGCCGAAAAGAGCAGAGGCGAACTTGTTGTAAACCTGTTCCTTGCCTTCGCCATCGATGTAAGTACCATAAACGCCCCATTTCGGGTCGCCGAAGTTGGGCTTGTAGGTGAAGCCGATGGTGGGCGTGACGACGTGCCGAATGGCTCTGATGGGACCTTTGGCAAAGCGTTTAATGCCATAAACCTTGGTGGTGAGGTTGCTCGACAGGTTGAAATCAACGAGGTTGCGGAAGCCGTGGATGGTGTCAGTTTGCAAGTACCCGGTTGAGTCGGTGTCGTTCACCCATTGTTTTTCCATTCGAGTGAAGTACATATAGTCGTTGAAGGAGGCAGAGTTGGTCCAAGTGAAATGCTTGAAGAGCTTGATAGGCAAATTGATGGGTACATTGTGCTTGATGCCCATTTGCGCGTGGTTGCGGGCCACGTCTTTGACCCATTGGCCGAAATTGTCCGTGAAGCCTTGGAACAGCACGGTGTCGATGTCGTTGAAGTAAATCTTGCCGTTCAAGGTGTAGCTGGCATTCAACTCCTTATACCAGCGTTTCTTGCCTGTTTTGCCCACTTTCTTCAGGGGATAGAAACGGTTGACGGTGAGAGTTACCTCGGGCAGTGAGGCGGTCACTTGTCGTGTCAGTGTGTTTTGGCTGTGGCTGGCGTTGAGGGTGAGGTATACCTTGCCAGCGAAGTTGGTTTGGTAGGCGATACTCGACTTGAAGGTGTTACTCAACTGGTCAGTGGTGGTTTGGGCGTTGTATTTGTTGAAGTTGGAACTGACGATGTTCACGTCGGCGGAGAAGCTGTGGCGCGGATGGGCTTTCTGGTCTTGCTTGTGTGTCCATTGGATTTTGAAATCGTTGCTCTCCTGGTAGTCGGCGGCACCTTTGGAGCCTATCTTGTTGACGGCGAAGCCCAAAGCCATAGAGCCGTTGAAGCGGTATCGTTTGTTGTAGCGGAAGGTCGGTTTGATGCCCCAAGAGCCACGCGTGTAGATGTCGCCCAAAATCTGCAAGTCGTAGCAGTCATTGATGGCCCAATAGTAACCACCGTTCTCAAGGTAGAAGCCTCGGTTGGCCGACTCGCCGTAGGTGGGGATGATGAGACCCGATTTCTTGCCTTTTGTGTTGGGAATCAGGGCGAAAGGTAAGGCAAGGGGGAGTGGTACGTCGGCGATGGTCAGATAGATGGGGCCGGTGACGATTTTGTCGTCGGGGATGACTTTGGCTTTGGTGAACTTGAATTGGTAGTGTGGGTGTTCCTTCAGGTCGCAGGTGGTGTAGCCGCCCGAGCGGATGTTGATGCTGTTGTCGTCCATGCGCTTCACCCTTTCGCCATGCAGATAGCCACCACTTTCCTCAGTCCACACTTTCGTGATGACGCCTTTCTTCGTCTTGAAGTTGTAGAGCATTTCTGCCGCTTCGAAGGTCGATTCGCCTTGTGTGAAGACGGGTCGCCCTTGGAGTTTGCCTAACGAATCGAGGACACCGTATGCGCGGCAGGTGCTGGCCTCCAAGTCGAATTCAAGACAGGCAGCCTGTATAGTGATGTCGTCGTATTTGGCCTCTGCATTGCCGAAGTAGAAGATTTTTTTGCGGTTCATGTCACGCCAAACGGAGTCGGTTGCCGAGCAGACCACTTGCTTTTCAATAGCGGAGCCGGAACGCTTCGGCTTCATGACTTTGGGCTTTGTGCGGCTTAGTGTGTCATGGCGGGTTGAATCAAAGACAGGAAGACTGTCCGTCGGAAGGAACAGGGTATCTGAAGGCACAAGGCTGTCGATGGGCAAGGCCGATGTGTCGGGAGTGACGATGCTGTCATAGGTGAAGGGAGGGAGGGTGTCGTATGCAATGGAATCCATCGTCAAGGCAATCGTATCCGTGATTCGGGGTTTTTCTGTCGCAGTCGTGTCAATGGTCTCAAAATCGTGTGTATCTTTCTCAATATGAGCCATTTGTTTGCAACCGTAGAACAATATTACCATCGCGGCAATCAAAGAAAAGGCCGCTGTCGAAAAATAATTTCTATGGTTTGTGCGTTTGGTCAAGTTGAAAACGATTACTTTTGTGCGTCGAAATTCGCTGCAAAGATAGTCTTTCCTCGCGCATGGCTAAATGAACTTGATATGAATAAACGCAAGATTTTAAGATTTGGTGTTTTGGTGCTGCTTTTTCTGGTGCCTTTGTTTGGTTTTGCCCAACGGGGCGAAAAGATACAGACCATCGTCATCGACGCGGGTCACGGGGGTAAGGATACGGGCGCTTTGGGCAAGGTGACCACCGAGAAGGCCCTCAATTTAGCCGTGGCCAAGAAATTTGGTGCCTACATTACTGAAAACCTGCCGGATGTGAAGGTTATCTATACCCGCAGCACGGATAAGTTCGTCGAACTGAGCGAACGTGCCGCCATCGCCAACCGCAATAATGCAGACGTGTTCATTTCCATCCACTGCAATTCCACTGAAGGTACCACTACCGCCAATGGCGCAGAGACCTACGTCATGGGTGAGTCGAAAAACGAGAAAAATTTGGCTGTGGCAAAGAAGGAAAACGCCGCAATCTTGCTCGAAGACAACACCGACGCCTACGACAACTTCGACCCCAACAGCACGGAAGCCTATATTTTGTTTTCGCTCTCGCAAAGCCTCTACCAAAGCCAAAGCCTCACCCTCGCGGATAAAGTGCAAAAGCAGTTCACCAATAAGGTGGGCCGCCATGATAGGGGAGTGCAACAGGCTGGTTTTCTGGTACTATGGAAGACCTCCATGCCGAGCATTTTGGTCGAGTTGGGCTTCATCAACAACGCGAAGGAGGAGCAGTTTCTTAATAGCGAGAAAGGTCAGACCCAGATGGCTTTGGCGCTTTATCGCGCTTTTGAAGAGTATAAGCGCGAGTTTGAGTCGGAAAACCATACGGCCAGCAAGCCGACGGCCACTGAAAAGCCCGCTTCTAATGATAATCCAGCCACCGTCGACAGTAAGGACACTTTCTTCACGGTGCAGTTTTCCACCTTGGACAAGAAGTTGCCTGTCACCGATAAGGCTTTCAAGGGCGTGAAGGAAGTGGATGTGTATGAGTATAATGGTGCATATCGTTATATTTCAGGTCGTTTCTCCACCAAAGCCGAAGCAGTTGCACGACAAACCGAGGTGCGCGATTTGGGCTTCAAGGATGCCTTCGTCATCGCCTTCATCAATGGCGAGCGAGGCACTCTCAAGCAGGCTGAGGAAGCACTGAAAAAATAAACTCACCACACCGGGAAACTAATCACCTTATCGTTGCTTCCCGCCACAAGGCCGAAGCCGTTCTTCACATTGGAATAAACACCAACAGGTTCGCTGTAGTATTGTGACAGGCTATTGCCCGAAGTGATGGTGGTGTAGTAATTGTACGCCCCTTCGGTCAAATGCCGCAACTTGATTTCAACGAAGGCATTGATGCTGTCGTTGGCCTTGAAAAGCGTATTGGTCACCATGGGGATTTCCATCCGATAGCTGCCCCCGTCGAAAGTGGCATCGTTGAAGGTGCTTTTGGAGCGGTTAGTCAAGCCGACGTCAATGCCGAACTGGTCTTCCAACTCCACCGTTGAGGTGCCGATGATGGGGTCGTTGAAATAGACTTGGTATAATTCAGCGGGCTGCTCGTAGTTTTCCCGCCCATCGGGATAGGTCCAGTCGCCTTCGGTGCGCATAGAGGCTTCAAGGCAATAATGATCCAACACGCCTGGATTGGGGTCAGTGATTTTTATCGTGACGGTGAGGTGTTTTCGGTATTCTTTCAGCCAAACTGTTATGGTGGAGTCAGTGTCGGGTACGGGAACACGATAGCCTCTCGCACTTGTGGTGTCCCATTTCGTGATGCGGGCATCTTCAAAACTACCTATAGGCTCATTCGGCAAAGGTTCTGAACTGCCTTCTATCTCATCAAATCCTGGTGCAGTCACGCAGATTTTAATCACATCACCGATTTGCGGCACATAGTCGTGGGTGAAATGATAGTTGACAGTGAATATGGGAGGATTCAGATAGTTATAATAAGTTGTGTCAGCGTTCACCTGCATCTCGCCTTGGCTTACGCCGTTCACGAAAAGGAAGGTTTGTGTGCCCTCGGGCATGGTGTAGTCCGTGATGGTGTCGAAGACGAAATCGCTTTTGTAAACGACCGCCTTGATGGGCTCACCTGGAATGGCGATGCAGTTAACAACCAATTGTGGGTCAACATATTCGCCTTTGAATTTCAGAGGTTTGGTGCAGGCTGAAAACAATGCCGCAAAAACGAGGATTGATAATGCTATTTTAGTGGTTTTCATAATACTCAGAATTTATAACTGTACGAAACTGAAGGAATAATCGGGAAAATGCTGACCTGCTGCAGCTCTGGCAGCCCCGTGTTTTGGTCATAGCCACGAATGACGATGAAGGGGTTCTGACGGTTGTAGACATTGTAGACGCTGATGTTCCACACCCGTTCGCCGTGCTTCTTCTGCTTGCGGAAGTTCATGCCGAGATCGAGGCGGTGATACACGGGCATCCTGAAATTGTTGCGTTCGACATAGCCGATGATGGGCGTGCCGACAACGCTGCCACCGTATTGTGAATAATAGGTGATAGGAATGCCAGGATAGGCTTGTGTGGACAAGGTGCCGCAATTGCCGCTGCTGATGACCCAAGTGCCACTGATATCGAAGCGGTCGCTGAACTTGTGCTGCACAGTGATGCTGAAGTCGTGGCGACGGTCGTATTTGGCAGGAAATGGATTGCCGTTGTTGATTTCCATGCCTTCGCGGTCGAATTTCCGCATGGAACGCGACCAGGTGTAGCCAACCCAGCCCGTGGTCTTGCCGAAGGAGCGTTGCACAAGCAGTTCAACGCCGTAGGCCCAACCTCTGCCGAGGTTCACCTTGTCCTCCCAACCTTGGCTGGTGCCGAAGAAACTGGTGCCGTCCTTGTATTCCAGCACATTGTCCATCGTCTTGTAATAGCCTTCCAGCGAGATGTCGAACAGGTTGGGTAACTCATAGAAGCCGCCGAGCGAGAACTGGTGTCCTTTCTCTGGTGCGATGCGTGCCGTGACAGGCACCCAGAGGTCGGTGGGCATGGTGATGTTGCTGTTGGAAAGCAAGTGAATGTATTGTGTCATGTAGGCGTAACCCGCTTTGAGAGAGAAATGAGGCACCACCATAGCGCTCATGCTGAAGCGGGGCTGCAACGAATGGTAGAAGTTGCCTTGCACTGCAAAAGCGGAATAGTGCAGACCGACATTCATCTTGATGGCTTCGTTCAAAGCAATGTTGTCCTCGACATAGAGCATGGCTTCGTGGGCATGCACATCGCCCGTATTGGCCACGGTGTCCGTATTGGCTTCTGCTTCTGTGAAGTTGATCTTCATCGACTGCACCTCAGGACGGAAGAAATGGTAGGTATAGCCACCTCCGAAGCGGATGTCGTGCCTCGGGTTGGGCGCGTAATGGAAATCGGTGCGTGCCGTAAGGTCATGGATGCCTGAATGGAAGTTCATGGCCATCTCATCGGTCGAGGTGTAGGCGGTAGGCTTGAATTGCTCGTAGGTGTAGTTTTGGTCCATACCGAGGTCGTGGCGGTATTGGGTGTAGCTCGCCGAAGCATCCATGAAGAGTTTGGGCGAAATGATGTGGTTCCAACGCAGCGCGCCCACCTTGTTGCCCCATTTCCAGTTGAGGCCAAGTTTCTCGTGGTCGGCGTACATGTCCTCATAGGTATAGTCCCATTTCACATTGGCGTAGATCTTGTCGTCACCGCTGTACCAACTCAAATAGAGTCGGTCTTTGTCCGAAATCTTCCAGTTCAGTTTCGCGTTGAGGTCATAGAAATAATAGCCCAACGAGAACTTATCGATGCTCGGGTCGGCCAACTTTCCGATGAGGCCGTAAAGGTTGGTAAGGGCATCGGAGTAGGTGCGACGAACCGATAGGTTAAACGACAATTTATCTTTCACAATCGGGCCTTCCAAGTTGAGTTTTGAAGAAATCAATCCGATGCTGAAGTTGCCGTGGTATTTCTGCATATCGCCGTCTTTCATGCGCACATCCACGACAGAGGAGATACGTCCGCCATAACGCGCAGGGAAACCGCCTTTGTATAAGGTGACGTTTTTCAATGCATCGGGATTGAAGACGGAGAAGAAGCCGAACATGTGGTTGACGTTGTAGAGCGGCACGCCGTCCATGAGGAGCAGGTTCTCGTCGGGACCGCCGCCACGCACATAGAGTCCGGCCGAGCCTTCCGAGCCATTCTGCACGCCAGGCAGCAGCTGGATGGCTTTCAGCACGTCGGATTCGCCCATCAGGGTTGGAATGCTCTTGATTTGCTTAATGGGCAATTCGATGACACTCATCTGGGGATTGTTGGCGCCCACCGTGGCGCGGTTGGCCTCCACCGTGACTTCCTGCAACTGGATGTTGCTGCTCATCTTCACCGTGATGAGGGTGTCGGCAACCAAGTTGAACGCTTGGTTCACAGCGTCATAACCCACAAAGGAAAACTGCAGGTCGACGGGACCTTCGTTCAAGGTCAGGGAATAATAGCCATAGTTGTTGGTGGCGCAACCTTGCCCTGAGTTGCGGTCAATCACCGTCGCCCCAATCAAAGTCTCGCGGCTGGCGGCATCCATCACATAGCCGCTGATGCAATGCTTCTTCTGCGCGTTCGCCGCAACCGACAGCAACAAAAGGAATAGAAAAGGAATTGTTTTTCGCATGAGCTTGGTTTGGTTAATTGTCAATCTATAACCCTATACCTAGTATATTATTGTCTGAAACGGCAAAATAATTATTTGGGTTTTCCAATGGTCAACAACCTTTCCCGATGGTTTTGCGATGGGTGGTTTATTCATTTCACCTAAACATCTCATCCGTGCGGGTAAGCTATACGTCGACCTCATTTATCGCTCTTCCAACTGCTCATCCCGCCATGCAGCACTTTCCATAGTTCCATCCGCTCATACTAGGCTCTCATGCAGTCTTTTTACGCATTGCATTCTCCATCTGCTTTAATTGGTAGCGCAAAATGGCCAACCGTAAGGATGCACCGGACGCACAGAAAAGCCTATGTATCGTTCGGCTGTGGCCGTGCTGTTGCCAATGACGTCAAGGTCGGCACCGATCATGAAATTCCATGCATTGGTCGGATTTCCCGTATCGAACGAATTCAACCAGTAGTAGCCGTGTTCTACACCCACGGTGTTTCCGTCATCATGGCGCATTCCGGCAGCAGGCAGGAAAATGCTGTTGCCATTGCTAGCCTCGAAACGGACACCTGCCACACCGTTTAGGGTAGTCCATGTATGCGTGGTGTTTTGGTACAGTTCCTGCCATTGTTCCTTG
>JAEEGJ010026528.1_pt1 | contig 11729 bp, 7 predicted proteins | sample 8958761 | NCBI WGS metagenome assembly JAEEGJ01 (sample SAMN16246546, study PRJNA631951) | gut metagenome | biome: gut microbiome; feature: rumen; material: RS-attached | host: Bos | place: Iran: Karaj | collected 2018-10
GCCGACTTGAGTTCAAATCCAACAGTCGTACGAGTCAGCCCCTTTAACTTTGCAGAAGAAGACTTGCTTACACCCTGCGACTTTGTCTTGGGAGCAAATTCGTCAGCACGGTCCACGTAGATTCCGTTCAGCGACTTCGCAGAAACCGAGGCATCGGACTTTACGAGCGTCCCATTTTGCAATACAGCGACAAGCTGCTTACTGTTTTCACTGGCACTTGCAAAAGTTTCGATTTCCTGCGCGTTGAACTCAGTCTTGTCACCATACCAGGATTCAACGCGTTCGCTCACCAAATCCTTGACCGTAATTTGAGTACGGCGGAGAAGCGTCGAAAGCGTATCGCCTTTGCTCACGAACGTGATTTCAAGCGGTTTGTTCTTTTGTCCACGAAGTTTTGCCTTCGATTCCTCAATAGATTTGCCCTTGAGGGATTCCCCGTCAACAGAGACAATAACATCGCCAGCACGCATATTGCTTTCTGCAGCGGGAGTTCCGGGAATGATTTCGGCAATCTTCACACCATCATAAGACTGGTAAATCGATACGCCGATACCACCGAACGATTCGGACGCCATGAGCGGAGCTACAGAAAAAGCCGTCATTAAAAAAATTTTCTTCATATTCATTTTCTTTTCCTTTTTTAAACTTTTATCTTAACGCAAGATTTGTCAATTGAGCATTCAAATCGAAATTGACTTGATAAATTCCAGCGAGGTTCGTTGATGGCGTAATCGGATTAAAATCGATACGATAAACCTTCGATTCCTGATGTATCGTTATGTTTTTCGCCAAAAACCTTCCATACATCAGCTTATTGGTTTGCCCCATAACTAAATCAGATCTTGCAGCATGAATTGTACCAGCCCAATCCCCTTCGATATTGACTTTCTTATCGCTATTCTGAATCAATTTAAAACCTCTTGCGACAAGTTCCTTATCTTCATTGCCAATAGTCGTTCTCCAAACTGTACTTCCTTCGGCATCTATAATCGTAGTCCTTCCTGGATTCGTAAATGTAATTGTACTTCCTGATTCAAACTGAATATCACCAATCTGAATATACCCTGGTTCAATATTTAATATTCCTCCAGCTTCAACTTTTACTTTGGAATATACATCACCATTTTTCAATACTTTTTCTTGACCAGCAGAAACGATCAATGACTCATCCGTCTTAAGTTCTAATGTAAAATATTGTGTTGGATTCCAAACAAAATAAGACCATTCATCAAAACTATGAGAAATCTTTTTACCATCATGTACAGCACCTGCTTGAACATTCACTTCGGAATTACTTTCATTGTTGAAATATGTGTGAATATCACCCTTAACTTCAGAACGAGAGCGAAGCCAAATACCGCCTCTACTATAAATATCTCCCACAACTGATTCTACACCTACGTTGACCGCAAAATCGACACGACCAGACTCTGATGCAATTTTACAATATCCTTCACCATCGTAGCAAACAGTCCTGTCATTAACACGCATGGCATTCAAAGAATAAATCGTAATATTTGGCGGAAGATCAAACGTAACCTTGCGTTCATCATCATTCGGTTCATCATCTCCCTTATCAAACATATTCCGTCCTGCTTTAACTTCACTGCCATCAGACTCCTCACCATTATCAGAATCCCAATCTAAATACGTAGGAAGCTTGTCTCCATCAGAATCATAAAATTTGAATTCCTCACAGCCAACTTTTGGATTCACTTCGCAAAGTTCTACATAGGCAAGAATTTCATCCAAATCCTTCAATCCATCCCCATCACTGTCGAAATTATCCGGATCAGAGAAAAATCTTTTTATTTCATCATAATCCATAATACCATCTCCATCACTGTCCTTATGGACACGATAATCCGTATTACCAACACGTATTCTATTTTCAGCTATTAAATAGAACCTATAAACAAACGAATTTGCAGAAACCCAAAGAGAGGTTCCATTATTATCCAAATTCAAAAAATGATAATAAACGCCACCTTTTTCTATTATCATGCCATCATCGTATGATACACGTTCATCTAAAACAGCATAACCATCTATCACCATTGCATGCCCATGTTTACCATCAGCACGAATTGCTACATAAATGGGATCTGGAATCGTATGACTTAAAGCATTCTTTACAACTGATAGAGATGGTTCTCCAGTTCCCACCGTAGGATATTCGCCAAACAAATGATGTAATACTTCTTCTTCCGTTCGTTGTTCAGCACCATCATATTCACCATGAAGAAAATAATAATGAGGCGTAATATCAGGATGTTGATATTTCAAACCATATATTTTAATTTCATCCTGCGTCATCGTTCCACCATAATAGTGATTCAGCATATTAGCAGCAACCGCCCAACAACGACCTTCTTCTTCTTCATCATACTTCTCATGGTCTAAATGCTCTTTATTCCACCCTTTTTCTTTAGCCAAACTTCCCCATAATGGATCTAATAACTTAGTATCTCGCCTTGCCGCAAATGGAGTGACATTTATGATTTTCTTCTCTTTTAGCTTAATATTTTGTTTATCAAAATCTAAAACATAAGCAACATGGGTTTCTTCATTTTTATCAAGATTTAAATTTTCGCCCGCTCCATCTTTATCTGCATAGCTGGCAACGCTCCACTCGTATGCACCTGCACTCAAATCAAGTTCAACAAAATTATTTTGAATCGTCCGCCTTGCCACTAAAGATTTGTCTTTTTTCTTATAAATGGACACAACATAAGATTTAGCACCTTTCACAGGAATCCATGCTAATTTAACTTTTTGACCATTCTCAATTGCAATATAGGCCGTATCTGGCAATACATATGGCTGAGCCATCGGTAAAGCATCTGAATCGCCGTTTATTTCCCCAGCAGAGTAAATATTCCATCCTATGTTTTCGACAAACTTAAAGAATTTGCCCAAAGAATATGTATTAGCAACACCTGTTTTTTCTGAATCAATAATAGTCCGTAAACAGGTATAAGTCACTTGCTTACATGTACCTAACTTAATAGAATCTACAGCCACAGTTCCTTTTGTAAGGACAATATTTTTTTCAAGACCTATTGGATAATGACGATTTACAACGACCTTATCATCTGTAGGGCATTCCAGCGAACTCGACTGGCAAATTCTCACCTTTTTCCCAGCAGAAAGCGTCAAATTGCCAAACCCAACACTATCGCTAACTGTCCATTTTAAGAAAAGACTGCTTAAGTCAATATCAGTTGTCCCGTAGTTTTGCAATTCCACCCAAGCAGATCTCGTAGCCGTATTTTCAGGCTGGATTCCGACAAAGCGAATCTTGGGAGGTTCTACGTTGACGGGTGTATTGACAGGAGTTACGCCCGCAACAACCGTACCATTTGCATAAACTGGGATTTTATTCGAAATAACAAAATTACTTGCATTGGGGTAGCTGAAGTTATCCTGCTTATTGAACGCACTCCAATCAGCATAGTTCATGCCAAGGCTAATCCCGCCTGCATTCGGGAATACACCTGGAGCAAGTTTAACAACGTTGATATTCACGGCAAGAAAATCGCCCAATGTATCAATCGATGTAGTAGCCCCAGCCATGTAATACGGCGACACATTAAGGACTTTGTTCCTGTCGTAATTCAAGAAATATCTGGCACGAACATCATTCAGCGTATCAGACGTATTATTTGTAAGTTTCAATCGAAGCGTCAACTGGCTAGGATTATTTCCCTGTTCATCAAACGCTTCTACTGAAACGATATTTTGCGCATACGCGCAACTAATCATGGCACTAGCCATGAATAACCTTCGCAAGGTTTTCATTTCACACTCCCTCTTAAAAATATTTTATGGTTGTAATACAATACTAATAAAGTTGCATTATTTTGTCAATACAGTTTCATCTTTGACAAACTTTTTTTTTACAAAGTTTGTCAATTCCTATTTATAAAACAATTAGCCGGATATAGATTTTAAATATCTGTATCTACTTCAGACCTAAATCAACTTGCGATCGTTGAGGTCGTCGAGGAGCGAACCCGGCATCCATTTCTTTTGCTTTTGGTAATCCGGATCATCGAGCTTTTTACGCTGTTCTTCAGCCTTGGTTTCATCGCCGGCATCGTGATAGATGCGGATGAGATTCAAGATGGAGCACCAATAGCGAATGGTTTTTCCGGTGCGTTCGAGATAATCGGCGGCGCTCTTTTCGTAAATGGCGGCAGCTTCGTCATAGCGATTTAGCCTGTAAAGCATGTCGGCCTTGATTTGGAGCATCACCGGATGATTCGGTGCTTTCTTGAGTCCGCGTTCGGCAAGCGAAAGCCCCGTCTTGAAATCCTTGCGGTCATAGTGCATCCAGATGAGCGGTGTCAAGAACAGCGGCCAGAATCGCGCCGAGCGCAAAGAACCGGAATCGAGAATCTTGAGGTACGATTCGCGATTGTCCGACTTGAACGGGAGCCAGCCAAAGCTATTGTCGACGTAATAGGCATAGATCGAATAAAAAGCCTTCGACTCAAAATCCTTGGCATCCTCAAACTGGTTTGCCGCCGAGCGGGTCTGCATGGCGCCCTTGACGGAGTGGCCCGTTTCCGTGAGCACATAGCCAATCTCGAAATTGCGGAGCGCATCCCACAGGCCTTCGGTCTTGCAGGTTTCGAGATTCTTGGCGGCAACCTTGAGCGACGTGGTATCGCCCTTGTCGTCGTACATGCTCACGCGGATGATGTTCTGGAACACGCAGCCAACGCCATCGTTTTCGAGGCGGAGCTTGCGGGCCAAGTTGAACGCTTCGACATAGTTAAGTTCCATCGTCTTTTGCGTAATTTTTTCGGCAAGTTCGTTTTGCGCCGGAGAAAGTGCAAAAGAATGCTCGTCGGCAAACGAAAAACCGGCGACCATTAAAAGCGGTACGATGAATCTTTTTATCATTAGCGACAATTTAGAAACTTTTGATGTAGCGCACCACATTCCACTTTGGAATATGGCGAAGGCTTGTTTCCAAATGTAAAAAAATATATAAATACAATAGATACAAATAAGAAATGAACATCTTATCAACAAAATTAGACACTTTTTGGATTCTAAGTTGTTGATGGAAGGGAAGTTATACGAGTTGGAATGAGAGATTTTCAAGAAGGATGAAAATGAGAGTAGGCTAAAACAATAAAACGGAGGTTTCCATGAAGATGCTCCAGAAAACGCAGACCACGGCTCTTTACTACCTGTTCCATACGGGCTTCCAGACCTTCAAGGAACGGATTAAAGATGAACTGACTTCTACGAGCGGCGTTAATCTCGAAGACATCATGGACGACTCGAACCTATACGCCTACTACCAGCAAGGCGAATCGGCGGATTTTGTGGCAGCATGCATTGCCGCGTACTGCTAAAATTATAATTCTCCTCCTAGTAAAAGACCCTGTGGTTTTGCCACAGGGTTCTTTTTAAATGCACGATTGCAAAACGGGAAATAATGGATCCCCTCCCTTCGGTCGAGGATGACTAGCCAGGGATGGGTCGAGGATGACTAGCCGAGGACAGGCCGAGATGACTAATCAGGGACGGGCCAAAGGCGACTGCGCGCGAGGCCTATTACTTCTTTTTCTTAGGCTTGGCGTTCTTTTCGGCAGTGTCCTGCTTTTCGCAGGCCGTGACGACTTCGAACTTGCCTTTGTTTACGGTCACAATTTTCGTGTTGGAATTTGCACCACGACGGAACTTGATATCACCGTAAATACCCTTGAAGTCCTTTGTCGCATTGATGTAATGCGTCATGTCATCATCCTGGCCCGAAACGGCAGCCAATGCGCTAAAGATAATATTTGCGGCATCGTAGCTAAGACCACTTACTTTGTCTTCACCCGGTTCAACACCCCAGCGGGCAGTGAAGTCCTTCACGAAGTTCGTGTAAGCGATATTACCCTTGTTCATATCGAGGCCCGGCACACTGAAATAAGAACCTTCCACAAGGCGCTTACCCTGGATCAAGAGTTCACGACCATACCAGCCGGACGTTCCAAGATATGTACCAGAGACCTTGTTGAATGCGGCCTGGCTCACCATGGCGCCAGCATCGGCCGGGTTTGTTGCCGGGATAAAGAGGCCTGGGAAATCGCTAGTTGAATCGGCAAGGTAAAGCTTGCGATCTCTCGGATTCACGGTATTGAGGTCGCTCAAGCCCTTCGCAATATTGCGGCGGCGGTTCACCTGACTAAAGCGGACATCGCGGAGAAGATTGAATTCCGTCTTGTAGTCCGGACGGCCTTCTTCGTAATTGCGGAAACCGACAACAGCACCGCCACGGCGTTCAACAGCCTTGGTAAAGCTTTCGGACATTGCGGTACCGAATTCGCCAAGCGGGCTCATCACACCAAACTCGCGGATATCGAGGCACTTGATGGCAAAGTCAGCAATGGTCTGGGCGAGGTTGTCCATGGTGATGTTCACCTGGAAAATGTTCGGGCCAAGTTTTGCAATGCCAGCATCCGTTGCAGTCGGGGTAAGCATCGGCACATGCTGGTAGTTCGCACCAAGCCATGCAGCCACGGACGTTGCCGGAGCACTCATGATCGGGCCGACAATAGCGATGATGCTATCCTGATTGACGGCGCGCTGTGTGCGCATGAGAGCGATGGCAGCATCGGCATGCGTATCCTGGAAAATGATATTCACCTTGTCCTTGAGTCCGGCCTGTTCGTAGGCGAGGAGAGACCCTTGAACAGCGGCGGCACCGAATTCGGCATAATCGCCCGAAAGCGGAGCTAGAACGAGGACAGTCGGGAGACCTGCACCGAGACCTTCAAGTGCGCTGATTCCCTTCTTGGCGGTCTTCTGCAAGTTTTCAGAAGAACTCGTCTTGAGAACCTTCTTGTACCAGTACCTTGCAGCGCGGGAACGCTTGGCATTCTGGCATTCGCGACCAATCTGGAGTTGCATCCAGCCCATCACTTCGCGATCGACAGGATACTTTTCGAGCAAGGACTGGAGCTGGTCTGCAGTAAGGAGCGAAGCGGCCAACGTCTGGATGGCGACATCCTTCGCACGGGACCTTGCAGCCGGGTTGGTCGAATAAGAAAGCACACGGAGCATCGCTTCGACGCCATCGAACACGGAACCCTTTTCCACATCGATAACGGCACGGGCAAGTTCCATACGTTCGCGGTAGGCGGACTTCACATGGTATTCCAAGAAACGGGATGCCACATCGTGAGCTTCGTCCTTCTTGCCGGTGCGCAAGTAGCATTCGGCGAGCATGACAGAAGCCTTTTCGCCATCGAGCTTGCGGAACGAAGAGCTATAAATTTTTTGAAGAGGAGCAATTGCATCCGAGCAGCGGCCACTCTTGACCACCGACTTTACCTTTTCGACTTCGTCCTGTGCAAAAACCGAGGTCGAAACCATTGCAGCTAGAAATAGAGGAAACAAGCGATTCATATTAAACCTCGCCGTCTTACTGGAAGCTATCGGCGGCCTCCTGTATTACAAAATGTTCTTTCTTGATTTGCTTTTGAAGAGATTCGGGGAGCTTAGACCAGTCGATAACATCGACACGGAACGGGAGTCCGCTTTCGACAAACGCCTTTTCCACCGAAGTCATATCATCGAGGGCAATGGGGGAGTCCGAAATGACTGCCAACTCCAAATCCGTATCCGGGGTCAAATCCACACCCGTCACACGCGTACCGTACGCCCAGACTTCAAAGCCCTCAAAATGGAGCCCAAGTATTCTCTGTACGGTTTCTAACTGATCCGATTCTAAACAAAGAGTCATAGTTCTTTCAAATATAGTTAATGTATTTTGACACTGAATGACATTAAAGTCTGTCAGGCACAAAACGGAGGAACCAAATTTCGGTATCGCTACCGACACGGACAGGCGGTCCCCATGAATCAATACCGCTAGAGACTAGCCATTTGACCTGATCCAGTTCGCCAAGGCCGTATGCAAGGCGCCAGACCCAATTGATAATAACTGTACCTGGGAAAAATTGCCCATTGTGGGTGTGACCGGACATGGCAAAATCAGGACGGCGACCGGGGTGTTCTTCTTCGATGCCACGCGGCTGGTGGTCCAAGAGCAACCAGGGGAGTTTCGACTCGGCGATAGACGGGCGAAGATCGAAAAGAGGCTTGCGCTCGACATCACGTATTTTGGCAACGCTGAAATCAACGCGACCGGTAATGCAGGCAAACGAGGTGCAGATCGTGGAATCTTCGAGCACGACAAAGCCGTTGTTCTGCATCCATCTTTTATAATCGCTGCCTTCGCGTTCAACGAAACCTTCATGATTCCCGTCGATGGCAATTGCAGCGACCTTGGCGGTTGCCGCCAGTTTTTGCACAAGGAAGTCGTATTCCCAAGCGGAAAGCGTTGTATCCACAACGTCTGCAAAGTCACCGCCAAACAGAACCAAATCCGGATGGAGACTGTCGCTCACATGCACAATGCGTTCCATCTTTTCACGATTGAACAGGGGATCGATGTGGAGGTCGCTAAAGAAGACTGCCGTAAATTCCTTTTCCGTCGGGATGGCCACCTTGAAACTGCGAACATGAAAGTTCTCGTTTGCGCTGGAACCTGCAATACGGAAAATAATCGTGATGAGCACAGAAACAAAAAGCAAAAGTCTCGAAACCGAAACGACAAGACGCGGGTCCATCGGCTTCTTCACTATAGCACGGCGGATGCCTCGGGCAATCCACCAGATGATATAGAGCATCAAGGCTTCGCAAAGCCATACCGCAAAGAACGACATGCAAAGCGAGGCGAAATAACTTGTTCTAAGTAAGAAACAAACGGGAAGGATAATAACCGTCGCACCGGCAATAATGCTCCCCTTGATTCCAGGCGCCACATTCCTGACATTCATAAACAGGAAAAGTACGCCAAAAATGAGTATAAATAAGAATATCATTTCAGTTTTTCCTGAATGAGTGAAAGAACATCGCGATGGACTTCATTGAGGGGGCGGTCCGAATTGACGATGCTTACGACATCGCTATAATCGCGGCCGGCAGCCAAATAGCCTTCGCGAACACGTTCAAAGAATTCAGCTTTTTCGCTTTCGAGGCGGTCAAGCGTCCCACCGCGATTTGCCATGCGCTTGCGGCTTGCCTCGACGGTCAAGTCGAGCACAATGGTAAGTTCCGGGAAGCAACCACCGCAGGTGAGTTCCGTGAGCCGTTGTACTTTGTCTGCACCGAGCCCGCGAGCGTACCCCTGGTACGCAAACGTGCTCCACGCAAAACGGTCGGCGATAACAATGTTCCCTGCATCAAGCGCGGGCTGGATAATTTCGTGAATCACCTGGGCGCGTGCAGCATTGTACAACAAGAGTTCGGTATCGTCAGCCATGATACCCTTGAACGCAGGGTCCAAGAGCAGTTCACGAATACGCTCAGAAATTTTCGCGCCACCAGGTTCGCGCAAGCGCACAACCTTGTAACCTTCGGATTCGAGAGCAGAAACCAACAAGTCTATTTGCGTCGACTTGCCGGAACCGTCAATGCCTTCGAGGCTGAAAAATTTACGAGCTGTTTGCATGATTAATAGACCGTAAGATGCAGAAGAATTTAGGGCGATCGTCATTCTGAGGAACGTAGTGACGAAGAATCCAGAAAAACATACTTAACTGGATCCTTCGCTTCGCAACAACGTCGCTTCGCTCAGGATGACACTTTTCCTATAACCTCTCTTTCGTCTCTCGTCTGTAGCCCGCCGAAGCGGGCGTTCTTTCGTCTAATCCACATCCTTGCCGTGGCACTTCTTGTACTTGAGGCCAGAACCGCACCAGCAGAGGTCATTGCGACCGAGCTTTGCACCAGCCTGCTGTTGGGCGCGCTTCACCGCGGCAGCGAGGGCCGGGTTCACACGGTTCGGGCGAGTGCCCGGAAGCGCGCTCTGCGGCATCGGCTGACCATCAGCCTGATCTTCAGAAAGTGCGTTCGTTTCGGAAGAAGCAGCCTGACCAGCGAGGCCTGCGGCCTTGGCGCCATCGGCGCTCAATTGTTCGGAAGCAGACGAACCTTCACTGGATCCTTCGCTTTGCTCAGGATGACGTTCTGCATTAGCATCGCCAGCGTTAGCAGCAGCTTCTTCAGCGGCCTTGCGTTCGGCGTCAATCTGTTCCTGGCTCTTGAGCTGGAGCTGGTCCGGAGAAACCGTCACACCGTTCGGGAGCGTGATGCGGATGTTCAAAATACGGAGGGCCGTGAGCGTTGCAATCTTTTCGAGGCAGCTTTCGAACATCTTGAAGCCGTCGTTCTTGTACACCATCAGCGGATCCTTCTGGGCGTATCCATGGAAGCGGATAGCATCCTTCAGCTGGTCCATAGCATACAAGTGTTCCTTCCAAACCTGGTCAATCGTCATGAGGAGGAAGCGGCGTTCGATATTGCGGAAGTCTGCATCCGGAATAATCTTCGTGAGCTTGTCGTAACGCACCTTGCAGAGGTCGATAATTTCGTCGAGCACCTGTTCCGGAGTCTTCGTTACAGCTTCTTCAAGCGTCAAGTTGTATTCCATGCCAAGCGTGCGCTGCAAGTCTGCATGCAAGTCTTCGAGCTTCCACTGTTCCGGATAGCTCTTGGCCGGGATGTAAGCAGAAACCTTGATATCGCAAGCGTCTTCGATGCGGTTCATGATTTCGTCACGGATATCTTCACCGTTCAAGATGCGGCGGCGGAGCCCGTAAATCACCTTGCGCTGTTCGTTCATCACGTTATCGTAGTCGAGCAAGTGCTTACGAATATCGAAGCTCTGGCTTTCGACGCGGCGCTGTGCACCACGGATAGAGCGGGACACGATCGGGTGGGTAATCACTTCGTCTTCACCCACGCCGAAACGGTTCATGAGGTTCTTGACGTTGTCGCCACCGAAGATACGCATCAGGTTATCATCGAGGCTCAAGAAATACTGGCTAGAACCCGGGTCGCCCTGACGGCCGGAACGACCGCGCAACTGGTTGTCGATACGGCGAGATTCATGGCGTTCCGTACCGAGCACATGCAAACCGCCGAGTTCAGTCACTCCCGGTCCAAGCGCAATGTCAGTACCACGACCAGCCATGTTCGTTGCAATCGTCACCTTGTCCTTGTGACCGGCGTACTGGATGATTTCAGCTTCGCGGCCATGGTTCTTGGCGTTCAAGACTTCGTGCGGAATGCCTTCCTTTTCGAGCATGCCGTGGAGGATTTCGGACTTTTCAATGGAAGCCGTACCCACGAGGAGCGGCTGGCCCTTAGCGTGGCGTTCCTTGATTTCGGCCACGATAGCGCGCCACTTGGCATCTTCGGACTTATAGACCAAGTCCTGCAAGTCCTTACGAATGCACGGCTTGTTCGTCGGAATGACCCACGTGTTCATGTTGTAAATCTTGATGAATTCCGTGGCTTCGGTTTCAGCCGTACCGGTCATACCCGAAAGCTTCTTGTACATACGGAAGTAGTTCTGGAACGTAATCGTTGCAAGCGTCTGGTTTTCACGGCGTATAGGCACGTTTTCCTTAGCTTCGATAGCCTGGTGGATACCGTTAGAATAGCGGCGGCCTTCCATCAAGCGGCCCGTGTTTTCGTCAACGATGATGATTTCGCCATCGCGCACGATGTAATCGACGTCTTTTTCGAAGAGGTACCAAGCGCGGAGAGCGTTATCGAGGAAGTGAACCCAGTCGGCATGTTCGCCATAGAGGTTCGTAATGTGCATCAAGTCCTGGATGTGGAGCACGCCCTTTTCGGTAAACTGGATG
>JAEEGJ010026533.1_pt1 | contig 11727 bp, 8 predicted proteins | sample 8958761 | NCBI WGS metagenome assembly JAEEGJ01 (sample SAMN16246546, study PRJNA631951) | gut metagenome | biome: gut microbiome; feature: rumen; material: RS-attached | host: Bos | place: Iran: Karaj | collected 2018-10
CTATCAAATCCGAAAGCGAGTTGACTTTGTCGTCCTTGACGAAAATCTCGCCAGACTTATTGCGCTTGAAAACGTCGTCCCACAGATACTTGAGAACCTTTTCCGCAAAGTCTTCTTTCTTGATTTTATCTACACCGTTAATCTTTTCACCGGTGATAAACCAACCGCCCAGACACTTGTCATCAGCCTTCAAAACAGCCGTCTGTGGCAAGAGAATCTTTTCGTTTATCCATTTACGGAAATCACCCCAGTAAACGCCTGTATCGTCAATTTCGGTCTTGTACTGGGCGGAATTTTCGTCCAAAACATTCCGAATCATCTTTGACTTGAAGCGGCGTTGGAACGCATTATCCATCGTGAACACGTTCTGGTCATTTGTGTTCATCGTCGCGTAAATAGAAAGATTCGGCGGCAAGCGCACAGCCGTATTGTTGATGAACTTTATTTTGTCGCCGTACGGGATGGAATCGTCGTATTCAATCTTTTCCGGATTATCCGTACTTTTCTGGCGAACATACGCGTTCACATCAATATTTGTGACGCCATAGGAACTCCAACCCGTATTGTAAATGTTACCGGAAAGTTCTTCAGGGCCGTCTTCCGGGCGAATACGGTCTAGCAACTGGAACATCTCCCCAAAAATGGCGGCCGCATTGCCACGATTGATTTCCTCTATGATCAAGAAGAACGGCTCTGCGGGATTGCGATATGCCCTGCGCACGATTTCCGCAAACGGACCCGGTTTAAAGCGATATTCGACACCGCCGTTGTCCGGCTTCACATAAGGATAAATCTGCCCCACGAAATCCGCATTGCAGTATTCCGGATGGAACACGCAGCGAACCTTGTGATATTCCTTGTCCGTTATACCGTTCTTATCCAATTCGGCGTTGATGACCTTGTTTACTTCGTAGCTCTTGCCGCATCCCGGAACACCGTAATAGATGATTTGGGTGGGGGTGAAGGGGGGCATATTACTCTTTTTAGTCTCTTTTTGCACATCGCCAAAGAAATTGATGTCGACCGGGGTCTGTGTAGCCAACTTATAAAAATCTGTACATGTCGCCAAAACCGCAGCGTTTTTGTCAGAACTAGATATTCCGATCAAATCATATTCTAATACATTCTGTTTCTTTAGTATGACAAAAAAATCGTTTACTCGTAATAATTTTCGAAATTCAATGAAATCTTTGTCGTCAAGACTCTTTATAGATAATTCAACTTGGTCTTCTTGACCTTTTCTTCTACTACGTAAGACGCTTGCTCTTACAACTTTTTTGGGTGAATTGAATTCTATTGAAGCGTGTTCTTGAGACAAAGAATTCACATTATCTGCATAAATGTTTAACGGGATTCGTAATGTGTAGTATTTTTTTAGGTCGTCATCTTTATTGTCGTAACCGACATTAAAATATCCATCAGCTTCTAGGAACGGGAAAAAATCTTTTTGTTTCCCTGTAAACGCCATATGCGACTGATGGGACGAGCCTGTATCAGAAATTGTATTTGTCGCGGCAAGTTTCTTTACGATAATTCCATCGTAGCTGTTTCCGCCTAGGAAAGGGCATGATTCGAGAATCAGATTGTAAACTTCTGAAAAATTCATGCTACACCTCCATATAATTGTTTTTTATAAGGAAATAAAGAACTGCATATATTGTATTGACACTCACTGCATTTCCAGCTTGTTTGTATAGAGCTCCGTCAGCAACACCTTTTTGACGCCCCTTAAGGGCAAAATCAGACGGGAAACCCTGTAACATAAAGGCTTCTTCAGGTGTCAATTTTCGAATTTGCAATTTTGCCAATTCGTCTTTTGACATAGTTTTTACAGGATTGATTTTACCATTAGACTCAATAAAATCTTGGCTATAATAATTATCTTGACAGGCTCGATGCATTTTATGCATCGTCGCTGTTAAAGGGCGTGCAACAATCTGATTAATATCAGACTTGGATTTAAAGCCTGCAGAGCCATTGCTCAACAAGGTCGGCTTGATTCTCTCTGATAAAAAGTATTTGACATCAACTTTTTTTGAGAGAACTCCGCAAACATTTTTATAGTGTAGAACACTCAATTTTTTATAATCTTGTTCAAAAAGATTTATGACATTTTTGGCACTAAAATCTTTAAGTGGCTTTTTCTTTGATTGAGCCCTAGTTGCAAAAATCACTATTCTATTTCTTTTTTGAGGCAGATGAAAATCCGCTGTATCAAAAACATCGTAATAGACTGAATATCCTAACCCCTCTAACTCTGCAACGATTCGTTTAAATGTATTGCCACCATCATGATTGACTAGATTTTTCACATTTTCCAACAGAGCATACTTAGGCTTCTTTACATTCAGTATATCCATTATCCTGAAGAACATTTGACCTCGTTCTTCACCAAAACCAGCCTGTTTTCCCATCATACTAAAAGTCTGACAGGGAAAACCTCCCGTTAAAATGTCAAAATTGGGCAAACTTCTTATATTACTTTTCTTTGCCGTAAATGCAACGATGTCTCCAATCGCCCTTTCACCATCTTTGGGTGAATAACATGCTTGGTAAGTTTGAACAGCCTTTGAATCTATTTCAGAATAGCCGACGCATTCTATAGGAATACACAAGTCTTCCCCTATAAGGTCTATAGCTCTTCTGAAACCCCCTATTCCAGCAAATAATTCTAAATGCTTCATAGGAACTTCCTTATGGCATTGCCAATCACAAACGCCAACTTTACAGGAACTGCGTTGCCAATTTGCGCATACCAAGAATTTTGTGGACCAGTGAAGATGTAATCATCCGGAAAGGTTTGTATTCGTGCAGCTTCTCTAGGGCTTAACCCTCGGGCTTCCCAAGGATGGATATACATGTTGCAATCAAACTTCATGTGAGACGTAATCGTCTTACATATTTGGTTCTCGTCAAGTTTGAAATACTTGTCCTTGAAAATGTCATTTCGTTTTTTATACGGCATTATGTCTGCAATTGATTCGTGCAAAGAATTGGCTCCTTGCGGCAGACGACGATAAATTTCTATATCACGTTCGTTGTTGTAGCGATTCTTGTGATTGTAAAGCTTGTCAATACTTCTTTTGCCATTGATAAATCGATAAAAATCATTCTTGGGGTATTTGAATTTTCTTACCGTGAATCCAGACTCTTCGTTTTCAACATCTTGCTGACCTTTCTCTTTTCGGGCCTCTAAATGAGGCAAGCCAATCAACGCGTCTTTCAGCGTAAATGCCGTTCGCTTTTGCTTTTCTATTTCAGCAAATATTTGCTTTGGATCAACCCCATCACGATTGCCGATAAAGATTAATCGTTCGCGATTTTGGGGAACTCCATAATCTTGCGCTCTTAATAATGCGTAATCAAATTGATACTCATCACCGAGATATTCCTTGAAATTTTCCTTTATCTCAGAAATCTTATTCGCCATCCCCTTGACATTTTCCATAATAAAGAAATGGGGACGAGCATATTGCAAAAATGTTAAATACGCTTTGTATAAGTTATTTCTTGGATCGTCTATGACTCTTTGACGATTCGCCATAGAAAATCCCTGACAGGGAGGTCCTCCACAAACTAATGCTGCATTGGAAATATGGCGTTTGTACTTATTTAAACTCTTATTTAGTTCGTTGATGTCACCGACAAAATATTGTTCATCGGAAAGAGCATGATTTTTTTTGTAGGTATTACAATAAGTTTCTACAATTTCGTTGACAAAGCACGGAGTGAATCCAGCTTGTTCTAAGCCGGTGCTAAGTCCACCGCATCCAGCAAATAAATCAACAAATGTATATGGCTTTTTCGATGCCACGATAGCTCCTTGAAAGTGAACGAGTTCATTCTCGCGGGAGCGGTTCTGGCCGATTCGCTTGGCCGGGGTGCGGGCAAAAAGAACGGCGGGGAGCCGACTCACTCCTCGCCTAAAAGCGCGACATTTTCAAAAGAATACAATACACCCGCACAATCTTGCAATGGATTGCTTCACCCTTCCAGGGTTCGCAATGACGTTGCAAAACATCCCGAGCGGATACAGTACGCCCAGGGTACACTACGCCCATGCAACTCACGGGCGACGGCGAGTCATTGTCTTATTCTCGTTGTTGAAATTGTCGAGATTCCAGATAGAGGACAAGAGCTAAACTCTGCGAGTCCACCCCTGTTCTGCACTTGTCCAGTATTTTTTGGAAACAAAAAAGGCGTGGAGTTGAATGCATTTACCTATCTGAGGCTCTCGACTGCCCACAACGAATAAACACAAACAACTCACGCCCCAAAAGGTCGTGCGGCATAAACAAATACAAATTTGCCATGTAGCCAAACGATGCGGCAGGCGATGACCTGTCGCAGACGTGAGCGTCCGTCTTGTTCTCGTTGTTGAAATTGTCGAGATTTCAGATAGAGAACAAGAGAAAACTCTATTTTCACCTAGAAATATAGATTATTGCAATGGCAAAAGATGACATCTGCCCATTTTGTGGCAAAAAACGGGCTAATACTGCAAAAAAACAGCCCCAAAGGACCGGTCATGCTTCAAACAATTATGCAGTCACTATTGCATTTCGCTACGAAGAACAACGACTTCTTCTTTGGAAAAGCCCGAAACAGCCATGATTTTTTCATCGGAATCGCCGTATTCAATCATTTTCTTAGCCATTTCACGCGCCTTCGTGAGTTTTCCCTTGTGGAAGGAACTCTGCTTTTCAAAAGCCATATTTATCATAATATCCTCCCTTAGGAAAAGTTCATCTTCAAACTTCTCTAAAGATACATCTTTTTGCAGAGATTTGCAAAAGTCCTTGTCATAAAATTTCGTGGAAACAGGCTTTTCATTGATGATATCTCCAAAAAGGCGCAGCATTTCCGCCCTTTGGGATTTTTCCTTTTCTGACTTTTCAGCCAATTCATCAATTTTCAGAAATTTTTCAACTTCGACAAAATAGAAATCGAGCTTTGGATAGTAGCCCTCGCCGTTCTTCACAAAATGAACATGGTGAAAATACACATCCGGCTCCAATTCAAACTGGTCGCAGGTCAAGATGGAAAGCACATAGATGTGCGGCAGTTTATAATCGTCGGATTTCTTCACATGGTTTGTGATAACCCGCGAAGTATAGTAAAGCAGCCGGTCCATGTAGAAATCACTATCGGTCTGCTGAACTTCAACCAAGACCTTCTCATCACGTTCATTTGTTCCAATGATATCAAAAATGTTGGTTTTGTTAATCAGAATTCCAGGCTGTTCCTGCACCTCGAAGTGAAAATCCTTGATGCGATCATCGCCCCGCAAATCGAGCATGGCATTGACAAACGTTATAAACCGCGACGGGTCCTTTTCGTTTATCATCAAGATTTTGAAAATTGCATCACTGAACGGATAGACGTTCTTGAATTTCGCACGGAACTTGGCGAGATTCGCCGGATTTTCCCTGATGGCCCTCAACATGGCCGCATACTGGCATCTATTCATCTTTCGCTCCTTCTGCAGACATGCTAAAAACTGCAGAATACATTGTTATACAATTTGCTTTTATCAGCACTGGCAAATATACAAACGTTCAAATGTCAAAAGATGACAGTTGCACCCGTCCGAGAGAAAAATGCGAATTTTTCGAAATTCTCTTGACATCCACCCCTAAAAAGTTATATATTTATAATGCTCAAAAGAGCATGATACAACAAGAAGCCCCGTCTTTTTATGCTTGTAGACGGAAGGAGTAAAAGATGAATAAGCGTGTACCGCCTATCGGTAAGGCCGACGGAACAACTTTTGAAATCCTTGCGGAACGGGTAAAAGACGTCCATAATGCGACAAGTTCCGTAGCCAAGGGTGCCGTAAACCAGCTTCTGACTATACGAAATTGGGCTATCGGCTGCTATATAGTTGAATATGAGCAAGAGGGGTGCGACCGAGCCAAGTACGGTGCTCGTCTACTGCAGAATCTGGCGGACAAGTTGTCCATCAAGGGACTCGATCGCTCCATGCTTAGTGTTTGTCGGTTGTTCTATATCAGATATCCACAGATTTGTGAGACGGTGTCTCACAAATTGGAAATGATTGACAGATTTAAGTATTCTATCAATACCGTGAGCATAAGGAACGTTGAAAAGAAACGCGCCGACGAGATTTGTGATTCATCGAATCACAAATTCATAACGCCTCCAGAAGTTCTACTGACTCATTTATCGTTCTCCCATATTAGGGAATTTCTTTCCATCGACGATCCAATGGAAAGGTTCTTCTATGAACTTGAATGTATCAAGGGCACGTGGAGCGTGAAAGAACTTCACCGGCAAATCGACACGAAACTCTATTTCAGGAGCGGGATTAGCAAAAAGCCAGAACTCTTGCTACAAAAAGTGGAAAAGGGCGGAGCTGATGCCGTTTTGTCGGTCAAGGACGCGTATACTCTCGATTTTTTAGACCTGAATGCCAAGGATGCGTTCTCCGAAAGCGAATTGGAACAGGCTATTATGAATCATTTGCAGGAGTTCCTGTTGGAGATGGGCAAAGGGTTCTGCTTCGAGGCTCGGCAAAAACGCATCATCATAGACGACGAGTATTATTTTATTGATTTGGTTCTTTATAATCGTCTACTGCACTGCAATGTAATCGTGGAGTTGAAGGTTGGCAAATTCCGCATTGAACACGCAGCTCAACTGAATGCCTACATCTCTTATTTCAAGGATTGCGAGATGATGGACGGGGATAATCCCCCGATCGGGATTTTGCTCTGTACAGAAAAAGGACCAAAAATGGTTCAGTATGTTTTGAACGGTATGGACGAGAAGTTATTTGTCTCGACATACAAGTTGCAGCTTCCTGACCGGGAACAATTGGAAAACTTCTTGATTAAGGAAGTGAAGGAAATGGGGCTATGACGGCTTTATTTTCGGCTTTGCCCTTAAACATCAGCAATCTTTCTCAAGAAGAAATCGCCCTGTTCAAGATTTAGTGTAAAACTACCGCATCGGGAATTCTTCGAAGGCCTTGCTGTTCGCCTGCAGGTTGCTACCCTTCCAGTCGAAGAGCGCGGTACCCCAGGCGCCACTGAGCGTCGGTTCCCAGAAGAACGTGCCTATCCAGCGGTCCATCCCCTTCACCATCTCGTTCGTACGCTTGCGCGAACCGTCAAAATTGTAGTGGTTCTCCGCATCGCCGCCGTTGTATTCTGCGACTATGAATTCCAGGTCCGGGTAACTCGAGACGAGCGACTGGAAAAGCGATTTCCAGTCATCGGGCGCCTTGTCGCCGTAGGCCGTGTAAGCGGAGAATCCCATCACGTCGGCAGGGACCTTCTGATTCTTGAAGATTTCCGTCATCCACCAGTTAACGGTATTCGGCTTGCGGATGCTCTCGATGTGCAGCACGGTCTTGGTATTCGGTGAAACATCCTTGACGGCCTTGATGCCCGCCTTGAAGTACTTCGCCGCGTTCGCCTTCCCCGCCGTGGTGCCCATGTCGCCGTTGATGGCGGTAGAAGCCTTGTCTACATTGTTTCCCCAGCAATCCGTCTTGCTGTTCGGCACGTGAACGAGGATGCCCGGCGTTGTCTCGTTGCCTATCTGCACCATCTCAGGCGTCGCGCCTACATTCTTGAGCGCATTCATCAGGTCAAGCGTGTAGGCATACACGGAATCGGCGAGAACGTCGGAGCTGTTCACCTTGCGCCAGCGCTCGGGAATAATCTGCTTGCCAGGATCGGCCCAGTTGTCGCTGTAGTGGATATCGAGCAAGAACGCCATGCCCGCAGCCTTAATCTTTTGCGCGTAGGCGACGATGTGGTCCTTGTCGGCGTAGGCCTCGGCATCGTGGTCGCAACCCGATGCGGCATAGCCGTACTGCGCCTTCGGGCTTACAAAAGTCTTTAAACGGATGGCGTTGAAGCCGTGATCCTTGAGGAGCGTGAAGATGTCCTTCTCGGTTCCGTCAACGTCGAAGAACTTCGCGCCAAAGCGTTCGTATTCCTGCACGGTCGAGATGTCGGCGCCGGTGTAGAAGCCGAAACTGAGCGGCGGTTCGGAAGCGGAGGACTGCGAAATTTTAGACGAGGACGAAGGCGGAGGTTCATGCGCCGAGGAGCGCGGAGGTTCCACGCCCGAAGAAGAACGCGGAGGGAAACGGAAAGAACTGGAACTCGGATACGGATCCCATAAAATCGAAGACGAAGAAAGAGGCGGAGGCGGTACAGAAGAAGAGAGCGGCCCTGCGGACGAACCTGCGGGGGGATTGTCGGAAGACTGCGGGACATCCGAGGATGACGAGATAGACGCGACATCGGAGGAGCCACCCAAATCGGGCAAGGACATGCCCGCAGAGGAATCCCCCACGATTTCGTAGTCGTAACCGGTACCGCTGCCGGAATCACCACCGCATGCAACGAAAATAGACCCAGCCGCAGCCATCGCCGCGACACACCCAAAACGGCACAAGTGCCGCACTCTAAAACAACCCTGTTTGTATCCCATACCCTAAATCTAAACTAAAAGTTTGACAAGCGATGCGCCGGAGCCCATAAAATCGTGCAAATAATTTAAATTTACACCATGCAACCATGGGATTTGCTCGCATCTGAAGGCGTCCAGGGCTTTATCGAAGAAGCCCTTACGCGCAAGTGGGATGCGTTGCAGGTTTCGACCGCGCTGAACAAGCAGGGGTACAGCAACGAGGAACGTGCGGCCATCATGGACTACATGGCGCTCGTACCCAAGTTCCGCGAGAAGTTCTGCTCCGGCAAAAGCGCAAATAACGAGAACGCCCGCGGGATGTTCCTCCTGTGCGACAAACTCGCGCTAGAACAGAGCACCGCACAGGATATCGGGCGCTGGAAGGCGAACCTTTGGCCGCGCGGGAACGACGCAACCGTCGATACAACTGAAAGTGCGACCGGCGAAGGCGCGAAAGTTCATGACCTGTGCTGCGGCATGGGCGGCGACAGTTTTTACCTGCCTGCGGGCCTGAAAGTGACGGGCGTAGACCTGGACGAAAACCGCCTCGCGATGTACAGGCACAACCTGCAGGCGTTCGGGAAGGCCGCGGAGACCATTTGCGCCGACGTGCGCTCCATTGAAGGCGCAGGCAACGGGATGCGCGCGAACTACTTCACCATCGACCCGGCCCGCCGCGCCATCGAAGGCGAGAACCAGCGCGACCTACGCAACCTCACGCCCACACTCGAAGAAGTCGTAGAAATCAGCAGGCATTACAGGGGCGGCATGGCGAAACTCCCGCCCGGATACCCGCCCGCTGAAATCCCGGACGGCACCGAAATACTTTACCTGGGCGGACACAGCGACTGCCGCGAATGCCTGGTACTCTTCGGGGAACTCGCGAAGCACCCCGATACCGTCCGCGCCGTCATCATCGACAAGAACGGCGAAACCGTCGCCGAATGGATCCGCAGGCGCGACCGCTCGCTCGAGACCCTCGACGACGACCTGCAGGAAAAACTCGACCGGAACGACAGCCTCGAAGGTAAGGACCGTACCTACCGCACGGCGACGAGCCGGAGCGACCTGTCCCTCGGGGAGATTGGCAAGTACATCGCAGAACCCGCGCCGGTACTTATCCGGAGCCACCTCTTCAATGCGGCGGCCCTCGCCCACGACCCGAATGCTCACCTGATTTCGGAAGGCATCGCGTATGTTTCGAGCGACAAGATGCTCCCTGCGCCCGCATTCACGAGTTACGAGATTCTCGCCCACGCCGAAATCGCAACGGGAGCCGTCCGCAGCATGCTCAAGGAGCACGACATCGGGAAAATCACGCTCAAGCTGCGCGGCGTGAAACTCGACCCCGATGCCGAAGCAAAGCGGCTCAAGCCCAAGGGCAAGAATTCCGCCATACTCTTCTACACCCGCTTCCGCGGCGAGAAAATCGCCATACTCGCGAAAAAACTATGACCGTAAAACTTGAACAATCCTGGCTGAACCTGCTCTCCGACCAGTTCGAGCAGCCGTATTTCAAACAAATTAAAGATAAGCTCTTACAGGAGAAGGCGGAGCATCACATCGTGTACCCGCCCGGCTCCAAGATTTTTGCGGCACTCGACTACTGCCCCGTCGACAAGGTCAAGGCAGTCATCATCGGGCAGGACCCCTACCACAATCCGGGCCAGGCACACGGGCTGTGCTTCTCGGTGCCCATGGGTATCGAGCCTCCCCCGTCGCTCGTAAACATATTCCAGGAACTCCACGACGACCTCGGCATCACGCCGCCCCCGCACGGGAACCTCGAAAGCTGGGCGCACCAGGGAATCCTGCTCCTGAACGCATCGCTCACGGTCCGTGCCCACATGGCGGCAAGCCACGCCGGCATCGGCTGGCAGCAGTTTACCGACACAGTCATCCAGCGCCTCTCCGAAGTGCGCGAGAACCTTGTATTCCTGCTCTGGGGCAGTTTCGCCATCAAAAAGCAAGCGCTCGTCGCCCCCAATCGTGGTCACCTGATACTTACGGCTCCACACCCGAGCCCGCTTTCGGCCTACCGCGGGTTCTTCGGCTGCAAGCACTTCAGCAAGGCGAACGAATACCTCAAGAGCAAGGGCCTCGAGCCCATCGACTGGAGCATTAAGTAACAACAAACGAACGTCTTTTTTATATATTTTCGCATATGACTACGAAAAACAACTTTGGACGACTCCTTCTCTTCATCGTACTCGGCCTTATCATCGGCGGAGTGCTTGGCGAATGTCTCGGGCTCCTCTTCGGAGAACTCGGCGAACTCATGAATGCGGGTGGTTACGACAACATCGTGCACAACTTCTTCGTGAAGTCCTTCTCCCCCTCGTTCGGGTTTAACGGCGACAACGCGAGTCCCATGGTCATCGACCTCTACATGATCAAACTCGCCCTGGGAATCAGCTTCAAGTTCAATGTAGTCAGCGTCATCGGTATGGCCATTTCGATCTACATCATGAAGTGGTCCGGAGGAAATAGGTAATGGAAACCATCAAGAATTTGAGCGCCAAGCTCGCCAGCGGCGAGACCTCGGCGGTCGCTCTCGCGCAAGAATCTCTCGCAAAAATTGAATCTACCAAGAACTTGAATGCATACATCAGCGTATTGAACGAACGCGCACTCGCGAAGGCCGCGGAATCGGACAAGCGCCGTGCCGAAGGCAAGAGCCTCGGCGCACTCGACGGCATCCCCGTCGCCGTGAAGGACAACATGTGCCTCGAAGGTACGCGTACCACGGCCGCATCCAAGATTCTCGATAACTTTGTTGCCCCCTACACCGCTACCGCCGTCGAAAAGCTCGAGGCTGCAGGTGCAATTATCGTGGGCAAGACCAACATGGACGAGTTCGCAATGGGCTCGAGCAACGAGACCTCGTACTACGGGCCGGTGAAGAACCCGCTCGACGAGACCCGCGTGCCGGGCGGTTCCAGCGGCGGTTCGGCCGTAGCCGTGGCCAGTGGCACGGTCGCCTGTGCACTCGGCTCCGACACCGGTGGTTCTATCCGTCAGCCCGCCGCCTGCACAGGCGTCGTGGGCTTAAAGCCCACCTACGGCCGCGTGTCCCGCTATGGCCTGCTCGCCTACGCAAGTTCTCTGGACCAGATCGGCCCCTTCGGTTCTACCGTCGCCGACTGCGCTACGCTCCTTAACGCCATCTGCGGCATTGACCCGCACGACAATACCACCAGCACCCGCGAACCCGCGGACTTCACCGCGAAGCTCGATGCCGGCGTGAAGGGCAAGGTTATTGGCGTTCCAAAGGAATAC
>JAEEGJ010026538.1_pt1 | contig 11727 bp, 11 predicted proteins | sample 8958761 | NCBI WGS metagenome assembly JAEEGJ01 (sample SAMN16246546, study PRJNA631951) | gut metagenome | biome: gut microbiome; feature: rumen; material: RS-attached | host: Bos | place: Iran: Karaj | collected 2018-10
TTTACTTTTTTAAAACTATTTGACCAAGTTTTCCAACTTATTTTAAAATTTTTAAACAAGGTTATATAATATGAAACTATATCTATAATTATGTTATTTGAAAGGGAAAACACAGAAGAAAAAATCATGACCGCTACTTTTAATATTGTTCAAAAAGAAGGTGTTCAAAAAGCAACAACTAAGAAAATAGCTGCCGAAGCTGGAGTGAATGAAGTTACCATCTTTAGAAAATTTGAAAATAAAAAAAATCTGATAGAAGCCACTAAAGATTACTATATGACAAAGCTTCTTTCCAAACTGGAAGAAACCTTTGATTTTGATGAAGAGGACAGCATAGAAGAGTATCTTAAACGCAGCTTTCATGGAATTCTGGATTTTTCAGAGGAGGATTTCAGCATAATCAGAGTTGCCATGCAAGAAATTGAAGGCGCATCAGATAAGAAACTCTTAATTTCCCGAATCACTGATACAATTATCAATAAAATGGAAGAATTCTTTAAATTGCAACTGGAAAAAGGAGAGATAAAGAATGTGAACTCCAAAGCCATATCAGTAATGTGTTTTAGCATAATCTTCCAATCCACTATTTTATGGCAAATATATGGAAACAATGCAGATATGGATTCAGACATTTTCGCAGATGACTATTTAGATATCATCTTTAATGGAATAAAACCTTAAGTAAAGACTAAATTGCTACTCATTAATCAAATAAACAATTATTATTGTTTATTTTAGCATTTTACTATGCAAGTAAGCGCTTACATTCGAAAATCTTTATATAATAAGGTTTTTATATATAGTAGTGTGAGCTATAATCACACTATAACCAAAAAAAGAATTCATATATAAGACCTTTAAAAATTCGCAACATATAAAAAATTTGTTTAATTTTTTATCAACCTTTAATTACTGTAAGAAGTGTTTCTGCATCTATGATGTGGATCACTACAGTAATTCTATTTTTAAAAACTTTTTCACTTCACTATTAACACTATTTTAATAATACTATTATGATAATTTATTATTTCTAATTTTTAATTTCTAATTTTCAAAGATCAATTAGTTAAAAAATATACTGCTAATAAAATGAAAAGCAAAGCTAAATTCAAGACTGTAAATACAATCAGATATCTAATTTTTAAATCATTAAACTCTCTAGCAAGTATCTTATAGGAAATAAGATTAGCCATTGATGCAATTAGAGTACCTAAGCCCCCAATATTGATTCCAACAATAATGGCTTCATAATTTGTACTGAATCCACTGAGCAATATGGCTGCAGGAACATTTGAAATGATTTGGGATGAAATAATACCGAATATGACTTCATTTCCTATAATCCATTGCTTAAATAGGGAATTTAAGAAAGGAATGCTTTGCAGATTTCCTATCAAAACAAATAAGGCTATAAAAGTTAAAAGCAAGTAATAATCTACACCTAAAAACACTCTTTTCAGGAATCCTTCCCAATCGATTTCAATCTTTCCCATACTTGGCAAACTGACCACATCACTTGGAATAAAGAATGACAAAATAATCAAAAAGATCACTGATACAATTATATAAGGCAAAAGCAACATGAAAAATGATTGAAATGGAATATGAGATACAGTATACATTACAATATTATGTGGAGCACCGATAGGAAGAACCATACATCCCACATTAGCTGCAATGGTCTCTAAACTAACTGCAAATATTATTAAATCAATCCTTTCCACTTTCTTTAATGCCAATAATGTAAATGGAACAAAAATAATCAATGAAACATCATTTGTAATGAAAATGGAACTGAAGAAGCAAGTGAAAACCAAGAACAAAACAAGCCCACGAGTGTTTTTGACCTTATCCAATAGCTTACGGACGAATATCTCAAAAACAGATAGATTCTTTAAGATCTCTACAAAAACCATTATGACAAAAAGAAGAATGATTGTTTCCCAATTGATGTAATTCAAATAATCAATGCTTGGCAAAACAAAAAAGCATGAAACAATAGCCAATACTAAAGAAATGCAGAATATTGTTTCCTTTTTAAAGAAGTTTAAGAATCCGTCTGTCAAATTATTCATAATATTATTTTATTGAATATATTTAATAAAGTTTTAAAATAGTTTTAAAATAGTTTTAAAAATAATTTATAATAATTTAAAAAAAACTAATAAAAAACTAATAAAAAAGTAATCAAAAAAGTTTGAAAAAATAATTAAGAATAGTTTAAAAAAAGAAAAAGAAGAATATAATTAAAAAAATTATATTCTCTCTAAGTTGGTCTATCTGTATTGAACTTATCTTTGGATCTTACACCAACCAATGAAGCAAATACAGCGAGGATACAAGCTACTGCACAAATTCCACAAATGATTTGAGATGCTTGAACGACCATGCCTGCATATTTGGTTGCAAGAGGCAAGGTTCCCATGACCCAAGCGAATACAAGGGTGAGAAGACCTAAACTCATGGTTTGACCAATTGTTCTCATGGTTGCTTGAGAAGCTGAAGCTGTTGGAGCATCCTTTGGTGGAACTGAACTCATGATTGCATTCATGTTTGGACTTGAGAATAATCCCATACCTATACCTTGAAGCACCATGGCTAAAATGACCAAGTAGATTGGAGTGTCCCCATTCAAGAATGTCAAAATCAATAGCGCCACAGTTGCAATTCCCATACCAATAGCTGCCAATTTTTGAGGATGTATCCTATCTGAAAGCTTACCTGAATTAGGAGCCATGATTGCCATGATAATCGGTGTGATAATCAAGATCATACCAGCCATTTGAGCATCCCATCCCCTTACATACTGGAAGTGGTAATTCAATATTGTTGTAACTACCATAACTGCAATGTAACTGCATAAAGCTGCAATATTGGATGATGTGAACTTCTTGTTTTTAAACAAGTTCATATTGAATACAGGAGACTTTTGCCTAAGCTCATAAGCTCCAAATGCAACCAATATGATAAGTCCGAGAATAGTCAATATAAGACCAGTGCTGGTTGTTAAAGTTGTAAATCCATAAATGAACAATAGAATGCCTATTCCATATAAAATGGAACCGATTGTATCGATTTTATCATTTTCATAGGTTTTCCACTCATCTGTAATTTTCCAGATCATAAGTGCAATACAAAGCACTAGGAATGGAATTACAAAGTAAAACATACTTCTCCAACCAAGATTATGTACTAAGAATCCGCAAATTACAGGAGACAATGAAGTTGCTAAGTAAACACCAGTTACTGTAAATCCTAAAGCCTTACCTCTGTTTTGAGGTTTTACTGCTTGCACTACCATTGCCATAGCTGACACATTCAAGAATGCCACTCCTGCACCTTGAAGCATACGGAAAATCAAGAATGATTCTGTTGAAAATGAAAGCACAGCACCTATTGAAGCGAATAGGTATAGCAATACTCCACCAAGCAAAGACTTCTTAACACCAAACTTACCTGATATCTGACCTGCAGGAACTGTAAATACAGCAACCACAAGGAAGAATATGGTAGGTACCCAATTCTGAATAACGTTATTCATTGCAAATTCCTGTGCAATAGCTGGAACACCTATTATAATCCCATTGGATAAGAATACCGCAAAGAATGAAGTGATGAATGATACCGCTATTACCACAGTTTCTAAATCAAATTTCATAACAATCCCTCTATAATATAAAAATCCTCTATAATATAAAAATTCATAAATTTAATTTAAATTGAAAAATTTATAAATAAAATTTTATTTTTCACCTTTTTAACATTTTAAATAAGAATAAATAAATTTAACTTGCATTTGTATTGAACTCATCTTTAGATCTTATTCCCACAAGTGAAGCGAATATTGCAACTACACAAATTATTGTACATATTATACAAACTATTTGAGAAGCTTGAACAACCATGCCTGCATATTGTGAGGAGAGCTTTAAGCTTCCCATGATCCAAGCGAACACAAGGGTAAGAAGACCTAAACTCATTGTCTGTCCAATTGTCCTCATTGCAGATTGTGCTGCAGAAGCATTTGGAGTCTCCTTTGGAGGCACTGAACTCATGATTGCATTTGTATTTGGAGTGGTGAACAGTCCCATGCCAACACCTTGGAAAATCATTGCAATGACTATGAGCCAAATAGGAGTGTTTGCATCCAGGAAAATTAAAATCAAAAGTGCTAATGTTGCAATTGACATTCCAATAGCTGCCAACTTTTGAGGATGGATCCTATCAGAGAGTCTTCCGGAATTAGGCGCCATAATCGCCATAATGATTGGGGTTACTATTAAAATAAGCCCTGACAATTGGGCATTCCATCCCCTTACATATTGGAAATGATAATTCAATATGGTAGTTAGTGCAGCCACTGCAAGATAACTGCATAAAGCAGCAATATTAGATGAAGTGAACTGCATGTTTTTAAATAATCTCATATTGAAAGCCGGAGTGTTGACTCTTGTTTCATAATATGCAAATACTATTAGGAGAACAAAACCTATTGCTACACAAAGCTTGCCTAAAGTGGTCATTAAGCTTGTAAATCCATAAATGAACAATAAGATACCTATCCCATAAATAATATAACCTAAAGTGTCTATCTTATCATTTTCATAGGTTTTCCAATCCCCTGGAATTTTTAAAACCATAAGTGCGATACAAACTACAAAGAATGGAATTGTAAAGTAAAACATGGATCTCCATCCTAAGTTATAAACCAAAAATCCACATATTACAGGAGAAAGGGAACCTGCCAAATAAACACCAGTTACAGTTAGTCCAAGGGCCTTACCTCTATTTTGAGGTTTGATAGCTTGCACAACCATTGCCATAGATGCTACATTTGAAAATGCTCCACCTATACCTTGAATTACTCTGAAAAATAAGAATGACTCTGAAGAAAATGATAAGCATGCTCCTATTGAACCGAAGAGGAAAATCAATACACCTATCACCAATGATCTTTTTACACCAAACTTGCCTGACAATTGTCCTGCAGGAAGTGTGAAAACCGCTACAACAAGCAATGCGATTGTAATAATCCAGTTTTGAACAACATTGTTCATTCCAAACTCATTTGCAATTGATGGAACACCAATAACTATACCTGCAGCTAAAAACACTGCAAAGAATGATGTGAGAAATGAAACCAACACTACTGATTTTTCCGCATCAAATTCCATATTATCACTTTTTAAACGTAAATTGTAAATAAGGAAATTCGAAATCTACTCAACAGTTATAAATCCTCAACTAATTTCATGCCATTAATAGCTATTTCCTTAATTCTTTCAATGACTTCTCGATCGTCTTCTGTTATTCCCACTTCCTTTTCCCAATCCTTAGATATTTGTCTAACCTTTGGAACCAACTCATCACCTTTAGAAGTGGTCTTTAACATGTATTTTCTTCTGTTTTCCGGATTGACTTCCCTTTTAATGTATCCTTCATCCTCTAATTTCCTTAATGATTTGGCAATGTTTCCCTTGCTTTGACCAGACATTATCACCAAATCATCCTGTGAAATGCAAGGGTTATCATAAATCATCATGATGTATCTTACTTCATGGCCTAAATCAAATTCAGCAATCTTTGACTTTAAGTATTTAAAATGATTTTTAGATAGATTATGAATCCATGCAACTAAAGGAGAGCTATCCATTATTCCTTGAAAGCTTTCACTTTCCATTATTTCACCTACTTTAAAAATTTAACAAGAAATCGCTTTCAAAATTATATTGTATTTTATATGATATAAATGTTTCATTTGAAACAGTTAAAAATGAAACTATTAAAAAATTGATTATCTCTCCTAAAAATATATTTAAGAATTGAAAAGAAATATAATATAAGATTAAAGAATAAAGGGAAAGAATATGAAATTGGTCATTCAAAGAGTAACAAATGCTAGTGTAGAAGTTGAAGGAGAAATCACAGGCCAGATTGATGAAGGATTAATGGTTTTAGTTGGCTTTGGCCAAAACGATACAGAAAAAGAAGTTGAATATCTGGCTAGAAAACTTACAAAGCTTAGAATCTTCCCAGATGATGAAGGAAGAATGAATCTTTCTGTAAAGGATATAGGAGGTAAACTTTTACTTGTCCCTCAATTTACATTATATGGAAAAACCAAAAAGAACAGACCTTCATTCCATAAGGCTTTGGCACCGGATAAAGCCACCGAATTATTTGATTACTTTGTAGAAAAATGCAGTGAAGACGTTCCATGCGAAACTGGAGTCTTTGGAGCATTCATGAAAGTAAGTCTATTGAATAATGGTCCAGTAACCATCTTGCTTGAAAAAGAGTTTGATGAATAGTTTAAATTATTTTATTATATTTCAAAAGAGTTTTCATCATCAATAATGACTTGGAAACGGACCCTTTTTTAATCTTACCATGAGGACTAAGGACTTCGCAAGTTACAGCAGGAATCCCTTTCAAATTAACTTCGTCCTCTAAAGCTCCAGGATACTCCGCTCCTGCTCTTTTATAAATTTTATATTTCACCTTTGCATTTTTTGCAATGTATTTAGCGATTATTGCACTTTTTTTAGTTGGTTTATATGATCCAAAAACAAGATTCTTACCTGGCTTTCCACCTGGTCTTGTCGCATGAAAATCACCGTAAGCATCACATTTGAACTTCTTGATCAGTTTGACTGTCTTATATGAAATGGTTCCTTTCTTATTGGCCTTTTTATTCAAGTGAACTCCCTTGTAATCCCTGACATTTGCTGCAGTTCCCTTAGGATTCATGAAGGGCATTACATAAACTGTTCCTTTAATGTAATGAGTCTCCAAATACTTGATCAATTTCATTGCAGCAACTTGAGAAGGTATCTCATTGCCATGGCATCCTGCAGTGATGAATACTATTTTTCCTTTTCCGCCTTTGAATTTTATTACAGGAGTGCCTGATTTCGCAAGTTTAATTATCTTCCTTACAAGTGCAGATTTTGGAACATTTGCCTTAATCCTTTTATTCTTTAAGACATTAGCTCCTGATTTCCATTTGTAATTGGTTATTTTATAGTAATTCTTTACAGTGCAGTAGTTTTTACCTGAAATGCCACTTGCATTATATTTGATTGCATATTTTCCTGCATTCAAGTTAAGGTAAACATAAGCTATTCCGCTCGCATTTGTGTAACGATTATAGGTTTTTCCAAAAACCTTAAAAGTCACTAAAGTATGGTTAATAGCTTTTCCTTCATTATTTAAGACTTTTACAGAGAATTTGGCCTTTTTTCCATATGTTGAACTAATATTTTTAGCGGATGAAAACTTATAAGGGACTTTTGAAGAATCAATGTTTGTATTGTTGCTTGCATTCCCTATGGAATTGCCAGTAGCATCCAAAGAACTATCTGAATTAGCACTATCACTAGAGATATCAGAAGTTTCAATTGATTGCCATTCATCAATGACTTCAATATTTGCATTGGAATCATCAGAACCAATATCTTCAGCACTAACTGAAGATGACAATAAAAATAAGCTAATTCCAAATAATGCCAATGCTAAAAATCCTTTATTCATACAAAAACCCTTAACTCATAAAAATATAATCATAAAAAAATTATTTCTTGATTTTTTCCATTAAGCCTGACTTACGAGCATAATGGAATAAGTAAAGTTGAGCATAACCTGCATAATCGCCAAAGTGATCTATTCCAAAATCTCTTGTCTTTTCTGCAGAAATTTCCTCTCCATCAAAGTATAAGTGAGACACGATCCTTTTAATCCAAACATCAGATGGAAATGCCTCTTCGAAACCAAATCCATACAATAAGATGCAATCCGCCACTTTAGGTCCTACACCTGGCATCTTTAAGATTAAATCAAATGCTTCATCATAATTCATATTAAAAATTTCATTCAAATCCACTTCATCAAGAATCATTTGACTTGCCTTTTTCATATAAGGTGCCCTATAACCAACACCACATGACTTCAGATTAAGGGTATAGCAATCAATTTCATAGCTGTGCCCATCTTCATCAGCTTCCTCAATTGGAGTTTCATAAAAGTCCAGAAATTGATTTGGACTTGGGAATCCATAAAAAATCCCACTATCGAACTCTGCCTTTTCTCCCCAATTTTGCTTTATCTTATCGATTGATTTTGTCCAGCGTGCAATGGAATTGTTTGCAGAACAGATTGAAGAGATGATGCATTCAAATGGATCTTTTGCAATGAATAGTCTTAAGCCGTTGCAGAAATCTACAGAAGGAGCCAATTTCTCATCATCCAACAGAAATTCATAGAATTTCTGCAAGTCAAAACCCAAGTCATAGATTTTGACCAATTCCTTTTTGATCTCATTTTCGATGGTCTTGATTTCATTATTTGATAAGTTTTTTTCATCAAGAATTTGAGAAAATTGATGATTTCCCACTATTTTAGGAAACTCATATAGATAAGAAAATTCATTAAAATTAGATTTATCTTGTGATAGCTTTAAAAGAATTGGAAGTTCATTTAAATTAATAGTTTCATCATTAACTTCATTAATAATTGAAGGAACTTTTAAGTAAATTAATTCATTAAACTCATCGGTATTTCCAACTGAATTATACTTCCAGGGGGCTTGTGAAGTTTGACCTGATTCTTGGGTCAGCTTAAGATTGATTAATGAATTGAATTTAAGATTTGACATGAAATCACTATTTTGAAATAGACCTATTGAACTAAAAGGTTTCTCTGATTGGAACACCTTTTTCCTTTAAGTATTTTTTAACTACTGGAACTGGGTACTCATCGAAATGGAAAATGCTTGCTGCAAGTGCTGCACTCGCATCAGCTATTTCAAAAGCTTCAAGTATGTGTTGAGGGTTTCCTACCCCACCAGATGCAATTACTGGAATGTCCACATTATCATTGATTGCTTTTGTAAGGACAAGATCATATCCGTCCTTGGTTCCGTCACCATCCATTGAAGTGAGAAGAACTTCACCTGCACCTCTGTCTTGACACTCTTGAGCCCAAGCAATAGCATCCATGCCAGTGAACTCCCTTCCACCATAGATACTGCAATCAAACCATACTTCACCTTTGTCTGTATCTACAATGGTCTTGCCTTTAGCAGCTTCCTTGTCTTCTTCAACATATCTCCTTTTAGCGTCAATTCCTATTACGACCGCTTGAGAACCTACAACCTTAGAGGCATCTGTCAATAGCTGAGGATTGTGAATGGCTGCAGTGTTTGTAGAGCATTTGTCCGCACCTGCCTTAAGCATGCGAGTGTAATCTTCCACCTTTCTTATTCCTCCACCTACACAAATTGGAATGAATACATTTTCAGTTAATCTTTCTATAACATCCACCATAGTTCCTCTACGTTCATGGGAAGCGGTGATATCCAAGATTACAATCTCATCTGCTCCATCTTCGTAATATTTGGTAGCAAGTTCCACTGGATTTCCAGCATAACGGATCTGTTTGAATTCAACTCCCTTCACCACTCTACCTTCTGGAACTTGCAGGTCACAATCTAAACAAGGAATAATTCTTTTAGTAAGCATGATAATCACAAAATGTTAAAAATTTTATCTAACTCTATTTTTATTTAATATAATTAATATTTTTAACTAAAAATAAAAATTTATTGCTCATTAAAACTAAAATTTTAAAAAAGATAATAAATAAATTAATATAGTAGACAAATTGATACTAATATAAAAGTAATATCAAAAAACTTCTTTTGGGCCTATAGTCTAGTCAGGATTATGACGTGGGACTTCGGATCCCAAGGTCGGGGGTTCAAATCCCCCTAGGTCCGTTTTAAAAAAATAGCTATTTTTAAAGAATATTTGAAGAAAATAAAATAAAATAATCAAATAAAAAAATAAAAAAAATAAAATAGAATAATTAAATTAATTATTCTATTGATTCTAAAATCAGTTTTCCTTCATTAAACAATACAATATCTAATCCTTTTTCTATACATGCCTCTAAAATGTCTTCCAATTTTTCATATTTGGCAAGTACAGTAGCATCATAATGAGTACTGTCTAGTTTTATCAGTTGATAACCTAATACTTCCATCATATCACCCCTAATATTTATTATAATTTTTATAGTTGGTTTGTATCGGTTCTATTTAAATATTCTCTTTTTTCAAAAATTATTGCTCTTCATTCAGTAATTTCTTTATTTCTCTCCAATTTGGACAGAAATTGTCCATAAGTGCCTTGAATCTTGGACCATGATTGAATTCAATCAAATGGCACAATTCATGAATCAATACATATTCTGTGCAGATTGGAGGTTTTTTAGCCAATTTTAAATTTAAGGTAACTCTCTTGTCCTTTCTGCAGTTTCCCCAATTTTTCATGTTTCTGATTTTAACTTCCTTAGGCTCCTTTCCAACAAAATAAGTGCACTTTTCAAGGAAATAGTCAAGATTTCTCTTCAATTCATCCCTATAAAGTTCAAATAATATCTTTTCTCTCTGCTTTATATTGGACCTTTTAGGAACTGGAAGATAAATAATGGACTTATCACTGTCATAAAAAGCTTTTTTTGAATTTTCATTGCTGATTAGCTGAAGAGTGTATGGCTCACCCCAAATATAGTGGGTTTCACCATCCTTATATTTTATTTTAGGCTTTGGTGGGTTTTCAAGCATCTTTGCCCTTGTATCCTTAATCCAATCTATTCTTGACAATACAAAATCAGTTATAGCTTCATCGGATAATCTCATTGGAGAAGAAACCTTAACAATGCCATCAGGCTTGATGCGAAGGTATAGATTCTTTATATTCTTCCTCTCTAGAATTATAGGAATTCCTTCTATTTCAATTTCTTCCCTTAATACCATATTATCACTTAAAAAAGAGAAAATCAGATTATTCTGTCATCATTGATTACAATAGCTTCCTTAAAGAAATCTGGAATCAATGACTTGTACAATGGACTCTTGAGTAGCATTTGAATATCTGAATCCAAGATATAAGTTACACAGGAATCGTCATCCGCCCTCATTCCCCTACCGTAAGTCTGGACTAAAGTCATTGCAGTCTTATATGCATACCATCTTTGGTCCTTTTTCATTCTCATATTGATCTGCTTATCACCAAGATATGGGAATGGTATCTTATAGATTATCTGGAATCTGCACTTGTCATAAGGCAAGTCAACACCTTCACTCATAGATGGGCTTACAAGAACCAATGGGTTTTCATCCTCTTCAAAGAATTGCAAGACCCTTTCCCTATTGTTGGTTCCATGTGCAATCAATCTGTTGTTGTATAGGTTATTGATGATGTACTGTTGGCACTTATAGCTGTGAGTGTGAATTAAACCCTTTTCCCCTTCATGCCTTTTCAATATTTTCTGCATTATTTCAATGGATTTTGGAGCAGATTGCTTGACTCTGTTTTTAGACATCTTTCCAGCTAAGTTTAACTCGATTGGCCTCTTTTCTACAGAGAATGGGCTGTCAACTTGAATATGATAAACATCACGAGGATCGAGTCCTAACCATTTTGAAAACATTTTATGAGACAAGATTGTTGCACTTAAGAAGATTACAACATCCCCATGCTTGAATAGATAATCTTCAGCATAGTGGTTAACTCTGAGTGGCTTGAATGAAACTCCGTGCTCATTTGAATCAATCACCCAATTTCCAGGTTCCTTTTCAAGATTGGTCTTAAGGGCCTTCAACTTTGAAATTGTTGAATTGATTCTGTCTGCCTTGTTGGTAGGCAAATCCTTAATTTCAATATC
>JAEEGJ010026539.1_pt1 | contig 11726 bp, 11 predicted proteins | sample 8958761 | NCBI WGS metagenome assembly JAEEGJ01 (sample SAMN16246546, study PRJNA631951) | gut metagenome | biome: gut microbiome; feature: rumen; material: RS-attached | host: Bos | place: Iran: Karaj | collected 2018-10
TAGAAGCTCTCGGTGAGTTCGTTAGGGTCATTGTCGAGCATGTTTTGCACGCTCTTTCTCGTTTCTTCATCGTATTGCTCTGTGAGCCACGATTTTGCTCTTTCGATGATTTTAGGGTCCATATTGTATTTGTTTATATGTTTGTTGTTCTGTTGATGCAGGGACTTGCGTCACCTGCTTAATGTCCTGTCGCCCCTACGGGGCTTTGCGTCATTGCGAGGAACGAAGCAATCCAGAGTTTAATTCTTCAATGCACTTTATCAAGCTCTCCCGCCACTCCGGTATCACAATCCCAGCGTATGCCTTTATCTTGCTCAAATCCAGCACGCTGTAAGCTGGCCGTTTCGCTTTGGTGGGGTATTGGTCTGTCGTTATGGGGTTTACCTTGCATTTTTTCCCGCCGATTTCCATGATGGCCGTGGCGAAGTCGTGCCAGGTGATTTGTCCCTCGTTTGTGAAGTGGAAGGTTTCGTGGACTTTATTCTTGCCGTTTTTGTTGAGCAGAGTGACCAAAGCCACGGCGAGATCGTGTGCCCATGTCGGGCAGCCTTTCTGGTCGGCCACCACGTTGATTTCTTCTTTCGTGTCGCCTAGCATGAGCATGGTCTTCACGAAGTTCTTGCCTACAGAGGAATAGAGCCATGCCGTGCGCACAATCATATAGTTGCAACCACTCTCTCGAATCAACCGCTCTCCTTCGGCCTTGGTGCTGCCATACACCGACTGTGGGTTGATGGGGTCATCTACCATGTAAGGCTTGTTGGCGTCGCCACCGAAGACATAGTCGGTGGAGATGTGGATGAGCAAGGCATCGTGGCGCAGGCAAGCCTCGGCCAGCACCTTGGGCGCAAAGGCATTGATGAGCGTGGCCAGTTCCGGCTCGTCCCCAGCCTTGTCGACGGCGGTGTAGGCGGCGCAGTTGATGCAGGCCTCGATATGATGCTCATCAAAACAGGCTTCGACTGCGGTCTTGTTGCAGATGTCGAGGGTGTCGACATCGGTGAACATCCATTGGTGCTGCTTATCTCTCGCTGCGATTTTTTGGAGCTCTGTTCCCAGTTGGCCTTTGCAGCCTGTGACTAATATATTCATTTTCAATTGGTTTAAAACTTATGTAAAAATGCGATTCCTACCGACTCCTTGAGTTGGAGTTTGGGTATGTTGTCCACAACAGTTTGAACGCCTTCGATTTCCTCATACACGGGGAAGGTGGTGTTGTGATCGTATTTCAAGTGGATGAAGAGTATGGTCGAGATGAATTTGGTAATGGAGAAGTTGATGGTGTTTTCCCAGTTCACGTCGATGGGCAGCCGGTCGTCGTCGCGTCGCTCGATGTAGTTGTAGAAGGTGTTGAGCATCGTGGTGTAATGGATATTTTTTCCGATGGGCTGTTTGTAGTTGATGATGACATTGACGCCGATGGAAGCAGCGATATTCTCGCCAGGCACCCAATTTTCGTTCTCGTCGTAATAGCCTTTCTTGACGCCGAAGCTGCCTTTGTCGGCCAGTTCCTGGTTCATCACGAAGGTGACTTTTCCTGCCACGGGGCTTAAGTGGATCTGAAAACGTTCGTTCTTGGTTTTATAGGAATAACCGGCCGAAAGCGTCAGATAGGCAGGGGCAAAGAAGCTGGAGATCACCGTTGAGTCGTTGGGGTATTTGTAGCCGTTGGCAAACTGGGTGTTGAAAGTGGCCACGGTTGTGATGTTCCATTGGGTCTTGCTGTCGAGCATCAGCGAATAGGTGAGGTCGATTTTGTCGTCTTGCTTTTCGATGCGTTTGTCGGCGAAGCGTGAGATGCCAAAAGCAAAGGAACCAATGAGTTTTTGCTCGAATCTTTTTTTGTGGTAAACCAGTGAGAAGTTGGCGAAAGCCTTGCCGGTCCATGTGTTTTCGCCACCCGCAGCCCAATTGGAAAGTGCCAACTGGTTGATGTTCAGTCCGTAATTGCCATGAAACGAGAACCTTTCGTTGAGGATGTCGATGATGTTTGCCTTGGGTCGTGGGCCATTGGGACGTTTGGGAGTAATCGAGTCGATATAACGGTTGACGGTGGCCAGTTCAGAATCGATGATTAGGCCTTCATTTATGACGTTCTCAAGGTGTTGGTTCAGCACTTCGATGGTGTGCCGCAGTTCCTGCTCATCTTGGTTGATGGCATATTGCTGCCTGATGAGCGATTGTTTGATGCGGATATAATCGAGTGTGTTTTGGCAGATGGAGTCGATGGGTGGGGTGAAAAAAACATACCGCTCTTGTCCAAGAAGTTGAAAAGAGGCGGATGTTGATATGAAAATCAATAAGATACGGATTATTTGCCTAAACTGTAATCTCATATAGACACCACTCGTTGATTCCAATCGCAAAGTTATGCGATTTTTGGAAACAAACGCAAATTTAGGCGAAAATATTACTCTTCGTCAAAGGATAATTTGTGGTTGGTCTGATAGAGGTGCTTCTTCACGTTCTCGTACTGATAGGTGACCTTGGTCCACATGTCGACGCTCTTCTTGATGCCTAAGATGCGACGCGTGGTGGTTTTGAGGCCTTCACCGAGGTTGTGGTAGACCACTCCCGAGGTTCCGATGTAGAACGGACGCGCACATTCTTTGCAGATGCGCATGGCCTTGTAAATCGAGGTGCCGAACCATGACATGGTCTCGAGGCCGTTATCGGAAAGGGTCTTCGTGCCCATGATGTGTCCGTGGTCGAGGCCCATGGCAAATTCCAAACCGTTGATGCTGGCAAACTGGTGCTTGTATGTCTCGGTCAAGGCATACACCACTTTCAGCGCACCTGTGACAGCATCCTTGATGGAATTGTCTTTTCCGGGGTAGACGATGAGGAAGGCGGAGGGAGAGAAGCAGTTGAGGAAGCCTCCTGTCTGTTTTGCGACGGCTGAAAGCACTTCGCTGTACATGGTATAGGCTTGAGCGGCTTTACGTCTTCCGTTTTCCTTTAGGATATAAACGATATTCTTGATTTCAAAGTAGACGACTGTGGCTTCCATGTAGATGCCCGAATTGTCTAATCCGATATTGGCGGCTTGTTGGATGTCGTAGGTCTCAGTATAGTCGAATTCGGCATTGGCCAACGCGGTCAATTTCTCGTCTAATGTTTCTTTCCAACTCATAATAGTAGGGTTCAATGTGCTTGCAAAGATAAGGCTTTTCTCCTTACAGGAAAAAAAGAAAAGGATTATTTTGCAAAAAAAAAGAAACAGTACCTGTATTAGGTACTGTTTCAATGATTTGTGGCGTTATTCCATGTTGGTGTAAACTGCCTGAACGTCTTCGTCTTCGTCGAGTTTGTCCAAGAACTTTTCGATTTCGACCATTTGTTCATCGGTGAAGTTCACGGTCTGATTGGGGAAACGTTGCAGGTTGGCTTTCACGATGTTGATTTTGCGCTCTTCGAGGGCGTCGTGCATAGTGCCGTAGTCGGTCCAAGCGGTGTAGACCGTAGTAGTGGTGGTGCCTTCTTCCTCGTCGGTCTCGCTGGTGATTTCATCCAGGCCGTAGTCGATGAGTTCGAGTTCCAGATCGTCCTTGTCCATACCAGCAGGCATCTCGATTTCGAAGACGGCCTTGCGCGTGAACATAAACTCCAACGAGCCGATGGGCAGGAACGAACCTCCGCACTTGTTGAAGTACGACTTCACGTTGGCCACGGTGCGGGTGGTGTTGTCAGTGGCGCATTCCACCATGCATTGGATGCCGAAGGGGCCTTTGCCTTCGTAGGTGATTTCGACGAGGTTGGCGGCGTCCTTATCGGTGGCGCGCTTGATGGCGGCATCGATGTTGTCCTTGGGCATGTTTTCAGCCTTGGCGTTTTGGATGGCCTGGCGCAGTTTGGGGTTCATGTCGGGGTCAGGACCGCCTTCCTTGGCAGCTATGGTAATCAGTTTTCCGAGTTTGGGAAACACTCTTGACATGTGTCCCCATCTTTTCATTTTGGCCGCTTTGCGGTATTCAAATGCTCTTCCCATGTTTAGATTTTTAGAATTGTATTTTAGGGCGCAAAGATAGTAAATCGTTAGAAATTGGAGAGTTTTCTTGTCAAAAAACTTTTGTTTGGTATTTTTCTCGTATTTTTGCCCGCTAATTATTAATAAGGTATGCGAGTATTGGTGTTGTCTGAATCGGATGCTTTGTGTGGCCCTATGGCTGCGGCGTTCTTAAGGGACTTTTCCACTTCGTTGAAAGTGTTTTCGGCTGGTTTGAATCCATTTCAAGCTATTGATCCATTGGCGGTTACTGTGATGCGAGAGAGCATGATAGACCTCGAATCCTATATCCCTCGCGATGTAAACGAGTTTGTTGAAATGGACTTTGATATAGTGTATCAATGCCCCGATTTGATTTGCCCTGATACCGTGGAGGACTATAGGGTGTTGCGCGATTATGTCAAAAATGAGGCCTTTCTTTTCTATCGTGAACTTGAAAGGAGCAAGGACTAATCCGGTTTGCCATCAGAATATTTTCCGCCAAACATGGCATTCTGGTGTCTCTCCACGCTCGTCTAGATAGTCTTGATGGTAATCCTCGGCAGGGTAGAAGGGCATGACCTGTCGGATTTGCGTGACAGGATGATAGCCCATCTGCATCAGTTCCCCGAAAACTTTGATGGCGATGTCGCGTTCTTCCGTGTCGTTGAACCAAATGGCAGAAAGGTACTGCGTTCCAATGTCGATGCCTTGCCCGTCGGCTTGCTCAAAGTCGTGGATTTCAAAGAAATAACGCACTAGGGTTTCGTAAGGAACCTGTTCGGGGTCGTATTCCACTTCGATGGTTTCCAAATGCCCAGTGAGGCCGGTTTTTACTTGCTTGTAGCTTGGGTCTTCAAGGTCGCCGCCCATGAAGCCGACGGCCGTTTTCGTCACGCCCTTGAGACGCTTGAAGTAATACTCCACGCCCCAGAAGCATCCTGCTGAGAAATATGCTTTTTTCATTTTTGCTTTTCCTTTTTCATTAGTGAGATTCCTTGGCGGATACTTTCCTCACGCTGTTCCTGATTCATAGCAAAACCGATGTGGACTTGTCTTACAATTTGGTCTTTGTCAATGTAAAATTTAGATGGACTTCCGGTTAGGTTCATCCGTAAGGCATCCTTTTGATCTATGATGAATATATTGTTGTAACTGCCATGAAGACTTTTGGCATAATTAAGCGCTTCTCCAGGTGCTGAATCCTCAGTATCTTCAACGAGGCACAGAATGTCAATGCCGACAAGCTCATCTTTCATGTTGCCGATGGCTATTGGTAATTCTTTTTCAACCTCTTCCTTCCCAAATCCGCAATGTGTATCGGTGAAAACGATGATGGTTTCTCTTTTTAGCAATTTCTTGAGTTTGACGGTTTTCCCATCGAGGTCTTTCACATTGATGTCAGGGATTTCCTTGCCCATTGTGTTGTTGTACCAATCCATATAAATCCTTTGGCTGAGCTCTTGGCCTTCCTTTTCGGTTAGACTGGTGACTCCCTCGTAATACTTTTCGTAATCCACAGGGATGATGTAATTGTCAGTCCTATTGCATGATGCAAAGGCAACAAGAACAATGGAAAATACGAATGCAAGTCTTTTCATGGTTTTACTCCTTAATTACCTTGGTAACGGTCTTTACTCCGTTTTTATTGCTGGCAATCAAGAAATAAACGCCTTTTTCTAGTCCTTCGAGGCTGAGGATTTCAGCTTTTCTTGCTTCCAATACCAACTGCCCTAAAAGATTGCGGATTTCCAGTTTGTCTATGTCTTCTGCCTCAATATGCAAGAAGCAATTCGTTGGGTTAGGCCAGACCGCGAAGGTCCCTGAGCCTGTCGAAGGGCCGTCTTCTTCCACACCCTCCAAAACCATCAAAGTGAGGCCGATAACGCTGTCGCAGTCGGGACCGTCGAGGACTTGGGTGTAGTAGCCTGGCTCGGTCAGTGGGCGGTTGAAGAACCAATACGGGCTATCGCTTTCATAAAACGCATCCTCGATTTGGGTGAGCGAAGCGCAGCTCTCGTAAGCGCCAATGTCGACGCGGCCTTTCTGAATGCGGGTGTTGCCGGCGATGTCGGTGTTGCCCAAACCTGTAGTGTTGGGCTTGCCTGCATTGAGGCAGATGCTGCGGGGATGAATGCTCCAATTGTTGTTGTGGTATTCTGCTCCAGCTCCTTGGGCAGGATGGTTGAAGCGGACGAAGACGCCAGGCTCGCTGCCATTGTTTTCATTGGGAATGTTGTAGTTGTCCGACCCGTTGACGATGCCGCAAACGGCGGAGTACTCGAAATCGCTCAGTCCGGCAAACTGGTTGGGCAGTCCGTTGGCCACGTTGCCCCACACGATGCAGTTGTAGTATTTGTTGTGGCTGTTTTCGTGGTAGATGCCACCGATGCTCTCCGTGGCGAGGTTCATCACAAAGTCGCAGTTGTAGGCAGTGAACTGGCCGCGGGCATACATACCGCCAGCACTTTGTGCCGTGTTGTTGTTGATGATGCAGTTTTTGAGGGTCGGCTCTGTATTATTATAAAGGTAAATGCCGCCGCCTTTGGTCGAAGCGATGTTGTTGTTGATGCGGCAATTGGTGTAATTGGCACCCACACGGTCGCACACGCCGCCACCCATCGAGGCGATGTTGTCGGCAATGACGCAGTTGTGAAGTGTCACATGTGCCGTGCCACCCGTCGAGTTGATGTAAACGCCACCGCCGTACATGCTGGCTTCGTTGTTGATGATGGTGCAGTTGTTTAGGGTGACATGGTTGTTCAGATAAGCTCCTGCACCACTCCCTATGGCTCCGTTTTGGATGACGAAACCGTCCCAAATGGGCATCGAAGCCGAGGTGAAGGCTTGGTCTTGAAGCAACACACGCCTTGCACCTTGACCGTCGAGGATGGTGGGATTCTTTTCGAAGTCGCGGAGCGAGAGGTCGTAGTCGGGGGCTTCGTTGCCTTCGAAGCCACCATACACACGGTTGTTGGCAGAGATGCTGAACGCGCCTTCCGAATCGGAGGTGTCACCGTAGTAAGTGCCTGTTTTCACCCAGACCTTAGTGCCGCCGCCGCTGGAAAGGGCAGAGGCGAACTGCAACTTGTTGGTGGCATTGGCCCACGAGGAACCGTCACCTGCGCCGTCTTCGCTAACGTAGATGATGCCGTTAGCATCAGCTTGGATGCTGACAGGGAAGATATTGGTCACCACGGCCTGACCTTGGCTGAAGCCGTTCACATCGTATGTCGAATAGAAGCCGTCGCCGCTACCGCTCCAGCCGAAGTTGAAGTGCATGAGATCGTTGCTGTCGTAGCCGTCGCAAACGAAGGCATGTCCGCTTTCACCGTTGGCACCCGAATAATAGATGGGGTGTGATTGGTCGAGTTCGGCTTTCAGCATGGCAATCCAGGCATCCTCCTGATAGTTGGTTTTCTGACGGTATTTCGCACCACAGTAGCCGAAATAAGAACGCATAGCCACTTCAACGTCAGCCGATTGCGCACCACTTCCCGAGCCTGAATAGTTCATGTTGACGCTCACGCCGCAGTGGTAGAGTAGGGTGGCCACGGCATCGTTGCTGTTCCAAACGTCGTTGGGCATCTGGTCCCAATGGTAGGTGGTGGCGGCAAAGTTGGCACTCTGTTCGCCATATTCGCTATGCACGTAACTATGTGAGCCAAAGCCTGTTTCGGGATAGTTCCAGTATTTCATCACTTGTGCCATGGCAGTAGCCACACAGCCTGCATAGCAGTGTCCACAGGGACCGCCCCACCACCAGCCGCCCGATGTGGCCGGGCAGTATTCATTGTAGTAACAATCTTGGTTCCAGCGCGTGCTGACCAGGGGATCGACGGTTTGGGCGTTGCGTGTTCCGAAGATGCCCTGTGCAGCCTCGTCCCAAAGGCATTGGATTTTCGGTTCAGGCGCGATGTTGTTGGCCACGGCAAAATCTATCATCTCGTCGTAATGCCGAATCCATGAGACATAATTGTCAGGAGCTTCTTCCATATCCGGGAAAGCGCCTTGGTCGGACCAGGCCAGCACGGGAGGCAAGACCGTGTTGCCAGATATGATGACAAAGCCTTGGCTGCCAATGTTATATACATAGATGCCTTCAGTTGAGACCAAAGTCAATTCTTGGCTCTTGAAGTTCAGATGCGTGGAGGCAAAGGCTTGTGCAGTTTTGTTGGCCAATGCTTCATCGACCGTTTGTGCGGTTTGCGCGATGGTGCAGAAAACAGTTGCGAAGAGCAGCGATAATACGAGTGACAATTTTTTCATAAGGTGAAATCGTTAGATTTGGCGTAGTTTAATTTTGCTGCAAATTTAGGAAGTTGTTTTGGATTTTTCGAAAAACGAACCTCAATTGTATTAGAAATCTACATGTTCAAGATGAACAACAGTTTGAAATTATTGTTTCAGCGCCTTCCGAATGGCTTCCAACACCAGGCTTTCCATTGTAAAATAGGTGTCGGGATCGGGATGGCAGCCGTCGTCGCTGAGCGATTTTGGAAATCCGAGGTTCTCGTCGACGAGCGCTGAATGGTAGTCCACATAAACGATGTCGTTTGCCTCGGCGTAGGCTTTCAGACTCTTGTTGATGTCGACGATGGTCTGGCCAGGGTTCTTGATTTCCAAGCTCCAAGGGAATTCCGAGCAGGGTGGGATTGAGCTGATAATCGGGATGATGCCGTTAGTTTTGGCAAGCACACACATGGCAACAATGTTTTCGACCACCCTCTCGGGCGACACCCAATAGTCGTTGTGCGCCACATCGTTGGTGCCAGCCATGATGACCACAGCTTTCGGCTTCAGGTTGATGACATCGGCGGTGAACCTTACCAGCATCTGCGATGAAGTCTGTCCACCGATGCCTCTTCCACAAAAGTTGTGGCTGCTGAAGAAGTCGGGATGGTAAATGGCCCAGATTTCGGTGATGGAGTTGCCCATAAAGACCACCTCGGGGTAGGCGCCGCTCGCGATGATACTGTCGTTGTCGGCTTGATAGCGGTTAAAGCCAAACCAGTCTTGTGAATAACCAAAAATCGACATAGTTGCAAAAATGATAAGAATGATAGTTTTCTTCATGGCATAAAATTTTTGCAAATATATAACTTTGTATGCAGAAAATGTGTATTTTTGCACGCTTTTTTAAAAGGTAACGAAAATTAGAGAAATGATGATCAACATAACCTTCCCTGACAATAGCGTCAGACAATATGAATCGGGTGTCACCCCGTTGGAAATCGCCAAGAGCCTGAGCGAGGGTTTGGCACGTAACGTGCTGTCCGCCAAGGTAAACGGAAAGATGTGGGATGCCATGCGCCCCGTCAACGAGGATGCCACCATCCAACTCTTCACTTGGGACGACCCGGAAGGTAAGGCTACCTTCTGGCACTCTTCGGCTCACCTCATGGCTGAGGCCATCGAGGCTTTGTACAAGGGTGTGAAGTTCGGCATCGGCCCCGCCGTGGATGCAGGTTTCTACTATGACATCGATACAGGCGACATCACCCTGACCGAGACCGACCTCGTAGCCATCGAAAAGAAGATGCTTGAACTGGCCCGCGAGAAGCAGACCTTCGAGCGCGTTGATGTGAGCAAGGCCGAGGCTTTGAAGTACTTCACCGAGAAGGGCGATGAATACAAGGAAGAATTGATCAGCGAGCTGGAAGACGGCACCATCACCTATTATAAATGTGGTGCCTTCACCGACCTCTGCCGCGGTCCCCATATCCCGAACACGGGCTTCATCAAGGCTGTGAAGCTTACTTCGCTGGCTGGCGCCTACTGGCGTGGCGACGAGAAACGCAAACAGCTGACCCGCGTCTATGGTATCACCTTCCCGAAGCAGAAGGAACTCGATGAGTATCTCGTGCTGCTCGAAGAAGCCAAGAAGCGCGACCACCGCAAGCTGGGCCGTGAGCTGGAACTCTTTATGTTCAATGACATTGTGGGTAAGGGTCTGCCGATTTGGTTGCCCAAAGGCACCGAGTTGCGTCTCCGCCTGCAGGAGTACCTGACCAAGATCCAGAAGGAGTATGGTTATGAACAAGTCATCACGCCCCATATCGGTGGCAAGCAACTCTATGTCACTTCAGGTCACTGGGACCACTACGGCGAAGACAGCTTCCGTCCAATCACCACACCCGAAGAAGGCGAGGAGTATCTGCTGAAGCCGATGAACTGCCCTCACCACTGCATGATCTTCAAGTGGAAGCCGCGTTCCTATAAGGACCTGCCTTTCCGCTGCGCAGAGTTCGGCACGGTGTACCGCTACGAGCAGAGTGGTGAATTGCACGGCTTGACCCGTGTGCGTTCGTTCACCCAAGACGATGCCCACATTTTCTGCCGTCCCGACCAGGTGAAGGAAGAGTTCATCCGCGTGATGGAAATCATCGAAATCATCTTCAAGGCTCTTGACTTCAAGAACTTTGAAGCACAAATATCGCTCCGCGACCCCAACGACCACGAGAAGTATGTGGGTACGGATGAAAACTGGGCCAAGGCTGAAGCCGCCATTCAGGAGGCTTGCGCCGAGAAGGGTCTGCCAGCTCATGTCGAATATGGCGAGGCCGCTTTCTACGGTCCCAAGCTCGACTTCATGGTGAAGGATGCCCTCGGCCGTAAGTGGCAACTGGGTACCATTCAGGTGGACTACAACCTGCCTGAGCGTTTCGACCTGAGCTACATCGGTGCCGACAACGAGAAACATCGTCCCGTGATGGTGCACCGCGCACCCTTCGGCTCCATGGAACGTTTCGTGGCTGTGCTGCTCGAGCACTGTGCCGGTGAGTTCCCGCTGTGGCTGGCTCCCGACCAGGTGATTATCCTCCCCGTGAGCGAAAAATACCTCGATTTTGCGAAAAATTTGCAATCGTATCTGAAAAAATCCGATATTCGCGCCCTCATTGACGAGCGTAACGAGAAGATTGGCCGTAAGATCCGTGATGCTGAAATGAAGAAATATCCTTACATGCTCATTGTGGGCGAGAAGGAAGCGGCTGAAAATCAAGTCTCTGTGCGTAAACATGGTCAAGTCGACCTCGGCACGATGCCGACGGATGCCTTCGCAGAGATGATTCGCAAGCAAGTTGAAGAGGAACAGAACAAGAGATAACTAATTAACTGAATATAAACTTAATATAGGAGACTACAACTATAGCACAGATTCCACAAAAAGGAAGACCAGGCCAGAAGCCGAACAAGGACAAGGACGGATTCAACCATCGCATCAATGAGGAAGTGAAAGCTCCGATGGTTCGTCTGGTGGGTGAGGGCGTCGAACCGAACATCTATCCCTTGCGCGAAGCCTTGAGAATCGTAGAAGAATTGGGTGTCGACCTCGTTGAGATCCAGCCCGATGCCAATCCGCCTGTATGCAAGGCGATGGACTACAAGAAGTTCGTCTTCGACCAGAAGAAGCGTCTGAAGGAACAGAAAGCCAAAGCAACTAAGGTCGTCATCAAGGAAATCCGCCTCGGACCCCAAACCGACGACCACGACTTCGAGTTCAAGCTGAACCACGCCAAGCGCTTCCTGCAGGAAGGTTCGAAAGTGAAGGTGGAAGTCTTTTTCAGAGGCCGCTCCATCGTCTACAAGGAACAAGGTGAAATCATATTGCTCAAGTTTGCGCAAGAGTTGGAAGAGTTCGGAAAGGTGGAGATGATGCCCAAGTTGGAAGGCAAGCGCATGCAGATGATGATAGCTCCTAAATCAACGAAGAAATAAACTCATTTTTAATACTTTAAAT
>JAEEGJ010026541.1_pt1 | contig 11725 bp, 10 predicted proteins | sample 8958761 | NCBI WGS metagenome assembly JAEEGJ01 (sample SAMN16246546, study PRJNA631951) | gut metagenome | biome: gut microbiome; feature: rumen; material: RS-attached | host: Bos | place: Iran: Karaj | collected 2018-10
TGGGATTTTTCTTCTGGTAAGTCATCGGTATCGCTTCGAATTCCTCTTGCTCCTGTGCCATAGCCGGAACAAGAGGGAGCAACAATAAGAGTAACAGTATGATAGCGCGGGTTTTCATATGGCCGATATGGCTGCAATTATAGTGCCTCCGCAAGTATCTTCTCACTCAATACCTCACCGAAATGCCTATTTGCATAGAATTATATAGCGGCACCTGCCCCAAGTTCTTTCCGATTACCGGATTATACCCCACGCTCACGCCAATATCCTGATACCATACTCCAGCCTTGAAACCCAAACGGAAACCATTATTGGTGTTCAAATTATCCTGCCGCTTGATTCCGGAAATGCCTTGGATGGAATACTCATTCCTTAAACTGGTTGTTCCGAAGGCGGGGATGACGAAAGCGCCTGCCTTCCAGTCTCCGAATTCCCTGATATAGCCAATCTGCAGACCAACGTGGTTATCCGAATAGGTGGACTTGGCATTATCCCACATAGCGGGAGTAGAAACAATACTGCCGTCATCCCCAAAGGAGTATCCCTTTTGAAGGCGGTTCACATTCACGCCCCCGAGAAGGCCGGCAGAGAATACATTTCCATCCCTCCAAGGCCGATACCGCAGGGCGATGATGGACAAATCGCCATACCAACCTGAAGGTTTCAACTGCCCGGGAACTCCCATCAGGTAATTGAATCCACCGGAAATCTCATCAAACGTCACGATAGACCATGTGGGTTTGATATCCCGCTTGGTAATCCCAAAAATGGGAACTTCAAAGTTCAATTTCTTTCCCACTACCGTGGAGGTGGTATCCGGAGCCTGTGCATAAGCCTCCATTGCGATAAGGCCGGCTACAAGAATCAAAACAACTTTCTTTATCATGTCGTAAACTATTGTTTGTCAAACATATTCCTTAAATCTTCCAACGTGGCTGCCCCTTCCAGATAAAGGAGTGTAACCTTCCACTCATCACCGACTTTCCGGGCTTGATAGCAAAGGTAGCGGTTCATCTTACCGCTTGATGCCGGCTGCACAAGCGCATAGGTCAGAAGATCACCGACCTTCTCCGTCTCCTTGACGTCAGCCTTTTCAGCATCGGCTTCTACCAAAACAGCAACCTGCCGGGTCAATGCTTCATCAACCTGGAAACTGACGCCCCGGTAAAAATCCAGTTTATAAGCCGCCATGCTGCTGCCGCGGACCTCCGTTACCACCATCTGTTTGCCGGGGACTACCTTCCCCTGGAATACCGGATAGCAACTGAGATCCCGCTGGGCCGATGCCGAAACCGCCAGCAGCAGGAGAGCCATCAGGGTAATAACTATCTTTTTCATCGCTTAAACATTTCAATAAGGTTTGCTTCCGCAGGAGTTTCCCCGCCAAAGAAATCGGCCAGGGAGGCATCCACCGTCGCCATAATCATCTCCCTGTCAGAAGATTCTTCTCCGTAGGCATATCGCACCCACTCATCGGGAGAGGGTGCACTATCCTGCTTCCCAAGGTTAAGGCCGATGGCTACAACCGCAACAATACTGGCAGCAACTGCCGTAAAGGAATACATCCAAACTTTCCTGGTCTTCCACGCTTTCTTTTCCCTGCCGATGGACAGATACCCAAGTACGCCGCGGATTTCCTCAAAGTCAGGATCATCCGTCCCGGCAGCATACAGGGCAAGTCTCCGCTCCTCATCAGGAGTGGTCTCAGCGTCCCAGTAGCGCTGCATAAGGGTTTTATATGTCTCTTTCTCTGTCATCTTTCAAGGCATCTCTAAGTGTTTTTCGGGCGCGGGAGAGTTGCATTCTTACTGCCGCCGGCTCCATCTTCAATTCTTTGGCGACATCTTCCAAAGTCCGTCCGCCATATTCCTTCTCTTCAAGTATGTATCGTTGCGTGGATGTCAATTCGGATTCTATTTTTCGGCGCATGGCAGCATAAGCCATTTCTTTATCCTCAATATCCGGAGGATCATCAGCGATATCCGTTTCAATGGGGACTGCCCGTTTTCGTCGATGCTCATTGAGGCTGGCATTCCGGACCGTTCTGGCCAGCAGAGCTTCGGCTTCTTTCCCGGACTTCAGCGGATACTGTCGCTGCCACAGTCTTATGAAACTGTCTTGCAGTACATCATCCACTCCGTCCGCATCCGGAAGAATCCTCCCGGACATCACCTTCAGCTTCTGCCGAAGCCTCATGAACGCATCCACCAAATAGTCGTTAGCCATTGCAGCCGCAATCCAGCATTTTCCGTGCCGTCTACTAATATAACACATGACAGCCGAAAACGTAACACAAAAATGAGGGACAACTTGTAAACCCATATTTACACTTTGTGTAAAGTCCTTTACAATCTTTACACCTATGGCGTTTTAGAAACTGCCTGTGTATTAGTGCGTTAGGTCTATTGGCCCGGAGTTTGTTCAGGATGGGGGGAAACGGATAACAGTGAAAATAGCAATACGATGATTAAAGTTTCCAACCTTTCCAAGATCTTCCGCACGGAAGAGATTGAAACCACGGCTCTCAATGGCGTATCGTTTGAAATCAAAGACGGCGAGTTCGTCGCCATCATGGGCCCTTCGGGCTGCGGCAAGTCAACGCTGCTGAATATCCTGGGCCTGCTGGACAACCCGACGAGCGGCAGCTATGAGCTGCTGGGCACCGAGGTCGGCGGCCTGAAGGAAAAGGAGCGTACCAAGTTCCGCAAGGGCAACATCGGTTTCGTGTTCCAGAGCTTCAACCTCATTGACGAGCTCAATGTGTATGAGAACATTGAGTTGCCGCTACGCTATCTGAACATATCGGCCTCCGAGCGCAAGCAGAAGGTGACGGACATCATGAAACGCATGGCCATCAGCCACCGTGCCCAGCACTTCCCGCAGCAGCTCTCCGGCGGTCAGCAGCAGCGCGTGGCCATCGCCCGTGCCGTGGTGGCTGGACCGAAACTGATCCTCGCGGATGAGCCCACCGGTAACCTCGACTCCAAGAACGGCAAGGAGGTGATGGACCTGCTGAAGGAGCTCAATGCTGAGGGAACCACCATTGTGATGGTAACGCACTCCCAGAAGGACGCAGCCTGCGCCCAGCGCACCATCGACCTGTTCGATGGTCAGATAGTAAGTGATGTCAAGAACGAGCTTTAATGAAATCATACTTAAAATTCCTATCCCGCAATAAGTTATACACCGCCATCGAGGCGGTGGGGCTAGCGGTGAGCCTGGCGTTCGTGATAATCATCGGCTCGTATGTTTGGCAGCAATATACGGTAACGTGGGAGCATCCCGACCGCGAAAGAATATATGTTCCGGGATTACCGGATTCACCGGGCCTTACGTATGGCTTTCCCGATGTTGTTGGGCAGATACCGGAAATTGAGGCCGTGGCCAGGCTATGTCTTCCTGCTGTTACCAACGGCGAGAATGAGGTGTTTTATGCGGCTGCAACAGATCCTTCTTTTTTCGGGATGTTCCCGGAATACGACTTCGTGGAGGGAAGTGCCGATGCACTGATCTCTCCCGCCAATGTAATTGTATCCGAGTATTTTGCCCGCAAGAGGAATCTCGCGCTCGGAGATGCTCTCTCGCTTAACGGATCTGAATATACCGTCAGCGCCATTTTCAGGGAAGTTCACGAAACGGTTTTCCAGAACTACGAATTCTTCCTGGCAGCTGATGTATTCAAAGATCGTTGGCAGCCTTTTGATAATTTCGGGAGTGTCATTACCTTCTTGAAGGTGCGTCCCAATACGAACCGTGAAGTACTTTACAGCAAAGTAGAAGACGTTTGTAAAAAGGTCTATCCGGATATGTACGGACACACTTTCTTCGAGAAACTGGATTTGTTCCGCTTCGATGAACTCTTCTTCAGGGAGACCGATTTACAGTTTAAGCATGGCGACATCAAAACCATCAGGATACTTCTTCTGGCAGGGCTTCTCTTGTTTCTTTCTGCCATCTTCAACTATGTCAACCTTTCGGTGGCGCTGACGGGCAAACGGGCCAAAGAAATGGCCGTAAGGCAACTGAACGGTGCATCAAAAAATAGTATTATCGGCAAATATATCGGAGAATCCATCATGTTCACTGCCTTTTGTTTCGGGGTCGGGCTCCTGCTGGCAGTTGCGTTTTGTCCGATGATAAACAGACTCCTCAACAACCCGGATATTCCGATCCGGGTCGCCTGGTCTCCGGGGTATGTTTTTGCTTATCTGTTGATAATTATTATTGTCGGGGCCGTCACGGGTATGATTCCGGCCGCTATTGCCAGCAAGTATAATTCGCTCGAGGTAATGAAAGGAGACCTAAGGCGTAAGAACAAGATGGTTTTTAGCAAGGTTTTCATTGTACTACAAAATGCCCTGACTGTCATATTGATAGCACTTGCCATAACGATGGAGGCCCAAATGCAGAAAACACAGACCCGCCCGTATCACTGTAATATGGCCGACAAGTTTTATCTGATGTACTTTACACACGATGATGATGCAGCGCTCAGGGATGCGTTGGAAAAGCTTCCGTGTGTAAAACGCATCGGAAGGAGCCGGGGGGTCCCAGGGTTCAATCCGGGAGGTCAGTATAGTACCACGCGGGACGGTAAGGATATCATGTACCGTTTTTTCCAAATGGACAGTATAGCTTTCCAAATGTTTGACTTTGAAATACTGAAGGACTATAACGCACCACGGTTTGGCAGCGTATGGTTCTCCGACCAGAGCTTTGCCGCTTCCGGCTTTGACGATGAATACCACGATGTGAGCACGCTTTCACGGCGGACCCGTGGTTGTAACCAACTGGCAGGCGTGTTCAAAGCTTTTCCTACAAATGTTTCCAACATCGGCAAAGAGGAATATGCTATTATTTCTGTGGTCCGTCCGGAAGACATCCTTATGGGAGGCTATGTAATGGAAGTCGTCGGCGACAAGAAAGAAGCCTTTTCAAAAATCATGGAAGCTTATGAAGACTGGGCAAAAGAGAGGGAGGTATATCTGAATTCCCCTTTCTGGATGGATGATTATATCGCCGAGACCTGGAGACCAGCCCGCAACAATATGCGCTTGGTGGAGATCTTTATGTTCCTGTCCATTATCATTTCCCTGCTGGGTCTAGTCGCCATGAGCACCTATTATACCGATGAAAAGTCCCACGATATCGCCGTCCGGAAGGTTTTCGGTGGATCCGTGAATACGGAAGCATGGAGAACGATAAGGGAATACATGGTTATGGTGGGGATTGCCTGCGTCATCGGCATTCCAATAGCGGTCTATGCGGCTCAGGAATATCTCAAGGATTACATTTATCAGCTGGAAGGCTACTGGTGGGTTTTTGTGGTGGCGGTGCTTCTCACCGGCCTTATTGCTTTTGTTTCTGTCATTTGGCAGGTGATGAAGGCCGCGAAGACCAATCCGGCGATAGAGTTGAAGAAAGAATAGCTTATGAAAAGTTACCTGAAATTTCTGTCCCGCAACAAACTCTACACCGCCATCGAAGCGCTGGGACTGATTGTCAGCCTGGCCCTTGTGCTGATCATCGGAATGTGGGTACGGGACCAACTGGGTTTGGCGGGTAATAAGGCGGGGGAAAACCAGTTGTACCTGCTGAGTCAAAAAGAAGAAAGCATGACTTCCCGGATGGTATATCGGGATATCGATGCGTTGCGGAATTACCCTGAAATCCAGCAGGTCGCAGCGTTCATCCCGGTGTCAGTCACGGTGGGCAATGGAGAGGAACGCAGAAAGATGAACGTATTGGCTGGAGATAGTTCTTTATTGGATCTTGTGTCGCTGTCCGTCCTTTCCGGCTCGACCGCGTCCCTGTCGAGCGGGAGTGGTATCGCCCTCTCAGCATCTGCGGCCCGCCAATTATTCCCAGATACGGACCCAGTAGGACGAGTATTGACAATTGGGGATAACTGCGAAGGAAGCATTCTTTCGAAGGAAGATCCGATGACGGTCGTAGCCGTGGTGGAAGATCCGGATTATACGCTCTTGCCTGATTTTGCCGTCTTCTGTCCAGAGGCGGCTGACATCAGTCTGGTTCAGCGACTCATAGGCATCGGTCTGGGATTCACACATCTTGTATTTGTCGAACTGTTTCCCGGAGTGGATGCCGCTGCATTCTGTGCCAAGTATCCGGACTTGAAACTGACATCCGGTTCTGATTTGTACTTCACTTCCGAAAGCAGTGCAGCCTGGAGGCACGGAAAGGTCCTGTATCTGGTCATCCTGATCGTCCTGGGCATCGTCCTGCTGCTTTCCGCGCTTTTGAACTATGTCAATTTGAGTTCGGCTATTTCGGGCAGCCGCGCCAAGGAGATGGCGACCCGTCGTCTGCTGGGAGAGGGCCGGAAGGAGATTGTCCGAAGGATCGTCCTGGAATCGGTGCTCTTTGTCGGAGTATGCTTTTTTTTCTCCGTTTTACTGGCCATTGCTTTCGTCCCAGTTCTGAACAGTCTGTTTGCGAATGTCCTCGCTGTCCCTTTCCGGGTAGTCCCCAATCCCTTCTTCTGGCTGTTTTCCGTGGGACTGGTCCTCGTCGTCGGCATCGTCGGCGGGTTGGTTCCGGCATCGATCCTTTCCTCTTATCGTCCCATCGATGTGGTTTCAGGGGCCGTCCGCCGTCGTCGCAAAGCCACGTTCAACAAAGTGTGCATCATCTTGCAAACCGCCCTGGCAATGGTTCTCACGGCGATGGCTTTCGCGATGGTCTTGCAGTTGAGGCATCTGGAATCTCTTGACCTGGGTGTCGATCCGGAAGAAGATCTCTTCTATTTCCGTAATGAGCAAGCAAGGGATCCCGCCATTCCGTTGTTGGCAGACAGACTGAAGTCATTGTCTTCCGTGCAGTCCGTTGCTTATTCGATTGGCATTCCCACGCACTTCTCAGCCATGACTACGGGGCCTGAAGGATCACGTATTACAATGATAACGTGTGACAGTACTGCATTCCGGCTGTTGGGGTTCCGGGTCACGGAAGCCTACTCGGAGGTTCGTCCTGGAACAATCTGGATTTCGGAAGAATTACAGCATTTTAGTGGAGTGTCTCAGGAAAATCCGGATCTTTCCGTACTGCTCCCCAGAAATACGTTAGACATTAACGGTATTGGAGGCGTAGTGAAAGATTTCCGCCGGCTGGCCGTCAATGCAGAAGATTTGATTTCGGAAATGGGGCCTTCATTCCACGCAGTCCGGATCCTTCCTGAAGGAGTGATGTCAAGGGGCTTGCTCGTGAAGACCACATCGGATCATGAGGCATTCAGACAGGATTTCCTGCGCATAGCCACAGAGATTTACAGTGCCGGTTCAGGAATACCTTCCTTTGGCAATGCTGGAGGAGCCAGTTGCGGCTATCTCGAAGAGATTGTCGCCGCTGATTATGAGGACCTTCATCGCTATGTACAACTGGTCACCCTGCTCTGTATCATTGCCATTTTCCTGGCCATGCTGGGGCTGTTCGCCATGAGTACATGGTTTGCTTCGGTGAACACCAAGGAAATCGCAATACGAAAGGTCCATGGGAATTCCATTGGAGGAGAAACAAGGCGCATGATTCTGAATTATATGCTGTATGTGGTAGTCGCCGCCTTCGTGGCCATCCCTGTGTCCGTCGTTTTGATACGCCGTTTTCTCGAAACCTACCCGGAACGTATTTCAGGTTATTCTGGCCTGTTTGTAATCACGGTCGTGATCATCTTTGTTGCCGCTTTCCTTTCCGTCCTATGGCAAACACTCAAGGCTGCGAAGACGAATCCGGCGGTGGAACTCAAGAAAGAGTAACAGTATGCGCAGCTTCTTCACATTCATATTTCGGAACAAGTTCTATTATCTGATTGAGGTAATTGGACTAAGCCTGTCGCTTGCTTTCATTCTTCCGTTGCTGAGTTTCTTGGGTGTTCGATGGTCCATTGACCACAGTCATCCGAATTGGCGTCAGATCTACGAAGTGTGCCCGTTAAGTGAATCTCAGGAAACGACCTGGGGACTCGCGGAGCAAATCAGGAACTCCGAACCGGATGTCACGGCTGTCACTCACTTTCGCGCATACAACTTTGGTTACGAGACTCCCGTATATTATAAACAGGAATCCTTCTCCATCCAAAAGATGGTCGTTGATAGGGACTTCTTCGGCTTTTTTCCTACTTCAGTCATCACCGGAGACTTGAAAGGGCTTGAGGACCGTTTTCAACTTGCCGTTTCAGAATCCTTTGCTGACAGAAGTGGAATCAACTGCGGAGAAGTATTGATTCACGAGGACCAGATTTATTCCGTCTGCGCCATCTTTGGGAACTATCATGAATCACTCATCCCGGATGTGGATATCATCTTCGGTGAGAATTCCCCGTTGCTTGACAATGAGCGGACGAATCCAGATTCATGGTGGAATGAGATGCCCTTGTTCATTCAAGTAAAGGAAGGAACGGACATACAGGTTCTGACGGAGAATCTGTCTCGCTTGTGCAATGAGTACTATGCCGATTACTACCGGATGCATGAGCACCATAAAAATGCTCTTCGCTTGCGCCGTTATGACAAAGTATCATCCTGGCTGTGGAATACGGCGCTGACATCAACCGGAGGCCTTGGCTTTTATTTCATGAGTGTCCTTGCGGTGGTCTTAATCATTTTTTCTTTGCTGAACTGCACTCTTCTGAACACGGCCCTGACCACCCTGCGGGCCAAAGAGATGGCTACGCGGCGGTTGTTGGGTTCATCGAGAAAGGAGATTATCTTTCGGGTGCTATCAGAATCGCTGATTATCACTGCCGTTTGTTTCGTTCTGGGCTGGCTATTGTCTTCTATGGTTTATGGACGGATCAATGAACTACTGACGGGATTCGGGGCACCTTTGAACCTCAGCAACACTCTTTCCCTGCCAGCCGTCGTGTATTACGTAATTGCATTGCTGGTTGTCTCGTTCCTGTCAGGAATCATTCCTGCCCGGGTGCTTGCACAGTATTCTCCCCTCGATGTTGTCCGTGGAGAATTCAAATATCAGATAAAGAGCATATTGGGAAAGGTTTTCATCGGACTGCAATGCATCTTCTCGGTCGCTATGATTGCCATCCTGCTGCTAAACTTGTTCCAGTTCGATAACGCGAAGTCGCGCCCGTTGGGATGTAATGTCAACGATACCTTCATGATTGCGGGTTCTCTGCCTGAACCAGTCATGAATTCAACCGTGGCCGCCCTTCGGGAACTACCCTTCGTTGAATATGCTGGGCTGGCCAACGACTCGCCTGGAGACGGTATTTGGGGGCTTCGCTACTTTGAAGACGAGACCATCGGGAAACATCAAATAAATGTTATCTCTTGTACGGAAGATGCATTCCGGGCGTTTGGAATAGAGATGGTATCAGGAAAACAAGGCGGGTTCGGTGGATACCTTACAGAGAGCGCATACAATTGGTTTGCGTCAAGCAACACTCCTGAAGAGTTGATGAGACAGATCGGTATTCCGCAACTCAATGGCGTTGTAAAAGATTTTTTGGGACGTATCCAGGGCGACGGAATCCGGGCCATTGAGATTACAGAGACAGGGCCGTTTGACCGTATTATTGTCAAGACACTTGGCGACCATTCCGAATGCCGGTCGAGCATAATGGAAACTTACAAGAAGATGAGCATACAGATGCTTGGATACTGTCCCGAGCCGAGAGAATCCGGATACATCCCTGATGTCGTTCAGAAAAAGGTCAATGAATCGATAGAGGGCTCATTACTTCGCCTGCTGTTCTTCTTCTCAATTCTCCCGCTCATCCTGACGCTGTCGGGGGTAATGGCGATGAGCACTTTTTATGTAACCAGCCATCGGCGCGATATTTCCATCAGAAAGATCTTCGGCGGCAGTATCGGACAGGAAACCCGTACATATCTGTGGAGATTCCTTCGTATTATGTTCATTGGAAACCTGGTAGGAATACCCCTCGCTTTTTGGATAAACAGCCGCATCTATCTCGGAATCCCTATGAGCGTAGGAGGCAGCATCTGGATTTATCTTTTGACTTTCGCTATCACGATGTTAATGGCATTTGTGTGCGTTTTCCCGCAAGTATTTCAGGCGGCGAAGACCAATCCGGCCACCGAACTGAAGAAGGAATAGCTTGTTCCGTTCCACAAGGGGAATGGAACAGGTGGAACACGCGGAACAAGATTGGTAAACGATTTTCAGGGCCTACCCCCAATAGAGCGCACTCTGGGGCACACTCTTGTTCCACTTGTTCCGCTTGTTTCACACATTCCGCGGAACGGAACGGAACAAGATGCCGGAATCAGGGTGTATTTTGTTCCGCTCCTGTATCGATTTGTATCGGCCGTATCTGGTGCGATACAAGCGATACAACCGATACACGGTAATTTTATGTAGGCTTGATTTTTGCTGGAATCATCGCCCGATTTCACCATTGACGAAGAATGACCCTCCGGGACCGCATATCACTCACTTGGCGCTATGGGAAAGTCATATTCCTGATAGGTGCTGTGTATAACTTGGTGTGCGCAAGATTCCAGGCTGGTGGGTTTTCCTACACGTTCTTAGTGGATTCCTTCATAATAAAAGCAGTGGTAACCGCCATCACCGTGTACTTGGTGAAGCAGTTCCGCGACCGGGACGCCATCTTCTTCTACATCAACCTGGGCCTTTCGCGAAGAAAGTTGCTTACCAGTGTTATTCTGATTGACTTCTTGGCGCTTGCCGTCCTCATGACCATCATATTTTTCATCTATGGATAAACACAAGCTCATAGTAGATAGTGTGGTGGTCCGTTTCGGTCAGAAGACGGTGCTGAGCGGCGGGTATATCACCTCCGAAACCGGAAAGGTCACGGGCCTCTTGGGCCGCAACGGTGCCGGCAAATCCTGTATGTTCCGTGCCTTGATGGGCGGCCTCCGGGTAGAGAACGTGATGGTAAGCATCGACGAAAAGCCAATAGACCGTCAAACCATTGGCCGACATATCAAGTATCTGCCGCAAGGACGCCTGATTCCGGAAGGGATGCAGCTGCACCGGGCGTTTGAATTGTACGGCGTGAATTACTGGACCTTTGTCAATAGGGTGCCACGGTTTTCCCGCCATTACGATTCGCCCATCTATGAACTCTCTGGCGGCGAAGCCCGCCTGGCCGAGTTGTACCTGGTGCTGTTGAGCGATGCGCCTTTCTATATCCTCGACGAGCCATTCACGCAGGTTGACCCGGTGAACATCGATGAAGTTAAGGCACTGATTCGTGAACGCAGCAAGGACCACGGCATCATCGTCACTGACCACAACTACGACGCCATTTCCTCTGTGGCCGACAATCTTTTCGTGATTGCAGACGGCTACACCAGTCCCGTACGATGCCGGGAGGATCTTGTCCGGCATGGGTATCTGCGGGATTAGGATTTAAAACACACTTTGTTCCACTTGTTCCGCTTGTCCCACTCATTCCGTGGAACGGAACGGAACAAGGCCGATGGTCCGGGCCGATAGATACGGCCGCTCCGCGCCCGTTATAGGAGAAAAAGGTCAGTGCCTTTATAGCAGTACACCCTCACATCCATCGCCTTCCCGCCCTTCACCACGGCCCCGGCCTTCGTTTCCTCCAGCCGGAAGCCATTCTTCTCCAGCACCCGGGCCGATGCCAGGTTCTCCGGAAACACCTCGCCGATGATGCGCTCCAGCGCTAGCTCTTGGAAAGCAATCGTGCAGATCTGCCGCACCGCTTCCGTGTCGATGCCCTGGGACCAGAACG
>JAEEGJ010026543.1_pt1 | contig 11724 bp, 9 predicted proteins | sample 8958761 | NCBI WGS metagenome assembly JAEEGJ01 (sample SAMN16246546, study PRJNA631951) | gut metagenome | biome: gut microbiome; feature: rumen; material: RS-attached | host: Bos | place: Iran: Karaj | collected 2018-10
GTTCCAGGACTCGATATCGCCCATGAAGTCGTCAGGTCTTGTGGAGAACTCTGCTCTGTATGTGATGCCGAATGTCTTGTAGATCTCGTCTGCAATAGCGATAACGTCCTTGATCTCGTCCTTGATCTGGTCAGGTGTAACGAATGTATGGTCGTCGTCCTGACGGAACTCCTGAACTCTGAAGAGACCGTTCATCTGGCCTGACTTCTCCTTACGGTGGAGAACGTCATACTCGCTGTAACGAATAGGAAGTTCCTTATATGAGTGCATCGTGCGCTTGTAGGACATCATGGCGTTAGGGCAGTTCATAGGCTTTGCTGCCATTGTGTCTTCAGCATCTACTGAATACTGCTCAGGTGCTTCCTCACCCTTAACAGCGTCTGTAGCGTTAACACCCTTTGTGATACCGGGAACGATGAACATGTTGTTCTGATAGTGTGCCCAGTGTCCGGAAATGAGCCAGAGCTTCTTATTGTTGATCAAAGGTGCTGAGATCTCTGTGTATCCGTGTGCGCCCTGGATCTCTCTGGAGTACTTCATGAGCTCCTGATAGAGGATCCAACCACGGGGAAGCCAGTAAGCCATACCCGGAGCTGTCTCACGGAACATAAAGAGGTCAAGAGCTGTACCGATCTTCTTGTGGTCTCTCTCCTGTGCTTCCTTAAGCCATGCAAGGTGAGCCTTGAGCTCGTCCTTTGAAGGGAATGCGAAAAGATATATTCTCTGGAGCTGGTCTCTCTTCTCGTCGCCTCTCCAGTAAGCGCCTGATACATTCTTGATCTTGAATGCTGCGCTGAATAATTCCTGTGAATTGTCTACGTGAGGACCACGGCAAAGGTCGACATAGTCATCACCTGTGTAATAGATCGAGATTACTTCGTCTGCGGGCAGATCGATAATGAGCTCTGTCTTGAACTTCTGGTCCTTGAAAAGCTCCAATGCTTCTTCCTTAGAGATCTCTTTGCGTGTCCAGTCTTCCCTGCGCTTGATGATCTCATGCATCTTCTCTTCGATTGCCGGGAAATCTTCCTCAGTTACTGTTCTGGGAAGGACAAAATCGTAATAACATCCGTCGTCGATCTCAGGTCCGATGGCGTACTGTACCTCTTTACCATAAAGCTCGATTACGGCCTTAGCCATGATGTGAGCAAGAGAGTGACGGTACACCTTCAATACTTCTTCTTTTTCCATTTTTAAATTCCTCCTCTAGAGTTTTATGCACAGAACCGCTGTGCAGATAGAAGAAGATTGTATCACAAATAAGGAAAAAATGTTTATTTAAAAGCAATGTGCCGGTACTTCTAAAAGTGTACCGGCACATAATTGCGTCTTTAATTGCGCTTTAAAACATTACCACTCTTGGCGGATCTTCTTGAAATCAATGCTCTTTAAGACCTTAAGCAGGCCAAGGACCAGAATGATGTGGATGATCAGCTGGATGGCATAAAGGCCGATAAGGAAATAGCCCTTGTTGAATGTAAAACCATCAGAAACGATTGTTTCCTCAGATATATAGCTGCCGACCGAAGCTCCTGTGTCAAAGATCTGTCCGGCAATGAGCGGGAGCGAATCGTAGATCGCATGAGAGATCGCAATAGCCCAGAAATTGTGAGTTTTCCAATAAAGGATCAAAAGGCCGAATCCCATCAGGGCGCTCGTAAGAGTCTTAAGTATAGCCTGTGTTAATGCAATAGGTGTTTCTATCGATGCACCGATAATGTGGACCAAACCGAATACCAGTGATGAGATGATCGCGATCCAGACAAAGATGTGCTTATTATTTCTGAACTGATAAAGCAATCCATCGTTTATGATCACACGGAAGCAGAGCTCTTCGTAAATTCCGACAGATACTACCAAAAGAATGTCGAAGAACAATTCGAGCGGCCATTTATCTACCAGCTTTACGCCGCCCTTAATAGCAGGAACAAATCCCACCAGTCCGACAATTACAGCAAAGATAAGAAAACCGATGTATTTGAGCTGTACATATCCGATGTCTTTATCAAGCTTTTCGAATGACTTAGATCCGGAGATCGCAAAAACTGAAGCTCCGCAGACAACCGCCAGAATAACTCTTAACAATGCGCATTGAGCCAGGTTGTCGCAGGCTCTGTCAAAGAGCTGAAGTCCTAAATAACAGACCACCAACGTAAGTATCATATTCAACAAAGGATACTTCTTCAATAATGCCAAAAACTTCTTCATATATGCCTCCTCATATTTGTTCGAAGTAATTATTTAACTGCCTTACCAGTTCTTACGCATGTCTTCAAAATCGATCGTCTTTATGACCTTCTTCCAGAAGATAAGAAGGATGATGATCATGACAATTGTCTCGACTACATAAATACCTATCGATACACCGCCGAGAAAACCTTCATGAACATATGAGACCCCTGTCTCACCTTCACCTACAAACAAGACGTCTTTTACCATCAGGATAAAATCATAAATACCGTGTGCAATTCCGCAGGCCCAGATATTTCGTGTTTTCCAGTAAAGGAAGAGCAAAGTCATTCCCCAAAGGCCGGTGCTGACAGTTTTCATAATGATCTGGGCAAGAGCTATAGGTGTGGATGCATCATCGCTCATAACATGAACATAACCGAAGAGCAGAGAACCTACGATCGCACTTACGGCAAACACCCATTTCTTGTTGCGGAACTGATAGATTATCGCGTCACTTATTACCGCTCTGAAAGCAAGTTCCTCAAACATTCCGACACCGATAGTTGCAAATAATACCAATACTGCCTGTAAAGGCCAGTCTTTTGCCATCGGCTTTCCTTCAGAAACACAGCTCAATATGCCCAATCCGAATGTCGCTCCGGCAAAGATAAAAATTCCTATGGAATTCTTCAGGACATACCCTGTCGTTTTTTCGCATTTCTTAAAAGTCTTTTCACCCGAAATCAGAATAAGAAATACGCACATTGCCAGAGCTAACAAATAACGGTGCACACCCATTGCAAAATATCCGTCATGATCCAGCAGTTTTGTACCTCCAACCGCAAATAAAAAACCAATAAAAGCAGTTAATAGCGGCTGCTTCTTCAATACTTCTATGAATTTAGTCACAACCCTTCCCTCCCAGGAATTAATTTTTCTCGGTAATATACTCGATATACTTTGCCGTAACGTCATCCTTCTTTGCCTTAGGAAGGATATAAGAACTGCCGTCGGCTAAGATTACGTTCACACCGCTGATCTTCTCTATAAATCCGGGATTAACGAGAAGCCCCCTTCTGATCTCGATAAACTTGTTGCCAAACAGTTCGGCAACATATGAGAAATTGATGAGCAGGCGCTCTGTTCTGTTATTTGAACAGCAAATAACGGTATAGTGCCTGTCGCTTTCTATCTTGATCACCTTCTCGGTGTGGAAAACATGTATCTCTTTGCCCGTATTAATAACTACGGGTACTGAATATTTCGTGTTCATCTTTACGCTTACACGCGCAAATGCTTTTACGATATCTGCTTCGGAACAGGGCTTTACCAGGTAATCCGTTGCCTGTACCTTGAATGCATCGATAGCATGGTCAAGACTTGAGGTAACAAATATGACCTGCGTGTCAGGTGACAATTCCTTAATGCTCTTTGCTACTTCTATACCGCTCTCTTTTTCAAGATAAACATCCTGAAACAGAACGGAATAGTTATTTCCGCTCTTCACGCTTTCAATAAGCTCAGTTCCTGTACTAAAACATTTCATTTCAAGGTCTTGAGTAATATCCATTAAAGAAAACCTGATCTTTTCGGCATCGGCGCTGTTGTCGTCACAAATAGCTATCAGCATTAGAACCGTCCTTTCATCACCAAACTTGTACCACATTTGATATTATAAAATCGAAAATATGCACCAACTGTATAATATTATGCACGAAATGTTAAAGAGGTGACATTTTTCAGTATGCTAATATAAAAGACATATCCGGCCGCTCCGAAACCGATACCTGTCCGGCCTGATTCCTAAAAGATAAAGGTGAAGTGAACATGACTGGCAGTGCTGCTGATTTTCAGGTTTGGGAAACCGTATTACATGCATTCTTTAATTCTTTTCCGTATATGGTGCTGGCTTTGTATGCGTACAGAAGGCACTGGAGGTTCAAAAAAGGCGTCACCCTGACGCTCCTCTTTATAGCTGTAGCTGCACAGATGGTAATCGTTCCGCTCGTATTACTTTCAGGTAATTCAGACAACCCCATCTTCCGTATACTGATTTCTGCGATCCATATTGCTTTCTTTTTCACTGCAGTAAAGGCGAACATAGGCAAGCTGATATTCTCCGTTCTTGTTCTTACCAATCTGGGTACTCTGGTAATTGTCTGCGCCAGATGTCTTGAAGGCATCTTCTTCCCTGATCTGATCGTATATAAGTATCACTATACTTATCTGTTGCTTACGATCCTGATGCTCGCGGCCATCATCCCGGCTATGTATATCTTCGTCTTTAAGGACATTGATTCACCTGATTCAGATCCGCAGAGCGGGTCTCTTACGAACGGTAATGCAAGCAATTATATGTGGAACTATCTCTGGCTTATCCCGGCCGTCTTTTACCTTATCTGGTTGCACTATTCGTTCTATGGTGACCGCTCCTCGATCGAAAACTATATGGAACCCGCCAACGCTCTCTATCTTCTGGCTATAGATGCAGGTTCGATCCTTATTTACAGAACCATCATACAGATGGTGAAGATGTACGAAGCAAACACTGCCCTGCTCGACGAAAACCACGTTCTCTCGATCCAGCGCCTACAGTATGACAGCCTTAACGAGCGTCTCGAAAACATGCGCCGCACAAGGCACGACCTCCGCCATTATGCTGCTCTCTTAAAGCAGATAAGAGACAGCGGCGATATTACAGCCTTAGATGACCTAATAAACACCTACACAGAGCAGAATCTTCTTGACCAGCAACTCGTCTACTGCGAAAACGAGACGGTCAACGTAATCCTTGCGCTTTATTCCGAGTCAGCTTACAAAAACAATATCCTCTTCTCCGTAAAAGCAGATATTCCGAAAGATATCTTTGTCGACAAGAAAGATCTGGCGGTATTGTTCGGAAACATATTGGAAAATGCCACGGATGCATGTAAAGAAGTAGCAGAAGAAAGATTCATCAACCTCACTGCCACATATGCTTCTACAGCAAGCGGATCCCACTCCCTCTCTCTTATAATAAAGAACAACTATAAAACAGAACCGTCCGAGAATGAGAGTGGCATATTCCACTCCACAAAGCATCCCGGTGACGGCATCGGCATCAGCTCAGTAAAGAACATTACGGAAAAGTACGGCGGAGCCGGAACATTTAATCACGAAGACGGGATCTTTACCGTATCGGTTGTGTTGTACGAATAACAAACATTAGTTCTGTCAGAAAAGAACAAATGAAAAAGCCTTCCCGGTTTAAGGAAAGGCTCTTTTACTTTTGGCGGAGCCGCAGGGATTCGAACCCTGGTGCCCGTGAAGGCAAACGGTTTTCAAGACCGCCTCGTTATGACCGCTTCGATACAGCTCCATACCTAAAGGCACTTAATTATACATACATCAGAACCAGTTTGCAAGTATTTACTTGGAATGCCCTGTTTATATGCGTTTCAAGGCCTTTGGGAGACAGGCTTATTGACCGCAGAGGATCTCAATAAGTCTGTCTAAGTCTTCGTTGTTCTTATAGTCGATCACGATACGGCCGCGGCCGGTAGCGTTATCAAGGACCTTGATCTTGGTCTTGGCACCGAGTTCCTTCTTAAGCCTTGTCTCGACATCCTTAATGCTCAGAGTAAACCTGATGTCAGGCTGCTCGATGACCTTCTTCTTTGCAGGGTTATCCTGTGCTTCAATATACTTCTTAACAAGAGCTTCAGCCTGACGGACATTGAGGTCTCTTGTCATGATGACGTCAGCTACCTTGCGCTGATCCTCCTTCTCCTTGAGACCGAGGATAGCCTTTGCATGACCTTCTGAGAGATCTCCGCGGCTTACGAATTCCTGGAGGGATTCATCAAGGTTAAGGATACGGATCGTATTGGCGATAGTTGCTCTCGGCTTACCAAGTCTCTTAGCGAGCTGGTCCTGTGTGAGCTTGTGTACCTTAAGGAGATTCTGCATAGCTGCAGCCTCTTCAATAGGATTCAAGTCTTCTCTCTGGATGTTCTCGATAAGAGCCTGCTCCATTGTCTCTCTGTCTGTAAGATCTCTTACGATGGCAGGGATAACTGAAAGGCCTGCAATACGTGCTGCTCTCCAGCGGCGCTCACCTGCTACGATTCTGTAGCCGTCACCCTTACGCTGAACGATGATAGGCTGGATGACACCGATCTCCTGGATGGAATTTGCGAGCTCGTTTAATGATTCATCATCAAAGATCTTTCTGGGCTGGCCGTTGTTGGGGGAGATGTCATTGATCTTAAGTTCAACAACAGAATCTCTCTTGTTCTCAGGAATACCGTCAGATGAGAGAAGTGCACCAAGGCCTCTGCCCATTGCAGACCTGCTCTCAGATACAGCTTTTACATTAGCAATAGAACGTGCTGCTGTAGTTTTCTTAACAGGAGCTGCAGCCTTCATGGGAGCCTTCTTTGCTACAGGCTTTGCTGCAGTCTTTTTAGGAGCAGCCTTAGCTGCAGGTTTCTTTGCAGTTGTCTTTTTAGCGGGTGCAGCCTTTTTTGCAGGAGCTTTCTTTGCTACAGCCTTTGCAGGTGTCTTCTTTGCTGCTGCCTTAGCGGTTACCTTTTTCTTTGTATTAGCCATATCGTTCTCCTTATACTCGCTTGATTACTTCTTTGACCAAAGACTCATAAGCCTTTGCACCCTTAGAGTTCTTATCGTAGTCGCAGATTGCAAAGCCGTGGCTCGGAGCTTCTGCGAGTCTGACATTTCTGGGAATAACAGTCTTAAAGACTTTTGTGCCGAAGTACTTGTCTGTCTCTTCCTTAACCTGTCTGGAGAGCTGAGTTCTCATATTGAACATGGTAAGTACAACTCCCAGGATCTCGAGATCGGGGTTGAGTTTCTTCTTAACAATATTGATCGTGTCCATGAGCTGTGAGAGACCCTCAAGAGCATAGTACTCACCCTGGATCGGGATAACCAGTCTGTCTGCTGCAGTGAGTGCATTGATAGTCAGCAAACCCAATGACGGCGGGCTATCCAGGATTATGAAATCATACAGATCTCTTACAGGTTTGATAGCATTTTTCAGGATCTGTTCTCTTGAAATGACTGTAACGAGTTCGACCTCAGCGCCGGCCAGATTGATGTTGGTAGGGCAGATGTCTACATTATCTGCATTGGTCTCATAGATAACTTCAGAGATCGGTGTCTCATTGATAAGGACATCGTAAACTGTAAGTTCGAGTTCACGCTTATCAATTCCAAGGCCGCTTGTAGCGTTAGCCTGGGGGTCCATATCGATAAGGAGGACCTTCTTCTTTTTCTTACCAAGGAAAGCGGCAAGATTGACAGCAGTTGTAGTCTTTCCTACACCGCCTTTTTGGTTTACAAGAGCAATTACTGTCGCCATATGTAACTCCTTTAAATAAGTATTCCTATTCACATATGCTAATTCTATCATTATAAATAAGAATAATATATGTCATATTTAATACAATTTATTCTAATTGTTCCACGTGGAACATTTAAATTATTGTCACGTTAGAGAAATTGTTCATAACTTGTAATTGTTCCACGTGGAACAATCTAACCGGAGCTGTCTGCCTTCCCCCTAATGTTCCACGTGGAACAATCAAAGAAAACGGGTCCCGGTACGATCCGGAACCCGTTCTGACAGTTCTAATAGGTTTGCTATCAGTTATCGATGTTGGCGAGCTTAGCGTTCTCCTGGATGAATTCCTTACGGGGTTCAACCTGGTCGCCCATGAGAAGGTTAAATGTCTCGTCAGCTTCCTGAGCATCCTTGAGTGTGACTCTTAAGAGCTTTCTTGTAACAGGATTCATTGTTGTATCCCAGAGCTGCTCAGAGCTCATCTCGCCGAGACCCTTGAATCGCTGGATAAGGGGATTCTCCCACTTATGAGCGATCTTGATTTCTTCGATTTCCTTATCATCATAAGCATAATATGCTTCATCGCCCTTATAGACTTTATAGAGAGGCGGGCAAGCGATATAAACATATCCGCCTTCTACGAGAGGCTTTAAGTATCTGAAGAAGAATGTAAGAAGGAGTGTTCTGATGTGTGAACCGTCGACATCGGCATCGGCCATGATGATTACCTTGTGGTATCTGAGCTTTGTCTCATCAAATTCATCACCGATTCCTGCACCTAATGCCATAACAACAGGCTGGAGCTTCTCATTAGAATAAACCTTATCGATTCTTGCCTTCTCTACGTTGAGCATCTTACCCCAGAGAGGGAGGATAGCCTGATATTTACGCTCTCTGCCCTGCTTTGCAGATCCGCCTGCGGAGTCACCCTCTACGATGAAGATCTCACAAAACTCTGCCTCATCGCTCTGACAGTCAGCGAGCTTACCGGGCAATGCATTATTCTCAAATACTGTTTTTCTTCTTGTGAGTTCTCTTGCTCTCTTTGCAGCGTCTCTTGCTCTTGAAGCAGAAAGGCACTTATCCATGATGAGCTTTGCAATATCGGGATGTTCTTCAAGATAGATCTCGAGCTTCTCATAAACGGCACTATCTACCATCGGTCTGATCTCAGCATTACCGAGCTTACTCTTTGTCTGACCTTCGAACTGAGGATCAGGAAGCTTTACTGAGATAATTGCTGCGAGACCTTCTCTGGTATCTTCACCCTGGAGCTTAACGTCGCCATCCTTGATGAACTTATACTTTTTAGCATAGTCATTGATTGCTCTTGTCATGGCTGCACGGAAACCTACAAGGTGCGTACCGCCTTCAGGTGTAGCGATGTTATTTGCATATGTATATACAGTCTCCTGATAGGAGTCGTTATACTGGAGAGCGATCTCAACGAAGTTATCTCCCTGCTTGGTAGCAAAGTAAATAGGAGGTGTGTTGATGGGCTCCTTATGTCTGTTCAGATACTCAACGAATGAGATGATACCGCCGTCATAGTGGAGGTGCTTTTTTACAGGTACTGCGCCTCTGTCATCTGTAAGATCGATCGTGACTTCCTTGTTAAGGAATGCCATTTCACGGTAACGTGTGATCATTGAATCGAAGTCAAATACGATGTCAGGGAAGATGGAATTATCAGGAATGAAATTCGTCTTCGTACCTGTATCATCCTTTTCACAGTTTCCTACAATATGAAGCGGAACAGTTGTCTTACCCTTTTCGAATTCGATCTCATAGATGTTGCCTTCACGGCGTACCTGGACTTTCATGTGATCTGAAAGAGCGTTAACAACTGATGCGCCTACGCCATGCAGACCGCCTGAAATACTGTATGCTCCACCACCGAATTTACCGCCTGCGTGAAGCACTGTATGAACAACTTCAACAGTAGGAATTCCGAGCTTAGGATGCTTACCTACAGGGATTCCAGAACCGTTATCCGTAACTGTAACAGATCCGTCTTTTTCGAGTACTACATCGATCGTATCGCAGCGTCCTGCAAGAGCCTCATCGACTGAATTTGCAACGATCTCATAGATCAAGTGATGGAGACCTCTTAATGTCGTATCACCGATATACATACCCGGACGTTTTCTTACAGCTTCCAATCCTTCAAGGACCTGGATATCTTCTTCGCTGTATTCGCTGCTGTTAGATGTATCAAAGCTGTCCTGATCTCCTTCTGCAGCTAAAACTTCAGCAATTGATTCTTCCTTAAAATCCTCAGTTAATGCTCTGGGATTCTCGGCAAGATTCTTAAGCTCGTCATCGTCACCTTCTTCCACAGGTTGGAAGTAAAGATCTACAGCGCCGGAAGGGCGGGAGGATGCCTCAGAAGCGGGCTGTGTCTCCTCAAAATTGAAATTCTTCTCGTCGTTTTCCTTCATAAATGTAAAAACTCCTATTCTTGACGGCAAATCCGGTCAAAGGCCTGATATTGCTGTATTTGTAACACCGTTAATGGGCTGTTTTCAGAAGCTTTCGGAAGACATCAGTCTGTTTAATAGCAGATTTGTGGAGAGTGAACAAACATATGTTTTATCATCTGTTATGACCAGTGACTTTGGTATTTCTTCCGTAACGTACTGGAGCCTGCCTTGTTCATCCTCACTGTTGATGAATTCAGTCACATCCTTCTGGGAAGGGGAGACTGTCTCAAGATTGACCACGCATGTAACAGAAGATTTGAGCACTGACAGATCATTGCCGATATGTATGAACATTTTGGGCCTCCGGATCGTCCTAAAATCCTCTTCTAACCTATAAATTATAACATAAAAGGGAAGAATAATATGTTTATTATAATATAAGAATGGGGCAGTTTTGCCCGGTTTTTAGCATAAATTGTCCTAAAATCACGCTTCTTTTGTGATATTGCCGCCATCTACACGGTAAAATTCGGCTTTATCGGCGCCTTCCATGATATCGATCTCTTCGCCGATCATATTCTTGTCAGTGCACGTGATAAAGATCTGGGCGTCTTTCATGGCCGATACAAGGCTCATTCTTCTGGTCTTGTCGAGTTCGGAGAAAACATCGTCCAGAATGAGTATCGGGGTAGAGGAGACGAACATCTTAATGATCTCAAGTTCAGAGAGCTTTAAAGCGAGCGCAGCAGTCCTCTGCTGGCCCTGTGATGAGAATTTCTTCATCTCCAGATCATCCAATTTGATTATGATGTCATCCCTGTGGATTCCTATGGATGAAATGTGCTTATCTATGTCGTAATTTCTGACTGATTTGAGCTTGGCAAGTACCAAATCCGAGATAATGCCCTTTATACGCCCATAATCGCCTTCTGAGAGGCCTTTACCCATATAGTCGTCATATTTACTGTTTTTCGTCAGAAACGTTTCTAAGGCCCCTACAACGCCAAATATGGTGTTGTACTCAATAGAGAGGTTTTCTTTGCCTCCTGAAATGCTTCCGTGATGCCTTGAAGCGATATCAGATATCAGCTTTGAAAACCTGAATCTCTTCAAAATGATCTCTGCTGAGAGCTCAGCTAATGAGAAATCCCAGAAATCCAGCTGGTCGTTATAAGCGTCTGATACATTTTCAACGTTTTTAATGCTCTTTAAGAGGGCATTTTTCTGTGCCAGAAGCCTGCTGTAATTGCTTAAGAGATTGAAATATGAAGGAGAGATCTTCGATATCAGTGTATTTAAGAACTTTCTCCTGTAAGCAGGGGCATTTTTGACGATATTTAAGTCTTCAGGAGCGAAAATAACAATGTTACAGATACCGATATAATCAGAGATCTTGTCTGCCGGAGCATTATCCACGATAAGCATTCTTCCGGTTCTTCCGTTTTTGCTTAAAGCCGATTTTTCAGTATAAAAACAGGAGGATAACTGCACATTGCTGCCATCGTCATCAGTAAGGTCCAATGATGTCTTGTACTCATTTTCGCCAAATCTGATAAGATCCTGATCCTTACTCGTACGGTGTGAAGCAATACTGGAAGCTACATAGATGCCTTCGACGAGATTTGTCTTTCCCTGGGCGTTATTACCGTAAAAGATATTAACAGAAGGCCCGACGTCTAAATCGAGCCTTCCGTAATTTCTGAAGTTTTCTAAATGTATGCTTCTTATGAACATTATCTTCTGATAGGAAGAATAAGATAAATGTACTTTTCCCCTTCAACAGGC
>JAEEGJ010026546.1_pt1 | contig 11723 bp, 14 predicted proteins | sample 8958761 | NCBI WGS metagenome assembly JAEEGJ01 (sample SAMN16246546, study PRJNA631951) | gut metagenome | biome: gut microbiome; feature: rumen; material: RS-attached | host: Bos | place: Iran: Karaj | collected 2018-10
GGAGACGGCCATGAAGAACGGAAACTCCAAATTCAACGCAATACTTGCTGTCGTAAAACAGTAAGACAACTACTCATACCATGGGGTGCTGAGTAGTTACAAAATATGAATTTATGTAATTACTGTTTTACTGTAATTCAGAAATTTGTAGTTTCTACTATTCTTCCCAAATGGGTATCGGGGTGTTAACCCTGATTGGTGGGTGCAGGGAGAGTCACTTCCTGCTCAGGGTTCTTAGGGGCTGATGCTACTGAGCGAAGAGTCCAAAGAGAGGGTCACTCTCTGGTCAGGTTGCAGAGGGCTGACAGCCCTTGCCGAGGTTTCGGGGCAGCGTCCTGAACGGGTCAAGGGCAGAGCCTTGTGGGTTCTTAGGGCAAAGCCCTGAGTCCCTCGGAAGAGCCCACAACTACGGAAGCGAAGCTCGTAGTTATAGTGGGCTATATCAAGGGCAAGCCCTTCATTCCCCTGCACGCACATTTCGGCTTACAGAACTTGTCGGTTATGGATGAAGTCTATCAGGTACTGGTTGATGTCACGATGGGTAAAACTGTCATCCACCTTGAACTTGCTACCAAAGTGCTCTGACCAGAAGTCGAAGCAGAAGTCATCAGGGAAGAGGATGACCTGTCGGCCTATGAACTTCTTCATCATGTCGTCCGTAAGGTTGTTTCCGACACCGACTGCCAGCCAGTCAATTTCAGGATAGGCCAGCGCTCCAAGCATAGCAGTCTTCTCTTCTTGGACAATAGCTGTCTGCCTGCTACGGCTCTGATGCTCACCAAAGAATACGTTCGGGTCAGTATAATAGTCGAAGGCATACCAGGAATAGAGGTTGTTGATGAGCGAGTCTTTATAGAGCATGGTTCCATCCTCGATATTGTAGTATATGACATTACCTCCAACAATTATTCCCTTATGGTTTATTCGGGGTAAAACAGTACCATAACGGCCACCCATCAGTTTTTTGACCGCTCCCAAACGATAGCGCATGATGAGTTGGTCGATGCTGTTGAGCATCTTGGCATCGTAGCCTATCACCTTATCCAGATAGTCGGTCAAAGAGGAATAATGAGGAACAATGTCCGCCCTCGGAATCTCTATGAATGACCGTTGATAGACTGGAGCCTTGGTAGCGAGTATCTTTTTTAATTCCCTATCGTCCATTTCTTATTCGAATTATGCAGATTATGCAATTATGCAGAATGAATAATGTGAATAGAGTGAATAATGAATAACCATAGATGTCTATTCTTTCAGTAGTCTTGACACCTTGCTTTGTGAGGTTCCGAGCAGTTCTGCTATCGTTGTCTGTGTCATTCCCTTGGCTGAGAGTTCTCTTATACGGGCTTTCATTTCTTCCCTTTCGTTGCCACTCTCAACACTTAGGTGTTCCTGCTCGGTAGCAATGCCACGACTGATAAAGCCCAGATTACCATATTCATCCTTGCAGCGTTCATAGACAGCCACGTGGTCGGCTCCCATCGTCAACTCACCATTACGCCACTTACACTGCTTAACATAAACGAGGTTTGAATCAATACAAGACTGTGCTATTCCGATAGCGTCATCTATAAGCTGGTTTATCTTTGCAGATCCTTGCATGGCTGAAAGGGAAAGAGGAACATTGCCAGAAAACATCTTGGGGACATGGTTAAGCACCACTAATGTCCAGTTGTATCTTTTCTTCAAGGTGTTCAGCGAGGCCATCAGGGTTCCTGCATCGGCACTCCTGTCAAGTGACTGCCCCAGGGCGGTGATGTTGTCGATGAATACTACCTCCACATGATTGGCTGCGGCGACTTCTTCAATTCCCTTAAGGACATCCTCTGCTGGATGCTCCCTATCCATCTCTGCACGAAGGAAAGTGGGAGGGAAGTTGGCAGTCTCATAGCGGTTGCCGAGCTGTCGAGGTGTCATTTCACAGTCAACGTATAATAGCCGTTTACCGTTCTCAGCGATATGACGGGCTATCTGCATCGCAAAGATGGTTTTGCCGATGCCAGACTGCCCGAAGATGATACAAAGATCACCTTCGAGCACGATTTCTGGATAAAGTGGTACGAGCGGTGGCAACTGATGGGCCTCGTCAATGCATTTGTTCATCGACTCGACATGAAATCCTCCTTCATCTACAGGTTCACTCTCTTGGTAGACCTTGAATGAATTCTTGATGATATCATTTCCCATCAAATCCTACCTCCTTTCTTTCAGCAGCCAATTCAAGAGCCATATCAACATCGATGACAATCTTGCGCCCCAACTGCGAGATGGCCTTATCTATTATACCACTCTTCTTAATACGGTTGGCAGTTGGAATGCTGCACCCAAAGGTTTCAGCAATTCCTTTAATGCCATAGGCCAACTTACGATTAGCTGAAGGTATAGAAGACTCAGGCTTCTTGTCTTTGTCAAGAACACCAAGGTTATTAAATAGGAACGCGAGTTCCTCACCACTCATCATACAGACAGGAGTCTGCAAGAGCTTTTCAATTGAGATGATTTTTTTCTCCATAATCTTTCTTTTTTATCTTGTGATACTTAATTTTCTGGCACAAAATTAGAAAATATCTTGCAATGTCACAAGAATAAAAATTGCTGATTTACAGTGGTTTATACGAAGTACACTAAAGTACACTGTAGTTCAGTATACTCCATCAAAGTACATTGGCCAAAACGTGACTGACTGGTGATTAAAAAGCAAAAAATCCACAAACTTTGGGTTTGTGGATTCATAGATACTTATTAAAAAGACACTATACCTGCCCGTCTGTTGATTGGAGATTTAATTCACAGAACTTGTCCAGTAGTATAGTTTTGATTTCCGCTTCTTTTGCAGGGGAGAGTGTATTATTGTTGGCATTTGAATAATTAGATTTGTTTCCCTTGATGGAATCTCCTTTGGGGAACAATTTTTTTGCAGCCTCGTAGCCAGGAAAACATTTTAACCATTTTTCGTTCATGGCGCACTTGAAGGCATGAGCAGCAAATGCACCGCTCTTTTTCTCACTGAATAGGACTTCGAAGACTTCATAAATAGTTTCTTCTTGATGGTCATATTTAACATACTCACTCATGAACTCTGCTTTTAGAGCCTCACGAATAGAATCCGATACTTCATCTTTATTGTTATCATGGTTCTTGGTAGAGCTAGAAGATTTTTGCAGTTCGGCATCATCGGCCAAATTTTCATCGAGCACTTCCATTTCCCCCTCGGCATTCTTAGTAGGAGTAGTAAACTTCTTCTTCTTCTCAAACAGAAACACTGCCAATCGATTCAAAAGTTCACTTAGGGGTGTTATGAAGATAGAGAATACCATAGAAACACCAAATCCCACAAACAAGATAATACATATAAGCAAGACCACCTTCATAAAAGAAGTTGTATCGCCAATGATACTCATTGTATAGTTATATCCTGCTACAATCAAGATAACAGAACAAAGAACATAGCATATACACATGGATATCATCCATGCTCGTTCATTAATCCATTTACTCATTTTAATCCTTAATAATATTCAAAACTCACATATAATATAATAAGGCTGCAAAGGTACAATAATTCCGTTAGATTTGATACAAGTTAAACAATTTTCCAATTTAAAAGTTTTATGAAAAGTTAAATAACAATACACAAATAGTGTGTCGTGAACAATTGTCTATTAAAAAGATGGTGAGGAAGTGGATTCAAGAAACCAAGAAATGAATGAAAAATAGAATCACAAAATGGAACAATTATTATTAGCTATACTATTGGTATAATTAAAAGAATTATTAATATAGACATTAAAACATATATTTTTTGCAAAAAAGTTTGTATATTATGTAGCATAATGGTTTTTTTTTTCTAACTTTGCAGTTGTATTATGTATTCTTCTTATGGCAATTGAGCATAAAGATCACATTATTTATCCTACGACATTTTTACAAAATGCTGTAGTAATGATGAAATATGCTCCTCGTCAATATACACCTGATGAGGAAAAGGAGGTTATCGCAGAGACTAACAGTTTTTTCTTAGAGAATTTTGGACTGGATTTCAAAGTGAACTCATTGGGAAGGACATTTCATCTTACCAGCGATGTGGAAGATATAAGCTATGTCTTTATGCCCGATTCCGCCTTTGTTCGCGTTGGGCGCAAAAACTATACCTCTTTCGATGCTTCTGTTATGCCTAATATATACAGACTTAGGAATTTTATTTATAAAGTCCTAAGATTGGAGAAAATTGAATGGCTTCAAGTAAGAAAGGTGAATATGTTCCCTGTTCAGACAGATGATCCTGCAGATGAGCACCTGTTTAGCTCTATGGCGGAGTTCTTATTAAGTGGTGACATGCTTCTTTTAGAAAAGACAAAGGATGAGAGAATCATGATGAAAGATTCCATATCTGATATATATTATAGAGAGTTGGACGATACTGACAGAACTTTTCGTATTGTTACAGGAGTGACAGGGGATAGTGGACAAAACATATATAATCAAGTACTCGATATATCATGTACGTCAAAGCCGTTGCCTGAAGGAATAAGGGAAGAAAAAATCGAAGAAAAGTTGATAGTGCTAAACCAGCGTCTTTTCGATTTATATCATTGGGCTGTCAGTTCCGAGGTAACAGATGTAATGGAAACGCCAAAAAACCTGGATGTGGTATGAAAAATTATAAAGAAGACATTGCTATGATGAATGAGGACGCTCTATATAAAGAGCCTTCTTATCCTCGTATAAAGTCTGGTCTGCTTTCGGCCGGACTTGCACTCATATCGCCAGGTGAGACAGCTTTCGCATCACAATTATATATAATAGTTGATGACACGACAACGACTGAACAACTATATAATAGTTACCCTGATACGCCTGTAGCTGTAGACGAAGAGAATCTAAAAGATCCTCTTCCTAAGGAAATAAGAATAAGGTTGCAGCACATAAGCAGATTACCAGAGAATTGGGATGGCTATGGAGCTTCTTCTGCTACTCGCAATGTTATCAAGAATGCGTCGAAATTTTTTCGTACGCTTCAGCAGGAAGGTATTAAGATGCCCCAAACAGATGATATTTATCCAACTCCTTATGGTACCGTGGTAATTGAACTATACAATCAATATGGACTAGTTTCGTTAGAAATTAGCGACCAGAAGGTGGGCTATTTTACCGATTATAAAGGAAGGAGCAACTGGGGGGCAGAAGGTATTGACACTGACTTCAACTCTATCCCTGATCAGTTAAAGGAACACCTAATCGCATGATACGCCGTCTTATTGATCGAAATATTGACCCACACGAGAATCATGTTCGCTGTTTGATACATCCTGTACAAGTGAAGGAGCGTGACAATGGGGAGCGTAAATTTCAAGACGCGGCACTAATGCCATCAAAGAAAAATCCCACCACAATTTCCATGCACCGTCAACAATATACAACGGAAGAAAAATTGGTGGCGCATGGGGAACATCTATGTAAGCCGGGATCTGATCAGAGATTTTCCGGCTTCTTGATTCTTTCAAAAAATGTAGTGAACAGTGTCAATCAATGGCTACATTCCAGTTTTGGGCATTTGAATGGATATGACTATGCAGGTTCTCATCCTGGAGCAGAAATCAAGTATGCACCAATGATTGATGATGAAACTTATTATGAAGGGAATGAAGACTTATATACAGATACACCAGGTATACAATATCCTCACCATACGGATTTAACATACGAAAAAGAATTTGCAGAATGTAAAACACTTAACCGACAATATGCTCACGAACTTCAGAAAAGAGCAAAGCTACAATTCACTGATGCACAAGGAAAACTAGGTAGTGCTTTGCAGGAAAAAATCTTCCAACTATTCGACAAAAAGCCATTGCTAAGCATCATCATTCCATTTCACAAGGAGCGTCAATTTATACGTCAATGTGCTGAAAGTATATATTCTGAGGTTATAAACAAGCCCGTCGAAGTGATATGGGTAAATGATGGCTCGACAGATCATACTGATGAGATTGTAGAAGAATATGTTGAGAAATACTCAGGGAACTCCTACATGTATAGTCAGGATAATAAAGGACAAGGAATTGCACGAAACAACGGGATGTCAGTTGCAAGAGGCGAATTTGTATGGTTTGTTGATGCCGATGATAAAATAAGTAAAGGATCTATAGACATCATATTAAAATCAATAGATGAGAGGCATGATGCTTATATGTTTAGAACGGAAGAGTGCCATGATGATAACAAAATCATGTCGCCTCGCAGAAGATATCTTGAAACATCAGAGCCTTGTAGTATAAGTGGAATAGAGATTCTTTTGCAGAAGTTGTCTTTCTCGCCCTCATTGATGTTCGTATTCCGCCGTGAAAGTCTGCTTAATCGCGAGTTGCAATTTAGTACATTTCGAAATATAGATATAGATTTCATGCCTCTGTTTTTATTGTCTAATGTAACCATAAAAGTAGTTCCTCAAATAATATACACCTATTATTTTCATGGGAAGAAGATGCAGCCAAGACAATATCGGGATAGCGATAGTAAAGAATTATTGGAGGTATATGATCGAAACAAATTATTTTTCCAGAAGAACGCAGATACTTCCGTTAGGCAAGCATTACTGCATGTACAACAGATGATAATTGTACATGTAATTTGCGACATCAACAAGAACAAATTCCCCCATCGTTATGCTGCCCTTAATTTGAGTGAGCGGGAAAAAGATTTTCGTGCTGTGATAAAAGCGAATAATTATTGGGGTAATAGTCCAACAGAATGGCTTTTCTGGCTGGCAGCTCGAATAGACATCCTTCTAGCTAAAAAATGGTTTGGCTGATTCTTTGTACTAACTAATGGTCTTCCTATTAGTTTTCATTGATGCGGCGGATAAATCATAATGAAATCATGGTTTCAGCAAATTGATAGGGGCCACATAAACACCATCCTCTCGTTTGTATGCTCCACCCACTGCAGTTAGCACCAATAGGAACGATGGTGCTTTCTCGTCACTCTTCTCTACAATCTTGTTACGAAGCGTTTTAAGTGACTCTGCACCTTCATTTATCAAATCGTCACCACCGAGTTTAATCTCAATGCCTCCCCATCTGCCATCTTCCAGATGGACCACAGCATCACACTCTAATCCAGCATTGTCCCGGTAGTGCTTCACCATGCCACCCAACGTGTTGGCATATACTCTTAGATCTCTTACAGCAAAGTCTTCATAGAACAATCCAAAACTATTCAAATCCTTCATTAGATCACCTGGACTCACACCAAGACTGCGACATGCTATTGATGTATCTACGAAATGTCTCGTCGGCGTACTCCTAATTGATGTCTTTGATCTGATGTTCGGATTCCATGCATCCATATCTTCAATGATAAACAGGTCCTTTAACGCTTCCATATAATCATCGTAAGTTTTAACGTCCATTGTGCGCTCATTGCTTTGGCGGATGTCAGATATGATAGTCGACACCGCAGCCTCTGATGATATGTTTCGAGCATAGCTCCTAAGAATCATCCTCAATACTTCAGGTTTCTTGTTACGGAAACGCTCATTCTCACTGTCCTCAAAGACAAACAGCCCGTTATAATAGTTCTTCGTTATTTCAAGTGCTATATCTCTTGGTGCTAGCACCGATATAGGCCAACCACCCCTGCAAAGCAGAAAAGCCACATCATCCAAAGTAAACTCTGTATTCATATCCCATGGGAAGTTTTGTCCGCCGTCAAATAAATCCTTCAGCGATACCGTGCCTTTTGATTCCCTCGATTCCCATAGGGTCATCGGACGCATATTCAGCGGAGTGATTCTTCCCACACCACTATGATGTACATCAGTCTTATCCGCAGGCGTACTGCTACCTGTTAATATATATTTCCCGAACTGGTAATCAAAATCCAGATCATCCTTTACTTGGTTCCAGATGTCCGGTGCTTTTTGCCACTCATCTATAAGCCTCGTCTTCTCACCGTTGAGAACGGCCTTCGGATTCATTCGCGCCATAGCAATGGCCTGTTTCGTGTTCAATTTCACGAAACTCTTTTGATAAAGCATACACGTAGTTGTCTTTCCGCAGAACTTCGGCCCAGCTACTAGAACTGCTCCAGACGACTTCAATTTCAGTGCAATTTGATCTTCTATAAGTCTTTGGTAATACATATTCATATCAGTTTTGGGTGCAAAGATACAAAATTCCCAAGATTTTCAATGGAAAATTCCCAAGATTTTCAATTCTTGTTCTAAAAATACACATTATTATATTTATATGCGGTTAAAAGTCACTTACCCAAAAGCAGACTCAACAACTCTTCTTTTGTCATAGTTTCCTTTACCATTTTGACCAATTCTTCTTTGGTCATGTCCTTCTGACGCAGGGCTTTCAGTTCTGAGAGATCCAGAAGATAAGAGTTATACTGCATCTGCTCTTCTATGGGATAGGGTGATATGTACCGCTTAGTTATTTGTCCCTTGTTTCCCAATGAGTGGCCCATTGCAAAGCTGATATAATCCATCGGAACTTTTGACCGACTTAGATTCGTAGCAAAGCTGTGGCGGGCAAAGGTAGAAGATGGCTTGATATCCCAGTCTATTATTTCAGCAATCTTCTTCACTCTGTCCGCTACGTTGTGATTCTCCTGATGTATCTTGTCCCTGGCATTCTTGCTGTCAGGATCAACACCTTCTCCAAGAAGGAATGGGAATACCAATGCTCCTTTCTTTACGGGGGCAGCCAATTCGTCTAAAATCTTCTTCAACGGCGGTATAATGGGGATTATCACTTCAGAACCCGATTCTGAGTGATCCTTTGTTTTATGACGAAAGAACCGAAGTGCTTTGTGCTCAGATATATCGTAGTAGTCATCATAACGTAGCAAAGCCAAATCATATAGATTGCATCCATTACAGAGATACTGAGCAAGGAACATACCAAGACTTTGTTTCATTTCGTCAGGATGCTTATATTCCTTGGGAATCTCGCCATTAACAAAGAACTCATATAACTCGGTCATTTGGTCAATGTTCAAGAAATCAGCCTTACGTGAAGAGCCAGATGGTATTTTTACCTTAGTAGGATCTGATGCACTAAATGGATAGTCCTTTTCACGCATATAACCATTACTGATACAAGCCTTGAATACCACACGAATGGCGCGAAGATAGAAGCCAATGGTGGTTTGCGTGTATCTCATTTCCTTCATATAAGCTATCCATGCTTTGATCTTTTCCACATCAACGTTGTAACCGTCTTTCGCATCATAGACTCCACTTTTGATGAAACAGTCACGGGCATTGCGATAAGTCTCAGCAGTACTGGCTTTCTTCTGTGATATAACTTCATTCCAGAGACCGATGAACGAATTTGCATAAGGTGAAGTGCTCTCATCTGTGTTGCCATAAGTAGAGATACGCCCGGTTATGACGGCACGGATATTATCAACCGACTTCAACGTACCTTTATTATACATATCTCTAACGAGATCAACATACTGGTTATAGAGTTCCACCAATTGGTTCCTGTCGATGAAGTTCTGACTTTGGTTTCCGCCACGTCCTCGACCATCGGCTTTATTGATGGCATCAAATTCTGCAACGGAGTATTTGTAACCCAAATGTAAGAAGTAACGGCTACCATTCACAGTGAACCGAATGGAGGCGTGGTATTTCCCATTTTCGTCTCTGTACCTTGTGTCAAGAGTGAGTGTGACAGTACAATTACCTATAGTCAGCGACTCCAGGTTGGGTATCTTTTCTCTCTTTTTTCTTTCTTCCATATCATTCAATTTATCAAATCTGAACAAATTTTGGTTATCTCGACACCCCTAAATCTTAGCAAACCCTTTGTATACCGTCATTTCGTCTGAACAAATTTTGGTTATTAATACTCAGAATTACCCGATTTCATGGAGTATCATAAACTGCTGCAAAATTACTAACTTTCTGTGAATCAACCAAATACTATTAAACATAATATCGTAAAATATTATATTTTTTAACTGTTAATCAGGGGGTCGTTGGTTCAAGCCCATCCTGAAGCGCCTTAAAAAGAGTCCTGTAAATCAACGATTTACGGGACTTTTCTTTTTCTCACATTTCAAAGTTGCACCCATTTTGCACCCAATTTCATGTCCCATATAGGGCTTGCACCCACTCCTTTGCAGAATTAACAATCCATAATCCTGCAAAAGATAATCTTTGCAGAGCGTTGTCAAGTTCTAACGTTCTTGCTTTGGCAAGCGACAAAGTCGAGCGGACAAGTTGAAAATGCTTATGTGATTTCAACTGTCAACTGCAGATTATTTGAAGTTTGTTTTGCACTTTGCCAGATTTTCGCTACCTTTGCACCCAAAAGCATCAAGAGCAGTGCCCGAAAGGGTGACTCGCCAACCGAGTTTTGGAAACCACGGTGGTCAGTACGATGCGGAAGCAACATTTATAAACTTCAAAACATTCCAAATTATGCAACAGCACATTTATTACATTCGTTATGCTCTGCGTTTCGCAGACATGCAGATTTCCGAGTTAGTATCCGTTTTCAACGACCAAGTGCAAAACCGAGGCTGGTCCAGCATGCGAGCCTATCACGACCAGGCACTCATCGACGAGTTCCAACGTCGCGGTATCGATACCACAGCCGTTACAGGCAGAAAGACCATATTGTTTGTCCATCCTGTCAGGTATGACCAATTTACAAATAGGTTAATACCGATAAGTTGACATGTCTATTGTTACTATTACCTGCGTCTGCTCTTGCAGGAAATAGTAACTCAATCCCACCCCTCGTCATCGTTGTTCTCCATATAGCGGCCCATACCGTTATCGTCCATATCATTCTCAGATGCAGGGTCAAAGCCATGCATGTTGTCATAGCTGCTCGATTTACGAGAGAGTGATGAGGAGATAGAAGAAGAGCTGATAGGTATAGATGGTTTCTCTGCAACTTTAGGCGCACCCTCCCGACCAGATGAAACAATAGTGTCAGGCTTCGTTTGTTCAACATCGGGCTGACCATCATAGATAACCTGCTCTGCCCGGCGTATCTTTTTATTACCACATGCCAGCAATAGCACTACGGTCAAGATAACAATAATAGTCTTCTTCATACCCCTCACAATTTACAAAATCAGATCTTTAAAGTATCCAAATTCTCCATCTACTAGAACCCTTCTGTCGAGTCCAAGATTCCTTTCTTCACAAGATGTTTCAGAAACCATAGCACAAGAGAAGCAGGCTGCATAATTAGGTTTCTCGTCTCCTTCCCAGCAGATTGGGTCTGAAGAGCAATTGAGTGCACGATTTAGGGAAGAAACAATTATCTTCTCAATCAACTGTGGTTGGCCTTGCCAAACCAGTCCCCCCATGCTGCCTTCCGCACCATCTGCAGTATAAACGAGTACTCCACACATACGGTCGGAGAAATAAAGGCGTTCTTTAAGACTTGCTGTAGGATATCCGCACGAGAACTCCAATTCTTTCATCAGTATATGCGAAAAAGTGTGTAGCAAATAGAATCTGTCGAACCCACCAAGCCCCATTTTCTGATAAAGTCCATCATATAACTGTTCGTGGTTTGCATCATCAGTATAACGATTTTTAAGAATCTTACAATATGTCGTAACTACTCAGCACCCCTTGATACGGACTCGCGTTAATAATTCACAAATCTGCTTTTGTCTGTTTTTTGCACATTCACACACTTTCTCAAAATAAGATAGGCATGCATGATGGCTTTCTAAACAGC
>JAEEGJ010026550.1_pt1 | contig 11723 bp, 6 predicted proteins | sample 8958761 | NCBI WGS metagenome assembly JAEEGJ01 (sample SAMN16246546, study PRJNA631951) | gut metagenome | biome: gut microbiome; feature: rumen; material: RS-attached | host: Bos | place: Iran: Karaj | collected 2018-10
AAGAGATTTTAAAAGAGTTAAAAAGGTTGTTGTTAAAAATGAAATTTTTGCTTTTGTTGCATTATATATTTTAATTTTTTCAATTTGCTTTTTATTTATAATTTATGTTAATAAATTATCAAAAGAAAATGATCAAATTGATTTCTTTTATAATATTATTATAAACACTATTTTATATAAGAAGCAATAATAATTATTCTGATCTAATATATTATATTAATATTATTATAAATATATTTTTAAATTAATAATATAATTGAGTTATAGAAAAGGAAAAAATTAATTTATTTGAAAAAAATTTATTTACCTTTATAAAACAATTTTATTTACAACCACTCCTTAAATTAAATTTATTTTTTAATAAATCCAAAGAAAAAGCCATTTTTTCCATTTTCTTCAAATTAGAAGAACAAAGATTTCTCAATTGAGCATTATAATTATTTTTTTTAAAAAAATTACCATTTTGTGTAATATAAGATGAACCTTGAGTTTCTTCAATATAATTATGTGTAATATTATGAGCTAATTTTAATGCAGTATCTTCATTTAAATTTTTAATTCCATCTGATAATCTTAATATAGAAAATCTAAATTTATCATTATCTATTTCTTCTTTTAATTTATTTGATGCTTTTACTTTTGATTTTTCATCAATTATTTTTATATCTGAAATTATTTCAATATCTTGTTTTATTTTATCATCTTTTAGTTCTATTTCATATAATCTTTTATATGTATTTGAATTATCTAAAAAAGAATTTAAATCTGATTCCATATCTGATAAAGGTTCATTTATTGATTTTATTTTTTGTTTTAATTGATTTTTTGTTTGTTTAATAATTTTTTGATTTATTTTTGTTTTATTTATTACTTTTTTATATGTGTTACAATAATGTTTTGGTGTAGTTAATCCTGATAATAATCTATTATTGTTATTAAATCTTGGAGATAATAAATTTAAACTTAATTTTTTATGTTTTAATTTTAATTTTATTTTACTTTTCATTTTACTTTTTTGTTGTTGAGAAGAGAAATTTTTTTTTATTTCTTTATTTGAAAAACTATGAATTTTTTTAGGTTCATTTAAACAAATTTTTTTTATATCATCTGATGAAGTAGTTAAATTAAATTTATTTAAAAATAAACTACTTTTATTTTCAATTTTATTTCTTTTATTTTTAAAAACATCTTTTCTTTTTTTCTTATTATTTTCAGCTAAAGCAAAATTAGAACTTCTTGCAAAATAAGCTCTTTTAGCTTCATCAATTCTATTATTATAACTATTTTTAGTTCTTAAATCTAAATAATCTAAATTTCCAGCATAAATTCTTGTATCTAAACCAATATGAAAATCTCTTTTTTTCTTATATACTTTTTTTAAAAAATTAACTTTATTTGTTATAAAACCTTCTGGACCAAAAAATATTTTTTTCATTCCTAATTCTAAATATTTTAAACTAACAGGTTTTCCAATTATACTAGAAAAAACAGTATCTTTTATTTTATATAATGAATTAATTGCTTTTCTTTTAGTATATATTTTTTGAACAATTTCGTTTTTTTTATTTAAATTACCATAAGAACGAATTAAAGGATTTGTTTTATTTGGATTACCATATTCACATAAAAAAGAATTAAAACAAGTTTTAATAGGAAATTCATTATTAATATCATCAATATCACTAAAAGAATTTTTTTTAATATTATTTCTTGAAATATATGAATTAACTCTATTTAAAGAATCAGACATATTTATAATTTTTAATTTAAAAAAAAAAATGATGAGAATGATAGAAAATTTGTCAGATGAAACAATAAATATATTTCAAGCACTTTTTGAAATGAGTGACACAGATAATGATGGTGAAATATCAGTAAGGCAATTAAGATCAATAATGTGTTCAATAGGGAAAAATCCAAGTGAAGAAAAATTAACAAAAATGACACAAGATGTTGATTTAGATGGAAGTGGAACAATCAATTTTAAAGAATTTTTATATTTAATGGCTAAAATTATGAATGATGATGAAACTGAAGAATTATTAATTGAAGCTTTTAAAGTTTTTGATAAAGATGGTAATGGCTTTATTACAAGTCATGAATTAAGAAATATTATGATTCATCTTGAAGAAGATTTAACTCCTGAAGAAATTGAAGAAATGGTTAGAGAAGCTGATATTAATAATGATGGAACTATTGATTTAGACGAATTTGTTAAAATGATGAGTTCTGAATAATATTTATTTTTAAAAGTTTTTATCAAGTTATTTTATTTTTTATTTTATATATATATTTGGATTAAATTTTTTCTTTTTTTTATAAGCATTTTGTATTGAGATTATATTATATATACATTTATAAATGGCAAATATTGATTTTTCTTCTATTTCTGGTGATAATTATTATTATGATAATATTAATTATTTATCTAAAAAAGAAAATTAAAAATACATAATTTATTTTGAAAATAACTTTATTTTAACAGTTGAAGATATTTTAATGCAACTTTTAAAAGAAAATAGGGTAAAAAATATCATAGAATAATTTTAATAAAACAAATAAAAAAATATTTTCACATTAACCAAATATAACAATAAATGAATATTTAAGAATAAAAAAATATTTAGAAATAGATGACAATTCTATAATATTAGCTTTGATATAATTAGATAAATTTTGTAAAAAACTTATTTAATATTAACAGATTTAATATACATAGATAATATTAACAAGTATTTTATTATCAATGAACTTTGCTGGAGATAATTATAATAAAAATACTTTTTATATGAAAATTTGTGGAGTTAATATTATATTTTAAATCAAATGGAATATGAATTTGTTATTGGAAATAAATTTGATTTTTTTTGTTTTCTTCTGATTTATTTCATAAATATCAAATTATAATGAATGAACATAATGATTAGAAAAAATAAATCTAAATATCAAGAAAAAAGATATATAAAAAAATGTTGATATAAATATAAAAAAAATAATTAAAATAAATTTGAATAAAATATTTAATATTAGTTTCTTTCTAATTATTTTCAAAATAATATATAAATTTTTTAATATAACATTTAATATTATATAAAATTATTTTTGCCATAAAGAACGTTGAATTGCTTCTTGAATTTCTTTTTCATCATCAAAATTTCCTCCTCCTAAAACAACATCATCAGGTAAAAAATCACCATCATCAAAATTTATTTTTCCAAAAGGTTTACTACTATTTTTTCTTATATTATTATTTCTTATTGGATTATTATAATAATTATTCATTAATTTATTATCATTTTTTATTTCTATTTTAGGATTAAATTTAAAAGAAGTTTTTGATTCTCTAAATGAATTTTTTGATTGATTTAATATATTAGTTGAAGAATTTGTCTCTCCAAATTTAACATTAATTGATGGCTTTGATTGTCTTTTTCCTAAATTTAAGTTTTTATTTTTTGATTCTTCATTTTTTTCTTCTATTAATTTTCCACCAATAATATTTTCATTTACTTTAATTGGTTGTTGATTTTTTTTATTATTATTAATATTATTATTATTATTATTATTAATATTTGTATTATTTGAAATTGAATTTGATTTAAATATAGGTTTATTTGTACCAAATTTAATAGTAGTTATTCCTGAATTCTTTTTATTATTATTATTTTTATTGTTAATATTATTCTTTATATTTTCATTAATAGGTTTATTTTCATTATTACTTTTTATAGGAAGAGGATTTTGTACTTTAACATTATTATTAATAGGAAGTGGATTTTGAATTTGTTTATTATTTATATTATTTTTCTTATTATTATTATTTAATTTAGCTCTTCTACTTCTTTCTTCCATTTCTTGAATTCTTTTCCTATTTTCTCTTTCATAAATCTCATCATATATATTATTTTTATTATTTAATAATTCTTCTTCTGGTGATTTACAACCCATAATTTTATGATTTTTCATTTCTTTCTTGGTAATATATTTTTTACAATTTAAACATTGTTCAGTTTTAGAACCACAAATATATTCATGATTTTTTTTTTCTTTTATAGCAATAGGCATTCCACAATATTCACATTCAACTAATTTACTATCACATTTATTTTTATGTTCTTCAATTTTATTTTTAGAAAACTGTTTTTTACAATATTCACATTCTATTAATTTGTGATATTCTTTATTATGATCTTCTATATCTTCTACTGTTATTGGCTTTTTACAAATTGGACATTTTTTAACATTTATACTACACATTCTTTCATGAAGAATATATTTACTTAAAGGAATTTGTGCTTCACAATTTGAACAATATTTTGTTTTCTCTTTTTCTGCCATTTTTTTAGTTTTTTAATCTATTTTTTTTTTCAATTTATTTTCTATTTTTTTTTAAACATTCTTTAAAAAATTATATGATTAAAATAATAAACTTATAAATATAATGTGACTTTAATTATTTTCTTTAATTTAACACTTTTTTAATTTCACAATTTCAATTATTTTAGAAATTAATAATTTTATGTTTATCAAAAATAAATATTTATATTAATTAATTTGAGATAATATTTTTTTTTCGAAATATTAATTTATTTTATTATTCATTCATTAGAAATAATTTTATATAATAAGTAGCAGTACAATAATTAAGTTCGTCATTTAATAAAGATTTAATTATATAATCTCTTTTGTAACCAAATTCTTCAACATAATCTAAAACTTTTTCATTAATAGTAAAAGAATTTTTATCTTGAATTAAATCATTAGAAATTTTATTATTTTTATTATCATCAATTTCATTTTCTTTTTTTGAAGAAGAATACACAATATTATCAATAGAATGATTATTATATTTATTATCATTAATAGAATTATTTAAAGAAATCATTAATTTATTTTTTTTAACTTCCTTTCTTAAAAAACCTTGATCAATATCAGCATTATATTTAACTTCATAATTTAAATTATATTCCCAAACTTTAAAATTAAATTTCATAATATTATCTTTAATCATTAAATCAGAAAAATAAACTTCTTCTCCATCATTAAAATAATAATTAATTTTAGAATTATTCGGAGCAAGAATAAAACTAAAAGATTCAATATTTTTATTTTGATTATCAAAATCACTTTCTAAATTTTTATAAGTGAAATTTTCAATTAAATCATTTTTTTCAGCATTTTTATAATCAATATTTAATTTTCCAAAAATGACTTTTTCAGCTTTAGTAAATAAATTAAATTCCATTTTTTTAAAAGAATCTTTAAACCAACTATGTTTAATAATATCATCTAAACTATATCTTTTCTCAGGATTAATTTCTAAAATTTTTTTAATTAAATCAAAGCATTCATTAGAAATACCTTCAATAAAATTGAATTTACCTAATAAAATATTTTGATGTAATTCATAGTCATTATCTCCTTTAAAAGGTACAAATCCACTTAACATAAAATATAAAACAATACCACAACTCCAAATATCAGATTTATAAGGATCAAAATAATTTCCTTTTAATAATTCAGGTGCTAAATATGCTGGAGTTCCACATGTTTCATTTACTAATTTTCCTTTTATTATTTCTTTTCCAACTCCAAAATCACATATTTTTATTTCATTATTTAAAGTCAATAATATATTATGAGGTTTAATATCTCTGTGAACTATATTTTTGGAATGAATATATTTTAATGTTTCTATTATTTGCTTAAAAATATATTTTGATAAATTTTCAGGAAATTTTGACATTTTTTTTATTGCATTTAATAAATTTCCTCCTATAATATTTTCCATTACTATATATATATATTTTTTATCTTCAAATTTTTCTAATATTCTTACTATATTTTTATTACCTCTTAATTTTTTCATTAATTTTATTTCATATAAAATATTTTTACGTGAATAATTTCTTTTTGATTTATTTATTGATTTTATTGCAACTATTTTTCCTGTTAAAGTATGAAGAGATATATTTACTTTTCCAAAAGCTCCTTTTCCTATACATCTTCCTATTTTATAAAAATTAATATTTGTTTTTGGATATTCATTATTATTTTCTGTGTAATATTTCTTTATTTTTTCTGATAATTTCTTACATTCTGATTTATAATGATTTTCATCTTTAAAAGATGATAATGAAATTGATGATGAAGAAAATTCTCTTTTTTCTTTTTCTATTTCTTCCTTTTTATTTATTTTATATATATTATTTAAAAATGATGATGTTGTTGTTATTGGTCTTTTATTTTTTACTGAAAATATTTGTCTTTCACTTTTTGTATGATTTGAATTATATTTTTTTATATTTTTTATTTTTGAATTATTATTTCCTGTTAATCCTTTTTTTTGAAAATGAATTTGATAATTAAATATATTATTTAAATTATTTATTTTTTTATTTTTAGTTTCTAATTCATTTTTACTTTTTGAAGAATTTTTTATTGAATTACTTGTTAAAGTAATTGGAAAAATATTATTTGCAAAATTTAAATTTATTTTATTATTTCCATAATATTTATTAAATTTTCTTGATTTAAGTGAACTTTGAATATTTAATATTAATTCATTTTCTTTTTTATTTTTTTTATTCCTTGTTTGTTGAGTATTATTCTTACGAGAATTATATTTTGAAATACTTGATAAATTAATTTTCTTTTTTTCATTTTTATCATTATTAGAAATATTATTTATTGTATGAGAAGTTAATTGAGAAATTGCAGAATATTTAGATAATATTTTCTTATAATTATTCATCATTGTTGGAACTATTAAATTATTTATTTTAGTTATTGAAGTTGATTTACTTTTTAAATTTGATTTTAAAGGAATAAATTTGTTTTTTGTATTTTTTTTATTATTTGATTTCTTTCTTGATTGATAAGATGTTAATGGTGAAGTTTTATAAATGGAAAGATTTATTTTTTTCATTATTTCATTTAAATATTTTTTTCCATATTGAGGTGATTTATTTCTATTATTATTTGATATTGTTTTTGTATAATTTAAATATAATTTATTATTATTATATTTACGTAATGATATATTATTTATTTTTTTAATTATATCTTTATTTTTCAAAGTACTATTATACATTGTTGTTGAATCTGAAGAAATATAATTTAACTTTAATTTTGATCTCATTCTTGAATTTTGTTGATTATATATTGTTTTTTTTGTGTTTTTTTTTATTTGATCTTTTATATTATTTATTTCATTATTTGGAAGCGAATTTGAATTGATTGGTATTATTGTACTTATTTCATCTATTATTTTTATATTGTTGTTATTTATTGTATTTTGAGATAATTTTGTTATTTTTGATTCATTTTCATTATGATTATTATTTACTTTTTTATTTAAATTTGCTTTTATCATATTATTTCTAAATTTAATTAAATTTACTTGCTCTTTATTTGAATTATTCTTCTTTGAATTATTTGAGGAAGAACAATTTGAACCTTTCATTAAATTAATTAATTAATATTGATAAAAATAAATAAAAATATAACTAATTAAAAATAAATAAAAAAAAACCATTTTTCTTTTGAAAATCTTTAATAAAAAAACAAGAAATAAATTGTAATAATAAACTGTATTAAAAAAGTCTTTGATTATTTAATTATTAATTGTTTTAATATATATAATATATATTTTTTTGAAATAAAAATTTAATTGTTTAGATATTTTTATTATTAAGCTATATAAACATATATTTCTGGATTATTTTCATCTCTTGCTATTAAATTTCTATCTATTAAATTTTCTATTCTTGTTTTTATTAATTGAATTTCTGGAAGAAAATACCCAGATAATTTTTTAATGAGGTTTTTCTTTAATTCTTCAAAAGATAATTTTTTATTAAATTTTAATTCATGAATTATTGAAGCATCTAATTGATATTTTCTATCTTCAATTACAAAATGACTTAATTCTTTTTCTTCTTTTTTTTCATTTTCATCATTTTTTCTATTTTTGAAATTTAAATTTATTTTATTTTCATTACTGGAGAAATTAGAGTTTAATTCTAAAGAATTATCATTTAATAAAAGTAATTTATTTTTTACTAAATAATAATAATAACTTTGAATTTGATTTGATTTTATGTTTGTTTCATTGCAAATTTGTTCAATTGTTAATTTTTTATTTTTATTAAATAACATTAAGATAGATAATTGAGATGCTGAAACTATAAAAGTATAATCTTTATTATTTATTTTTGCATTTAATTCTGCCCATGATAATTCAGGAATATAAATTAAATTTCTATTTTTATAATGACTATTATAATATATATTAAAATCAGAAAGACATTTATATAATGTAGAAGGTAAATTAATATCTATTTTAATATTTAAAGTTTTCTTCTCATCTTTTTTATCCTTATTAATTTCTTTATTATCTTTAATTTCCTTAATTTCTTTATTATCTTTAATTTCTTTAATTTCTTTATTATCTTTAATTTCTTTATTGTCTTTAATTTCTTTCATATCTTTTAAATTTTTATTATCTTTTGTTTCTTTATTATTGTCTTTTTTTTCTTCTTTGAAATTTCTATTATTTAATTTAATTGGCCAACTATCTTTTGATAATATTTTAAAATAACATTCAATATTATTATTATTATTTTTTGTATCTACTTTATAATTATAATTAATTTCCAAACTATTCATAATATCACTTATCATTGTCTTTATATCTTTAACATAATTTGTTCCACTTTCTTCTTTCATTTTTTCATAAAATATTACTTCAGTTTCTTTCATCATTGAAGAATTTCTTATTAATCTTTTACATAAATTATTTCTATAAATAATTTCAAATAAATCTTTATTATTAATTAATTTAAATATTACTTCAAACTTTCCAGAAAATTCAATAATTCTTTTATTATTTTTTATTTTTTGACATAATTTAATTTCTTCATGAATTAATTTAATAAAAGAATTAACAAATTCAGAACTATGTTCATTATTAATTAGCCTTTCAAAATTAGATTTAATTAAATGTTCAACTTTAGTATCATTATTAATGGCATTGATAAGGAAATTAGTGAATTTTTTCTTTAAAATAAATATTTCTTCAATATATTGATAAAAATTAAAATATTCAACTTGTTTATTTGGTTTAATAGTAACAAAAGTATTAGATAATTTTTTCAATTGTTTAGAAATCATATCATTAAAAAGATTATAAAATAAATTTTTAATATCATCAAGATTTTTTACATTATAACCAAAAAGGATATTATATATAATTTTAAAGAATTCAATTTCATTTAATTTAAAAGCTTTTTTAGCTCCTTTTTTAAAAAATAATTCAAATTGATGAATTATACATAAATCATAAATAGATTCCATTAGTGAATCTCTTTCTTCAATTAATTTAAAATATTCATCATGAATAATTAATTCTTCATTAACTTGAGTTAAATAATTTTTAATTGATAAATAAAGTTCTTTTTTATCTTCTGAATTTTTATTTAATTTATTTGATATTTTTGAAGTAAAATCCAAATTCATTTTTTGAAAAAAATTTTTAGTATCTTGATTAATAATAGGAATTAAATCAATAGAATAAAAAATAGTACCATATTGTTTTTCAATAATCATATTAAAAAATCTTTTAAATAAATCAACTTTATCTTTTTTCCCATTTTTAATTTCATTAAATTCTTTAGTAAAACTTTGAATAATTTTAACTTTAATATTATCATCAAAAATAATATTTTGATAAAAAATTTGAATAGCTTTATTAGAAATAGATAAATCATTTAAATGACTTCTTTCTCTTATTCTATCCATATAAGATAACATATCAGAAATTTGTGAAATTTTTTTACTATAAAATTCAAAATTATTAGTAATTTTTTCAAAAAAAAGTGATATATTATCAGGAAAAGGAATAATTAGTAATTGTTCTTTATATGAAGAAACTATTTTAGTAAATAATTTAACTACTTCATTATATAATTCTTTTGCCATTCTATTTAAACATATTTCATGACATTTTGAGTAAGCTAATTGAAAGTCTACTTCAAAATTTTCTGTCGTGAAAAGCTCAGATAAAAGAGATATTAAGGATTCTATTTTTATTTGGTATTCTTCCATGTTCACTTCATATTTTGTATATATACTATTTTCTAAGTTTGATATTGGAATATTGAAATTTACTTGAGGAATTGACATTTTTTTTAAATATATATATTTTAAATTTTGTTTTTTTTGATTTAAATCATTTCAACTTAAAAAAATAACATTTAAATAAAAAACAATAAAAAAATATAAAAATAATAAAAAAAAATAAAAATAAAAAAGAAATAATAAAATAAATACCAAAAAAATAAAAATTATCCAAAAAAAAATTGAAAAATGGAAATTCCATTTTCTTCTCTTTCATCATCACCATATATTCCAGAAACAATATCATTAAATTTAAACGCAGAAAGTTACATTAGTCCAAAGTTAATAAAAAAGGAAAAAATGCAAAATATAAATGAAATATATAACCCATCAAAAATAATAGAAGTATATTCAGATAACTTTATAAAAGAGATAAAAAATATAGGAAAATACTTAAAATCATATCCATATATAGGAATGGACACAGAATTTCCAGGAATAGTTTATCCTTGTCCAAATTACACTCCTGATTTTTATTATCAATTTACAAAAGCAAATGTAGATAAATTAAAATTAATTCAAATTGGAATTACATTAACTAATGAAAAAGGTGATTTTCCTCCTTTTAATTCTACTTGGCAATTTAATTTTAAATTTGATTATGAAAAAGATCAAAATTCTTTTAATTCTATTTCTATGTTAGTTAATAGTGGAATTGATTTTAGAAATTTAAAAAATAAAGGAATACCTTATAATTTATTTGCTGAATATTTTCTTGTTTCTGGTTTAGTATTAAATGAAAATGTTACTTGGATTTCTTTTAATGGATTAAGTGATTTTTGTTATATGTTAAGATTATTATTAAATGATAATTTACCTAATAATGAAAGTGATTTTTTAGATTGTTTAAAAATTTATTTTCCAAATATTTATGATATTAAATTTTTAATTAATGAAAATGAAGATTTTAAAGGAGGATTAAATAAAATTGCAAAAGAATTAAATGTTGAAAGATTTGGAGAAATGCATCAAGCTGGAAGTGATAGTATTGTTACTTCTGATATTTTTTTTAAATTATTTAATAAAGGAATTCTAGGAAAAAATGATTTAATTAATGGTAAAAATGTAATTTTTGGTGTGGGAAAAGGAGCTGATGATAATGAAACTATCACTTATGTTCAATTTGCTCCTGGAATTGATGTTAATCTTGGTAATTTTAAACAAAATAAAAATCATCTTTATGATTTTGGAAATTATTTTTTTCAATAATATTTGTTTATTGGTTTTTAGGATTTTGTTTGAATTTCTTATTTTTTTTATTTTTTTGTTTTTTTTTGGGTTTTTATAGTAATTGATTATTTATGTTTATTGTTTTTGTTATTTTTTTGATTATATACAATGAAAAAATAAGTAAATAAGATTTTAATTATTAAATATAAAAAATAAAATTAATTTTTATAATGAAATAGTTTTTTTTATTATTTTTATACTAAATATAAATAATAATTTACATACAAAATAATATATAAATGAAATTAATTTAATGGGTAATGGGGATTGGAAACAATCACAAATTCCCAATCCACCATACCAAATATCTAATA
>JAEEGJ010026552.1_pt1 | contig 11722 bp, 14 predicted proteins | sample 8958761 | NCBI WGS metagenome assembly JAEEGJ01 (sample SAMN16246546, study PRJNA631951) | gut metagenome | biome: gut microbiome; feature: rumen; material: RS-attached | host: Bos | place: Iran: Karaj | collected 2018-10
AGGAGCAAGGAGCAAGAGGATACCTTGCTCATACATACAAAAATGGCAAACAAGCGAACAGAACATTCCTCTTGCCCCCCGCTCCTTGCCCCTTGCCCCTCAAAAGTTGAGCTTGCGAAACTTAAATCTTTTATATATTCGAGTATGACTCTTTTTATGTTTTTGGAGGTTAATTTTTGTTAAACGACAAGGGCATAAATATAAAAAAAACTATATTTGCAGATGAAAACCAAGATGATACGATCGTAACCTATGATATTTTAACCCAATTATTAATCGCTAAATCATTATCTGCATGAAAACATTATTACTTTCTTTGCTACTTGCGCTCCCTATCGGCGCAAATGCCCAGAAAGTCTGGGAAGGCAGTGACTACACCGTGACGAAAGTCTCCAATCCCGACCGTGGTGAGCGTGTGGTGGACGGACTCATCGCTGGTGGCGACCGTCCGAACAGCTAAACGTGGCGTTTGGCGGAGCGTGGCGATGAAATCTATATCGCTACAGCCCGCAACATTGCCAGTATGCTGGTGAATCTCTATGGGGAAGCCATCAGTGGCGCGGCTGGCGTGTCGATGGACACTTTCTGGGCCATGATTGATGCCGTGACCAACGGTGACATCATGCGCAACGACGTCAACGAGGGTGCCGACATCATCTGCTACAACCGTAAGACAGGCGAGTTCAAGGTTGTTTGGACTGGCAATGAGGCAGAGTTCCAGCGTATGGCTGTCACCTTCGGCGGCAATGTCTATTTCGGTTCATACTCGGCCGACCCCACTGTCAAGCAGTACATTCTGAAACTTGACAAGGACGGCAACTTCACCAAGGTTTTCCAGACCACTGGCTGCACCGCTATGCGTGCCAATTGCGTGTATGACAACCATCTCTTCTTCGCCAGTGCCGATGACCGCACCGTCATTGCCGAGGGCGACAAGGTGCCAGTTTCCAAGATGGCAGTCCTCCGCAAGAGCAATGAGGATGACACCGTGTGGGAACGCGTGGCCGATTACAAGGACTTCGGCGACATTCCTTACGACAATATCCATACTAACTGGGCTACTGCTCCTTTCTGGGAACTGGCTACGCACAACGGCTACATCTACGCCACAGCGCCCAGCATGGCTGGCTTCGTCATCTTCAAGGGACGTCCTGCACAGGATGGCGAGAGCGCCAATGACTATGGCTGGCACTGGGAAGAAGTGGCTGGTCTGAACAACGGCATCAACAATCCTGGCCTTTCCAAGACCAGAGGCGGACAACCTGGCACCATGCGTTCTCTCATCGGCAGCGTCTTCGAGTTCAACGGCGAGCTCTATGCCTACGACTTCGACCATGCTTTCGGCGGCGAGGCTCAGGCCTTTGTCGGCATCCTCCAAAAACTGAAGGGAGCGGACGTGAAAGCCAGCGACTACCTCAGCTATATGTACAACTCGCTGCAAAACCCTCAGCGTGTGTGGAAACTCGACGACGCCACAGGCAAGTTTAAGGAGTGCAAGGAGTTCACGAAACTGATGGAAGGCACTACCAACGAATATATCTGGCGTATGGGCGAACATGGCGGTCAACTCTACATCGCCACTATGGACGCAGGTATCTTCTACAACTACCTGACCCAGCTCACCAACAAAAGCTTCTTCAAGATGACACCTGAAGAGATATTCACCAAAGTGCAGTACATCGCCAATGTGCTCAAGATTCTTGCAGCCAACAAGGCCTCTGAAAATGCCGAGAAACTGAAAAACGGTCTGGAGTTGCTGAAGGTCTTCCTCGAAGGATTTGTGGTGGAGGAGCAGGTGGATGAAGAGACCGTCAGGAGGTATATCGACTATGAGAGGATGGCTACGGCTGTGGACGTGTTGGTGAAATTAGAGATAGCTCTCCTAAACGCGAAAATTGCAGCAATGCCTGGTGAAGACCTCGAGAGCAAGGTCTTGATTGCCGCCTTGGAAAAGGTGAAAGACACAGCTTCCGACATCGCCAATAAGATTGACCTGAAGGGTGCAGAAATGTATCTCTACATCAACCACGCTGTGATGACCAACGAATGGGGCTTCGACCTCATCCGCACAGCCGACGGTGAAAACTTCGAGGTCATCACCCGCACAGGATTCGACGACAAGTACAACTACGGATGCCCATCGTTCCTTTCAACCGAAGAAGGTCTCTACTTCGGCACCTGCAACCCATTCTATGGCGGCCAGCTGTTCCTGCTGACCAGCAAAGAACAGGGAGGAAAGGCTGATGTCCAACCAGAATTGCCAACTGCCATCTCGACCGTGGAAGCAGACGATGCAGAGGACGTATATTACGACCTGAGCGGCCGCCGTCTGGAGGGTAAACCCGACACGAAGGGCGTGTACATCAAGGATGGCAAAAAAGTTGTATTTTAAGTGACCCAACCCTACGGCCTCTGACCCAAATCGGTTCAGGGGCCGTGTGTTTTTTATCTTCGACGAAGGAGAAATTGTAGTGCTTTTCAAGCCCACGAATCTTTAACAGAACAATTTACACTTTCGTGCTGGCGGTTGTCGCTATGGTCTGATTGTATTGTATTTCTTAATCCACATCCTGAAGACGGGATCCTCCAGGAAGACACCATCTTGGGTTATGTCTATTAGTTCGCGGTCGCGGAGGGTGGTTTTGATACGTGTAATATTCGACTTTGTGCCAAGATTGTAATTCTCCAAAATCGTTTTGCTGCCAAAGTCCGTATGCACACCGTCACATATGGCACGGATAAAGTTTAGCTGATAGGATGTCAACCCCATTATTTGTTGTTCAAACAAACCTGAGCACTGAGCCATCAGGGCTTGAACACCATTCTCGAAGTCCTCAATGGTAGCTTCCTTGTTTGTTTCCGCAAATACATTCCACGCCAGTTGTTGAACATAAGAGGAGTTGTTCTCCACAGTCTCGCATATTTTCTGTGCCAATTCTTCTGATATTTGCTTACCCTGCTTCACAAAACGAGAACAGATGTACGCAATCCAGTCGGATGTGGGTATTTTGTCAAGGAACATTGTCTCGCCAAATTGGTAGAAGGGCATCTTGCGATTCTGGAACAACTTTGTCATGAGGTGTTTCTTGCTGCCAAAGAGACAATAGGACACGTTGCGCTGGTGTTGCCACACGCCACGAAGTCGCTTCTGTACAGCCAGCGAATCGCTAAATTCACCTATCTGCTGAAATTCGTCGATACACACGACAAGGTGAACACCCTGTTCTTGGGCAATCATCTCGGGAAGCTGCAAAATTTCCTCAGGTTGATAGTTCTGTGGTGTGATGCCTAATGATAGCGACACTTCCGACATAGGCTCTGGCGAAAAGGAAATCTTGGGCGTTAATCTGACCAGAAAGCGTTTGATGGTCTCCAATATCTGTTCTGTCTTAGTGGACGTCCCCTTGATGATAGCAGAGGCAAAGCGATTATAGAAGTCGTATTCGCTTCGACAATCGTAGATGTCCATCAACACAATCTTAATGTCCGGATTGGTCATTTCCGACTTTACACGTTTCACAATGGAGCTTTTGCCCATTCTACGAGGAGAAACAAGGATAACGTTGATGCCATTCTCGAAGTCCAACTTCAATCGTTTGGTTTCTTTTACCCTATCGGTAAAGTTCTCACCTTCCACCGACATTCCGTAAACAAATGCTCTATCCATAAAGGTTTCTATTGATAAGTAATTTGGTGGCAAAGATATAAAAAACGCTAATGGTACACAAACTTGTGGACCACAAACTTGTGTACCAAATGATTATTTAACATTTATGAAACAATAAAAGAGATAAATTCTATTCATTTTGCAATGCAAAGTTAGCCTCCATTCCCCTAATCATCAGAGTTGGAGGCGTTTTTATTACTGCCAAACCAGCTTCTTGCGGACAAACCGTTAAATACTCACAAATCATCGTTACTGACGACTTCTATCTGCTTGACATTGATAGCCCAGTCGGTATCTGGATGTTCATCGTTCCATTCATCTGTCGCTTCATTCAAAGATTGCCAAGTGGCGGCAACGGGTTTGCCTATGCAAGCAGATAGGTAGTTACTGGCCTCCTCTATCGTATCAAAATACTCCATATCTGGTTCGCAGTCAACGATATACCGACTGGAGAAATACTTTCCTTCCGCATCATTCGTCAGATATGTATCCCAATCATCTCCCTCTGCCTCAAAGTAAAAACTCACCGAGGGATAGCACTTCTGTATCAGTTTGAGCAGGGTGACTGGTGGCTGCCAAGCTGTTTCCGTGAAGAAGGAAAGGCATTTTTCAGATAGCCTCAGGTCACTCCAAGTTCCTCGGCAATACACTTCGCGTGTATCGCCTCCGAGCCTTGTTACCAAATTGCCCAACCACCGTGTTGGATAATAGAACCCGTTTTCCACCAGCGGTTTCTTCCTTTCTTGTAGTCGCTTCATTTTACTATATAGCGACCTCAATTCACGTCTTTCCCCTTCGAAGCAGACGGACATAAATGCAGGATTACTCATTTTTTCCGCAAAGGTCGGAGATCCTTATGGGAAGAACAAATCATTTAGATCTATTTAGATCGAATTTAGAAAGTTTAGATCACTTGAGTTCTTTTTGTTAATAAATGATCAAATGGTCTTTTTCTCATTGTTTTTATGTTACTTTGCATACTGTATGAAGAAGTATAGAATAGAAATAACGGAAACGTTGAGTCGCATTATCGAGGCTGAAGCTGAAAGTGAAGGAGTTGCAGTTGAGAAGGTGAGGCAAATGTATCGAGATGGCGGCATTATTCTGGATGCTTCTGACTACATAGCAACAGAAATCAGCGTGAAAAGGTGAAAAAGCATGAGTGGGATGCTTGTTTATTGAGATAATTGCTTAACTTTGCACCTGCTTATTGCTCACTATGAGCGTTGGCAAATTTTGTGGAATTAGATAGCAGTATCTAAGTTCTAAGAGACTTTTAACGAAAACAGTCCACCAAACTAACAGTAGTTACAGAGAGTCTCTGGGGAATGCGGATACGCCTATTCTATAGGCGTACCCCTTCCTTTCACCTCTCTGTATGGGCTTCTGTGGTGGACGGCCTTCGTTAAGAGGTGAACTGGAGGAGGGTACGCTTTCTTTTGTCCACGCCAAAAGACAAAAGAGCAATGAGCACAGAAGCAAAGCCATTTTTGAAGTGGGCTGGAGGCAAAGGACAATTGTTAAGTCAATTGTCAGAACATCTACCAGACAGAATCAGAGAAGGTTCATTTACATACATTGAGCCGTTTGTTGGCGGTGGAGCAATGTTATTCTATGTGTTGCAGCATTTTGGCAACATAAGGAAAGCTGTCATCAACGATGTCAATGAGGACTTGATACTTACCTATCGGATTATCAAAGATGATGTTGAAGCATTAATCACCAATCTTGAGAAAATAGAGAGAGCGTATTTGAATCTTTCTGACCAAAACGAACGGAGCCAATTATTCTATGAGATTCGAGAGCGATACAATCAGCATGTAGGAGAAAGTATTGAACGAGCCTCACAACTGATGTTCCTGAACAAGACCTGTTTTAATGGTCTGTTCAGAGTGAATAAAAGAGGACTCTTCAATGTTCCTTTTGGCAGATATGCCAATCCGACAATCTGCAATGCTGAGGTATTGAGAGCAGATAGCCAACTCTTGCAATCAGTGGATGTGAAAATCTATCAAGGTGATTATGCTCAGACCTTACAATATGTTGATGAACTCACTTTCGTTTATCTCGACCCTCCTTATCGCCCCTTAGATGCTACGTCCAGCTTCACCTCGTATTCTAAAGGTGATTTCAATGATGATGACCAACGAGCACTTGCAGCCTTTTGTCATCAACTCTCTGAAAGGGGATGCCTTTGGATGGAAAGCAATGCAGATTGCTCAGCCAAGAATCCTGAGGATACTTTCTTCGAAGAATTATATAGAGATTATCGCATTGAGCGTGTTTATGCATCACGCTGTATCAATGCAAATCCAAATAAACGTGGAAAACTAACCGAATTACTTATCAAGAACTATGAGTAAAGACTTTAATCTTTTCATGTCTCAACTACAAGAGACAAACCAGACACTGGATTTCTTCTGCGATTTCGACAAGATTTCTGCAAATGTGGCAGAAGTGGAAATGAGCCTGAACACACTCAATTATCTCATTGGTAAGGAGGACTTAGAAAAAGGTGTGTCTGAAATATGGCAACGCGACCCTAAAGTGTTTGAGGTACTTGGTATCTTGATTGCTGTAAGAGACGAAGGCAAGAAACCTGTAGTGGATAGCAAGGGTAATGTGGTGTTGCTGAAAAGCTTTTTCGAGTCAGAAACTAAGGTTGTAGAATTCTTACGTGAAACTGGTCTTGCAGAGATTTTCTATTCTCGCCGCATCAAGAACCTTGTAGATTATGTGTTTGGAATAGAGACTGGGCTTGACACCAATGCCCGCAAAAATCGTAGTGGACATATCATGGAGAATACAGTGGCAAGGATTTTCAAGGATAATGGTATTAAATTCCGTCAAGAAGTCTATTCTTCAGAGTTTCCAAAGCTTTCTGTGCTTGGTACAGACGAGAAGCGTTTCGACTTTTATATTGAGACATCAGCAAAGAAATATCTCATCGAAGTGAATTTTTATAGTGGTGGTGGCTCGAAACTCAACGAGGTAGCTCGCGCTTACACAGATCTTGCGCCCAAAGTGAATTCTGTAAATGGGTTTGAATTTGTTTGGATTACAGATGGTATTGGTTGGAAATCTGCACGCAACAAGTTGGAAGAGGCATATAATGCTATTCCAAGCGTGTACAACCTCACCAATATTACTTCCTTCATTAAACTCTTGAAAGGATGCTAAAAGCCTATTACAAATCTCCAACCCATGATTTTAACCTGCTTCATGGCGATACGTTTGAATTGCTTCCACAGTTCAAATTCAAGTTCGACATGATATTTGCCGACCCTCCTTACTTCCTATCGAGTGGTGGCATCAGCGTGCAGAGCGGAAAGGTGGTTTGTGTAGATAAAGGTGACTGGGATAAAAGCATGTCTCAGGATGACATCAATGCCTTTAACCTGAAATGGCTGTCGCTTTGTCGTGAGAAATTGAAGGATAATGGTACGATATGGATTTCTGGCACATATCATAATATCTTTTCTGTTGCCAATTGCCTGACTCAGTTGGGGTATAAAATCCTGAATGTTATCACCTGGGCAAAGACAAACCCACCACCAAACATCTCGTGCCGCTACTTCACCTATTCAACGGAATTCATCATTTGGGCGAGAAAGAAAGAGAAGGTGGCACATTATTATAACTATGAGTTGATGAAGCACATCAATGAAGACAAACAGATGACAGATGTGTGGCGGTTACCAGCCATTGCTTCATGGGAAAAGACTTTCACAAAGCATCCAACTCAGAAACCGCTTGGCTTGTTAAGTCGTATTATCATGTCTTCAACAAAGCCTGGTGCTTGGGTGCTTGACCCCTTTGCTGGTTCTTCAACAACAGGAATTGCTGCAAACTTATTAGGACGGAGATTTCTCGGCATAGAACGTGAAGAGGAGTTTGTGGCTATAAGCAAGGCGCGTCGTGAAGATATTGAGGACATCAAGACGTTTGCTACATACAAAAGGAAGATACCTGACATTGTTAAGGCAGAAGATACCCAGATGGATTGCTTTGTTTGTCGAGAAGAAATCGAAGAGCGATTACCGTTCTTAGAAGATTGATACTATATTTCTCAAAAAACTTCCCGTTCTTTGCAAAAGGAGCGGGATTTTTTGTACCTTTGCGCTCAAAATCTATTTCCTTTAACTATGCCTACTGTTCAACTACACATTCAGGGTTTGACGCACCACGATATCGCGGAGCGGCGAGAGGCTTTCCTGCAGACGGCTGTGGGGAGGCGCATTGTGCTGCGCCCTGCCCATGGATGAACTGAAAGGAATGGTTCTCAACAAATCGCGATTACTTGATAAACAGGAAGAACGTGGAGCCTATTGGATTAAAAAATACGAAGATGTTATCAAGGCTTTTGAATAGGCATTCTTCCATCAAAACCTAAATTATTGGAAGAATTTTTGGAATATTCAAAATAAAAAATGTACCTTTGCACTCAATAACAAAAGTCCGAAGAATGCTGACTCCATATAAGATAAGTGCTTACAACGAGGAATTCAAGCCACAATGGGTTTTCTCGATGCCAGCTGGTTGCCCGCCTGAAGATGTGTTGGTGCCCAGCGAGCATCCATTCTATCGATTAGCTTTGAATGCTGATTCATATACGGAAAACGATTTCAAGTCCTATGCAGAGTTCGACCCTCAGCGTAATTGGGGCGAGAAACTGCCATTGGCTATTGGGCTATCGCTTATTGATAATGAGGCAAAGGCACGAAAGAATCTGAAACTACCGATGTTCCGTTAGTTCAAGGGAGTCATAGTATTGACACTAAACCCATCAGATGGTGTGGTGAAACAAACTGGTGTTCATCTTTCCCATTATACATGGTGGAGAACGAAATCTTTTCAAATGTCGAACTTAATTATGCTACAATTATGAGACCGCTCACATTAATCCATACGCTTGAGTTTTATGATGTACCACAAATATTTGTGGCAGCAGATGCAACGGGTACAAATTATCTATGCACTTTGTATCAAAATGATAATGAGCGTGGATATTTGTATCTTGGTGTACAAATCTCTGAACCGCGTTTGATGGCATTTTTAGGAGGGCAACTAGATTTACGTGAAGCGTATATTCATCCAGAGGTGGAGAATGCTTTATATGTGGTTACAGCCAAGCAGGAAGTTCTTACAGCAACGGTGATTTTGCAGCCACAGGACGTTTCAGAAGAGATGTTACCTGAAGCTGGATATTATTATGATACATCAGACTTGGCTAATGAGACTGATGCTCAGACAGACACCTACCAATTGGAAGTGCCTGCCCAAGATCGTATTACTTTCTCCACACTAATCAGTCGTATGGGCTGGAGAGCATTTTCTTTGCATAGTGTTTTGAAGGGGAAGGTTGCTGTGTTATAATAAAGATAAGAAGTTTTTGGGTCCTCAATAGTTAAAAAAGATCAAAAGTGGATCCACGCAGATCGGCCGGTCTTGTTGCCTTCCTCGGATTGGCGACACCTCATGTGGCTTTCCTTCTGCTCGGTACTTTCAACCACCGTGTACTGCTTCCCGTCATGATGCTGACAGGAGCCGTGCTGGCACTCCTTTGCAATCTTCTTTGCACCTTGCCACCTACGACAGTCATTCCGCTGAATGCTGTCACACCTATTCTTGGTGCACCCGTCATCCTTTACATCATTCTGCGACGAAAATAAAGCGGAACAATGACCAAAATAAAAGGGCTGGCATCGCATTCGCGACCCAGCCCTTCTTACATATTACTTCTTCCATCTTACATCATACATCTCATACATGAGGTCGTTCCCAAAGCAGTCAACGCTGCCGTCAGGATAGACACCACCACCTGAATGATGGTCTTCCAAAAATCTTTGTTCTTCATGATCAAGACCCTCTCTGTCAAGACCCTCTCTGTCCTTCGGACATCTCCCCCGTAGAGGGGGAGAGCCGTCCGGCTTGTAGGGCATTTTGTTTTTTTGGAGTTAATACTTGGTTTTGGTTCTCATTAATACCTGTTTGGTTTCTCATCAGGCACACCCCGAATGGCTCCCTCCCACTCTATGGGGGAGGGTCGGGGAGAGGGTCTTTTAGTCTCCATCCGGGTCGTCCACCAACGTGCCGCCACCACCGTTGTTGTTGCCACCAGTGTTCTCGCCCGTGTTCTCGCCACCTTCGTTCTCAGGGTCTTCCACGTTGCCCTCATCGCTGGAGGTCACACGCTTCACTTCCTTGCCCGTGCGGTCGTAGCAGGTGATTTGGATGGCAGTGCCGGCAAGCTCCTCCTTGAGTTCCACTGCGGGGGTGAAGATGATGCGTCGGCTCTTGATGAGGGCGGTCTTCACCTTGTTCACATCCTCCACCGCCTTGGCGCGGAGTCCGAATCGCATGGTGCCGAGTCCTGGGAGTGCCACCGAATGACCTTCTGTCGCCCATGCCTTGATCACCTCACCTGCTGCATCCCAGCAAGCCTGCATCACACCCTGGCTCACTCCGCTGCGGAGCGCTGCTTCGCGGATCACCTTCTGTTGGTTCAGCGAGGTGTAAAGTTCTGGAGACATCACGTAGCGCCACACGCCCGCATCCGTCTTGTTGAATTTCACCAGTCGTTCAACTGCTTTCACTTTCAATGCCATAATCTTTCGTGTTTTAATTTTGTGTTTGTGTTGTTGTTGTGTTGTTGATTCTCTCATGTCTCCGATTCAGTTCCTTTTTGCCCGCTGGTTAGGAAAATTTTGCTGGCCAGTTTCAAAAAAATCTTTCTCCAGGCAGGGCGCAAATTTCACCTCTCTTTTGACACTGCAAAGTTACGACATTTTCCTTGCGGTGTCAAACTTTCACCCTCCAATTGGAGCGATTTTCAACATCAATTCACGCGATTTTCAACAAGGCTATGACAAATGACAGATGACAGTTTTTGAAAATCGAGGGATTAATGGGTTAGTATTATATATATTATAATATATATAATACTAAATCTCTCTTTTCTCAAATTCAAAAAACTGTCATTTGTCATACTGTCATTTGTCATAGTGCAGTGCCTGAAATGTTAAATATTTAAATAATTACGTCAAAATGATGTCATTATGAAATAAATTCTCTATATTTGCAGCCTAAAAATATAGAAAAATGGCACAAGTATCAATGACCGTGAGAATGGACTCGCTACTGAAGCAGCAGTTCAACGAACTATGTAATGAGATTGGAATGAGCGTCAATACCGCTATCAACGTGTTTGTTAATGCAGCGGTAAAGACCAAAAGTATTCCATTCAAAATTTCCTCGCAACCAATCGAGGATAATGTACTGAGGGATTTTAACGAATTCCGTAGGCAAGTTGCAGCCAGTGACCGTCCCGAACTGACGATGGAAGAAATCAACGAAGAAATCCGTTTGGCTCGCTTAGAAAGAGCTGAAAGAGAAAAGGCATCATTATGATTTATGCCGGGCAACAAGAAACACTTCCCAAAGACTCCGATTGTGGTAACACCTGCTGAGATGTTGGAAATATTGGAGAGGACAAAATGAAGAGAAGCTGAAAGGCGGTAAAGATAAAGGAAGAAGAAAGTGGAGGATTTATTTGGTAGAGTGATTGATTTGAGTTATCTTTGCAATGTGAATTTGAAAATAACATGGAAGAAGGAAAGCAAGTAAAGAATGGAAAGGCGTTTGAATACGCCATCGCAAAGATGTATTGCGAATATATTTGTCAGCATGGCAGGAATGCTGTGTTGGTGGAGAATGAGGCATGCGCGCAAGCAAAGGAGTATTATGAAGGATTTGATGAAGTTGAACAACGAAAATTTGACAAGGCTGCCAATGAGACCATTGAAACGATGATAAAGATTGAACCTGGACTGATGGCTCAAAAGGATGACGCAGATGTATTGAATGTTTGTTTGCAGAAAGATCAGGAGGGAGAAAATGGAGACGTGCGTGATGTGGTGTTTAGCCGTTTGCATCCACAATGGGAGATTGGTTTTTCTGCAAAAAACAATAATGATGCCGTCAAGCATTCTCGTTTGGGCACAATTCTGGATTTTGGCAAAGTCTGGTTGGACATTCCTTGCTCCCAGACTTACT
>JAEEGJ010026553.1_pt1 | contig 11721 bp, 12 predicted proteins | sample 8958761 | NCBI WGS metagenome assembly JAEEGJ01 (sample SAMN16246546, study PRJNA631951) | gut metagenome | biome: gut microbiome; feature: rumen; material: RS-attached | host: Bos | place: Iran: Karaj | collected 2018-10
GGCGAATTCGCCCCTACCCGCAACTTTAGAGGTCATTCAGGTAACAATAAGAAGTAATCACTATGGGAAAGCGTAAAAGACTTATGGCCGAGCGCCTCAAGGAGGCGAAGAAGGTTACAGCTGTTGCCAAGCTGAATGACGTCCCCACCTCTCCCCGCAAGATGCGTCTGGTGGCTGACACCGTCCGTGGTGTTGAGGTCAACCGCGCTCTTGACCTGCTCAAGTTCAGCAAGCGTGAGGCCTCCGTGCGTCTGGAGAAGCTGATCCGCAGCGCCGTCGCCAACTGGGAAGCCAAGAACCCGGAGCAGAGCAAGGAACTGGACAACGGCAACGTTTATGTCAAGACCATTATGGTCGACGAAGGTCGCACGCTGAAGCGCATCCGCCCGTGCCCGCAGGGCCGTGCCGGTCGCATCCGCAAGCGTTCCAACCACGTCACCGTCATCCTCGATGTCAAACAACCAGTGGAGAATAAGTAATTATGGGACAGAAAACTAATCCTATCAGCAACAGAATCGGTATCACCCGTGGTTGGGATTCTAACTGGTGTGGTGGTAACTACGCGGAGAAGATCGCTGAGGACTTCGAGATCCGCAAGTATCTCGGCAACCGTCTGGCCAAGGCCAGCCTCAGCCGCATCGTCATCGAGCGTACCCTCAAGCTCATCACGGTCACGATCTACGCGGCCCGTCCCGGTTTCATCATCGGTAAGGGCGGCACCGAGGTCGACAAACTCAAGGAAGAGCTCAAGAAGGTCACCAAGAAGGACGTGCAGATCAATATCTACGAGGTGAAGCGCCCCGAGGTGGACGCCAACATCGTGGCTGACAGCATCGCCCGTCAGATCGAGGGCCGTGTGTCCTATCGCCGCGCCATCAAGATGGCTATCGCCAACACGATGCGCGTCGGTGCCGAGGGCATCAAGGTTCAGATCGCCGGTCGTGTCGGCGGCGCCGAAATGGCCCGCAGCGAAATGTTCAAGGAAGGCCGTACGCCGCTCCATACGTTCCGCGCCGACATTGACTACGCTCTCGCCGTGGCCAACACCAAGGTGGGTACCCTGGGTATCAAGGTGTGGATCTGCAATGGTGAGCGCTATGGCAAGCAGGATCTTACTCCTGCCGCCCTCGCCGCTGCCAACGCACAGGCTACCGGCCAGAACCGTGGCGGTGGCCGCGGTGGCGACCGTCGTCCCCGCCGGGATGGCGACCGTGACCGTCGTCCGCGTCGCGACAACAAGTAATTAATTGATATCTATCAATAAATTGCTATATTTGAAGTCGGTTTCGGGACTCCGAAACCGACTTTTTATTTTAGTAGTGTATAGTTAAGTGTTAAAGAAGATGAAGAAATCTATTTTGATCGCAGCGGCGGCGCTGGTGGCGCTCGCCGGTTGCAAGCAGCCGTCCAGCGAGGAAGTGCTGGAGGGTTTCCGTTCCGAAGTCAAGACCTTGGAAGAGGCATACGGTGAGTCTGCCAAGCAGGTTCGCGAAGACGCCACGCTCGACGATGCGCAGAAGGCCGAAAAGATGGAGGCCCTGCAGGACGACGTCATCGGCAAACTGACCGATGCCGGCCGCAAGCTGCTGAACAAGTACTACGCCGACACGCTGGTGGCTCCCGCCGTGCTGGGCGAAGTCGGCTACTATCTCGAGGATGATGAACTGAGCGCCATCTTTGCCAAGATGCCTGAGAATATCAAGGAAGATAAGCTCATCTCCCGCATGGTCGCGAGCACTGCTGCCCGCCAGGCCACGGCCGTGGGCAACAAGTTCACGGACTTCACCGTGGACCATGTGGCCGGTGTGGACAAGGACGGCAACCCGATCTACGAGAAGAAGAGCCTTTCCGAGTTCGTCGGCCAGGGCAAGGTGATGCTCGTGGACTTCTGGTCCCCGTGGTGCCCGCCCTGCAAGGCTGAGCTTCCGAACATCAAGGCCGTCTGGGAGAAGTACCACGGCGACGACTTCGACGTGCTGAGCGTCGCGGTCTGGGAGGAGAGCCGCAAGATGGACTGGCACAACACCATCGACACCGCCAAGGTGTACGGCGTTGCCTGGAACCAGCTGAACAACGGCCACCAGGAGCCTGCGTCCCTCTACGGCATCGACGGCATCCCGCACATGATCCTCTTCGACAAGGACGGCACCATCCTCAAGCGCGGCGATGACCTGCGCGGGGCCGCGACGGAAAAAGCCGTCGCCGAGGTCCTTGGACGTTAGGGAGAAAATACAGCTTTTACCGCATTCCCCGGGTGTCTATCGCTATTACGACGCCGCGGGGAATGTGATCTATGTAGGCAAGGCCAAAGACCTGTCGAAGCGGGTCGCGCAGTATTTCGTGGAGCCGGACCGGCTCACGGTCAAGACACGCCTGCTGGTGTCGCGTATCGCGGATGTGCAGTACTCCGTGGTGGACACCGAGGCGGACGCGCTGCTGCTGGAGAACAACCTCATCAAGCAGTACAAGCCCCGCTACAATATCCTGCTCAAGGATTCCAAGACCTATCCGTGGATCTGCGTGACCGCGGACGAGTATCCCAAGGTCTTCCTGACGCGCCGCGTCGTGAAGAACGGCTCCCGATATTTCGGGCCCTACAGCTCCGTGATGCACGCGCGGGCGCTGCTGGAGTTCTTCCGGGAGACCTATCCGCTCCGCTCCTGTAATCTCAAGATCACCTCGGACGCCGTGCTTCGCGGCAAGTTCCGGCCGTGCCTGGATTTCCACATCGGCCGCTGCAAGGGCTGCTGCATCGGCGCCGTGTCCCGCGAGGAATACGCCGGCTGGATCGATGAGATCGTGCGTCAGCTCTCTGGCGGGCTGGGCGGCATCATCCGGGATTACAAAGCGCGGATGACTGCCGCGGCGGACGCGCTTGACTTCGAGTCCGCACAGGTGTACAAGCAGCGCATCGATGCCCTGCAGCGCCACTACGCCAAGAGCATCATCACAGCGGCCGGCGACCGCGATGTGGACGTCTTCGCCTTAGAGCTCGCAGACGGCGCCGAAGCCTTCGGCAGCTTCCTGCGCATCCGCGGCGGCGCCATCATCCAGTCGTTGAATCTCGGATTCAAGATGAACATTGAGGAGGATCGCGCGGCGGTGCTGAGCGAATTCATCGCCGAGATCGCCTCCAAGTTCGGCGCGCTCCGCGGCGAGGTCATCGTTCCCTTCCTGCCCGACGTGGAGCTGGAGGGCGTGGAGTTCCGCATCCCCGTGCGCGGCGACAAACTGGCCCTGCTGGAGCTGGGCGCCAAGAATGCCCGGGAGTTCCGGGCGAACTCGCTCAAGCAGCGCGAGCACACCAATCCCGACGAATACCGCGCCGCGGTGGTCGAAGAGCTGCGCAAGGCCCTGGGCATGAAGGTTCCGCCCGTGCACATGGAGTGCTTCGACAACTCCAATATCCAGGGCACCAATCCTGTGGCTTCCTGTGTGGTGTTCCGCAACGCGGAGCCTTCCAAGAAGGATTACCGCAAATTCAAGATCAAGACCGTGGTGGGCGCCAACGACTACGCCTCGATGAAGGAAGTCGTGAACCGCCGCTATGCGCGTATGCTGGAAGAAGCTCCCGACGACCTGCCGCAGCTGGTGGTGATCGACGGCGGCAAGGGCCAGCTCGACTTCGCCTATCAGGCGCTCTGCGAGCTGGGCATCCAGGACCGCCTGACGGTCGTGGGTCTCGCGAAGCGTCTCGAGGAGGTGATTCGGGTGGGGGATCCGTATCCCCTGTTCCTGGACCGCAATTCGCAGGCACTCAAGGTACTGCAGCGCATTCGCGACGAAGCGCACCGCTTCGGCATCACCTTCCACCGTTCGCTGCGCAGCAAGGCCGCCATCCAGTCGGCGCTCCGCGCCATCCCGGGCGTGGGGGAGCAGACAGAGCAGCGCCTGCTGATGCACTTCGGCAGCGTGGCCCGCATCGCGGCCGCTCCGGAAGCAGACCTGGCGGCACTGGTCGGCCCCGCCCTCGCAAAACGAATTCACGAACATCTCAAGCATGAATAAATCAGACCTCTTCAATAAGATCTTCAACGCCTTCATCCTGATCGGGATGGCGGTGGTGACCGTTATCGTGACGGCCATCAAGCTGGGCGATGCCGAGAGCGGACAGACGCTGCTGATCATCGCCGCGGTCGGTTCGCTCGCCGGTGTGCTTGCTAACGTCCTGTCGGCCAACGGCCGCATCCTCACCTTCCTCTTTGGACTCATTGACGTGACGATCTACGGCGCCATGTGCCTCGCGGGCGCCAAGTACGGCAACGCTGCTCTGCACCTGCTCTACTTCCTGCCGATGCAGGTGGTCGGTTTTGTGCAGTGGAAGAAGCGGGGCGCCGGCGATGGCAAGCAGGTGCAGGCCCGACGGCTGAACGGTCCGAAATGGCTGCTGTACGGCTCCATCTTCCTGGTAGGGCTGATGGTCGCTTACTTCGTCCTCTGTGCCCTGGACAAGACCGAGGCGGCGGAGGTGGTCCGCTGGATGGTTCTGACGGACGCCCTGTCGATGATGTGCAACCTCCTGGGCCAGTATCTCATGTCCACGGCCTACATGGAGCAGTGGATCTTCTGGATCGGGGTCAACATCGCCTCCGTGGTGATGTGGGTGCTGACCCTTCGCCAGACGCCCGATTCCTCCTACGCGCTCGTGTATGTGGTCAAATACAGCTTCTATCTGCTGAACTCGCTGAACGGTTTGCGTATCTGGATAAATCTTTCCAAGGCAGGCACACCGTCATTCGCCGGCTCGACCGGCGAATCTCCAAGTTTGGAAAATTGAATTTTTTTCCGTTACTTTGTCCCCGCTATTGACGAAACGAAAGTACTAAATAAAAACCTTTATATCTTTTTAACATCATGGAATACGCAGAAATCGTAGAAAAAGTGAAAGCGATCATCGTCGACAAGCTCGGCGTGGAGCCTTCTGAGGTGACCGAGACCGCTAATTTCACCAATGATCTGGGCGCTGACTCCCTTGACACCGTGGAGCTTCTTATGGAGTTCGAGAAGGTGTTCGGCATCAAGATTCCCGATGAGGAGACCAGCACGATCGCCACGGTCAAGGACGCTTGCGACAAAGTCGCCGAGAAACTTGCCTAATCTGGTTAGAAGATCCGAAAACAAAACCGACCTGCTTCTGCAGGCCGGTTTTTTATTTCCATTATAGTCTTTCCGGACTTATTCTTCCGTCATTCCGGACTTGATCCGGAATCTAGTCCCCCTGCTTCGGCAGCGCGAAGACCACCTGCAGCGTCGGTGCATTCGCGGAGGCCGGTCCGCACAGCTCGGCGCGGTAGAAGCGGTCGGTGTCCAACTCGATGGTGGTAGAGGTGGACGTCTGGGACATGCTGGCCTGCTGGGCCATCATGGCGTAGGTCAGGTAGTTGTTGTAGTAACTGCCGTAGCCGCTGCCATAACCGCCGTAGCCACCATAACCGTATCCGCCGTACATGCCGTTGTAGTAGCTGGAGTAGGCGAGGTAGTTGAGCATTTCCTGCTGCTCCTTGCTGGCGGTGCTGACCGTGGTCTGGGTCTCCTGGGCCATCACGAGCAGCCAGATGTCATAGTTGCCGGAGAGCAGGTTTTTGGTCGAGCTCTTGTCTGTGGCTGTCTCGTCGATCTTGAGGATCTCCTGCATGTGATAGGTGATGTCCGGTGCGTAGCGAAGCAGCGACCGGTCCACGTCGCCCTGGTTCTCGCTGCTGGAGCTGGCGTCGGTCAGGCCCATGTAGGCCGTGGTCTCGTCATTGACCAGCCGGCAGGTAGGCGAGAGCCGGTAAGGCCAGAAGGTCATTTCCTTATAGTTCTCCGGGAATTCAAAGGGGAAGATGAGCGAGGCTTTGTTGATGATGGCATCCTTGGGGTTGCCGCCGGCCTTGATGATGGCCTGCTCCACCTGGTGCTTCAGGCTCAGGGCCGAGATGACAGGCTTGAGTCCGCCGCCGCCTTCGATGGCGATGCTCTCATGGGCGTCGCCGGCCCGGCCGCGGGTCTGCTGCCCGGTATAGTTGAGGGCATACTGCGGGAAGGTTCCGGTGTAGGCCTCAAACAGGGAGTCGAGCTGGAAGAAATCGGTCGCGCCGTACCAGAAAAGCACCGTCGTGTCCTTGCGGACACCGTCGAATTCGGCGGAGTAATTCAGCGTTGCGACGTTGCCCATGATGTATCCGTAATCCTTGTCGTAGGTCATCTGGACGTCCAGCATATTGATGCGGCCGCCATCCTCACTCGGGACATCCGTCTCCAGGTAGATGCCCGGGAACTTGGCGAGGTAGGTCTCGATGTCCTTGAGGTCATCCTGGCTGATCTGCAGATACTTCTTGCCGAACTCTTCAGAGAAATCAAAGGACAGGGAGTCGGAGCCGTTGAAGACCGGCGTCCCCTTGGAGATAATCTTGGAGCCGTGCGGAATGGGACGGTTGATGTCGTAATCGACCTCCGGATCCAGTTCGGTATCTACTTCATATACATACACCCGCTGCAGGATGTTCTCCTGCGAAGGGTCGAGGAAGCTGGTGGTGTCGCGCGATGCGCAGAAGTGAAAACGCTTAAAGATGGGGTTCTTGCCCATGTCAAGCTTGTCCTGGAACATCGGGATGAGGGTCACGGCGCTGGCGCGGGTGGTCAGGCCGTATTCCGGCTCGCGGATGGCGCCGATCGTGATGCGGGAGTCGGAGTAGCCGGACAGGTTGTCCGCCATCTGCGTGGAGATGCCCTCCAGCGGAATCTCCGCCGTGTGGAAGGTATAGGTCTCCACGACGGGGACGAGGTTGCCTCCCAGGGTGCTGTTGGTTTCTATGCAGGAATAGCAGCAGATCAGGGCTGCCGCCAGCGCAAGGAATCTAGTTTTCATTTTAAAGTTCATCGTAAAAACTGCAGTACGAGTCGATGTAGCTGCCATCTTCCAGGGCCTTGCGGTCGTAGGGAAGGATCGGGAGACCGAGCGACTTGCAGTGGTCCACAATCTCCGGCTCGACCTTGTTCGCGGCGAGGATGACGCCATCGGCGTACTGGACGGCCAATTTAGCAAGATTTATGCCAGTGGGATCCTCGAGAACCGACACGTCCTCACGGGTCAGACCGCCGAAACAGGCCTTCTCCGCGAAGGCCGGATGGAACGGCTCCTTCGGGGTGTCGTCGTAGAGCGACAGGACTATCTTGCTGGAGGAGAAAATGGGATCGTCTTTATAGGCTTTTTTCAGATAGGCGGGGAGAAGGTGGGAGATCCAGCCCTGGCAGTGGATGACATCCGGTGCCCAGCGGAGCTTCTTGACCGTCTCGAGCACACCGCGCGCGAAGAAGATGGTCCGCTCGTCATTATCCTCGAAGGCCTTGCCGGAAGCGTCGCAGAAAGTCTGCTTGCGCCGGAAATAATCTTCGTTGTCGATGAAATAGACCTGGATGCGCGCGGAGGAGATGGAGGCGACCTTGATGATCAGCGGCCGGTCCACTTCCGCGATGATAATGTTCATGCCCGACAGGCGGATGACTTCGTGGAGCTGGTTCTTGCGCTCGTTGATGCAGCCGTAACGAGGCATGAATGAACGGATTTCGCGTTTGCGCTCCTGGGTCCCCTGCGGGAGGTATCGTCCGACATGTGCGATATCCGACTCCGGAAGATAGGGATAAATCTCGGAGTTAACGAAGAGGATTTTCTGCTTAATATCGCTCATATCCACAAAGATAAGAATTTTTTTCCAATTATATGTCTTTTCATTATCTTTGAGGTCTAATTTGGTGGAATATGGCCCGACCGGAGAAAAAGATGTTGCGGAAGCGTATCGTGAACGCGTACCTCTCCAGCGTGATCAGCATCAGCCTCGTGCTGCTGCTGACCGGGATCGCTGCCCTGCTCGTAGTCAACGCGCACGGCGTGACGAAATACCTCAAGGAGAATATGCACATCTCGGTCCTGTTGCGGGACGAGGCCACCGAGGGCCAGGCCCGTGCGTGGGCCACGGCGCAGGAGTCCCTTCCCTATGTTCATTCCACGCGCGTCATCACGCGCGAAGAGGGCGCCGAGGAGCTGAAAACGATGCTGGGCGAGGATTTCCTGGATGTGTTCGAATCCTCTCCGGTTCCCCTGTCGGTTGACGTGACGCTGAATGCGGACTATGTCCAGAAGGACAGCCTCGCGCGCGTGCTCAAGGCCCTGGGGACCTCCCCGCTGGTCGATGAGGTGGAGGCGCAGCAGACGATGGTGGAGGCGCTGACGACCAACCTGACGCGCATTTCCATCGTGCTGGGTGTATTCATCCTGCTGCTGCTGTTCATTTCGTTTGTCCTTATTAACAATACCGTGCGCGTGAGCGTATTCGCACGGCGTTTCACCATCCACACGATGAAGCTGGTCGGGGCCACCCGCGGTTTCATCCGGGCGCCCTTCGTGCGGGCGGCGGTGCTGCAGGGGCTGGCCTCCTCGGTGCTGGCCGTCGGGATGCTCTGGGCCCTGCTGGCGGCGCTTCGCCGCTCGTTCCCGGAGCTGGCTTCCATCGTGGACCTGCAGCAGCTGCTGATCGTGTGCGGCATTGTTGTTGCGTGCGGTGTCCTGCTGTGCGTGATTTCCACCTGGATGGTGGTGAACCGGCTGGTCGCCACCCCCAAGGATGACCTTTATTATTGAGACATGGAAAAGAAAGATAAAATGGCCCTGGACGCCAAGGGGCTGAAACTGATGCTCGCGGGCCTGATCGTGATGGCGGCCGGCTACATCCTGATGATGGGCGGCGGGTCCGACGATCCGCAGGTCTTCAATGAAGCGATGTTCGACTTCCGCCGGCTCGTGGCTGCACCCGTGGTGATCGTTGCGGGCATCGTCGTCGAGATTATCGCCATCGTGGGCGCGTGTAAGAAAAAGTAAGAGGCTGATATGGAGTGGTTTGAAGCGTTGATCCTCGGCCTGGTACAGGGTCTGACGGAATTTCTGCCGGTGAGCAGCAGCGGCCATCTGGCCATTGGTAAAGCCTTGCTGGGCGTGGAGCCTGCGGGCGACCTTATTTTCGAAGTTACGGTCCATGCTGCTACGGTCCTCGCGACCATCGTGGTCTTCCGGAAAGAGATCTGGAAGCTGCTCTGCGGCCTGTTCAAGTTCAAGTATAACGACGAGACGGACTACATCGCCAAGCTTTGCGTGTCGATGATTCCGGTGTTCGTGGTCGGCATGTTCTTCAAGGACCAGGTGGAGGCCGCCTTCAACTCGATGCGGGTGGTGGGCGTGTGCCTGGTGGTTACGGCCGTCCTGCTGACGCTCTCCGACTCTCTTTCCGCCCGCGTTCGCGCGGCCGTGAAGGAAAGCCGCAACGGCATAAACTTCTGGCAGGCGTTCCTCGTGGGCGTCGGCCAGGCCTGTGCCGTACTGCCCGGCCTGTCCCGCTCCGGCACGACCATTTCGAGCGGTCTGCTGTGCGGGGTAAAGCGCGAGAATATGGCGCAGTTCTCCTTCCTGATGGTGCTGGTCCCCATTCTCGGGGAGACGTTCCTCGATGTGGTCGGCGGCGATATGGCCGCGTCGGCCGTCGGGGTGCTGCCCTTGCTGATCGGCTTCGTGGCCGCCTTCTTCTCGGGCCTTTTTGCCTGCCGGGTGATGATCGCCCTGGTGCGCCGGGCTCAGCTTAAGTGGTTTGGCCTCTACTGCGCGCTTGCCGGCCTGTTGGTCCTGATCTTCCTGGCCTGATGGCGGAGCGGAACCTCATATACTTCGTCGCGGATGTTCACCTGGGTCGCCGGCAGGAGACCAAGGCGGAAGTGGAGGCGCGTTTTATCGCCTTCCTCAAGGGCCTTCCCGTGGAGTCGGTCTCCCGGCTGTACCTGCTGGGCGACATCTGGGACTTTTGGTTTGAGTACCATGACGTGATGCCCCGCGAGGGCCTGCGCGTGGTGGCGGAGCTGATCCGCCTGATGGACGAAGGCGTGGAGGTGTGGTTCTGCCCCGGCAACCACGATATCTGGACTTTCTCCCTGTTCAAGGAGCTGGGAATGCATTATTTCGAGCAGCCGCTCTTCGTGCGGCTGGGCGATAAGGATTTCTGCCTTGGGCACGGCGACCGGCTGGGCGGCGCGACGCGGGGCTATGCTTTCCTGCTCGGCATCTTCCACAGCCATTTTATTCAGCGGCTCTTTGCGGCCATCCATCCGACGATCGCTTTCCGTTGGGCGCGCGCCTGGACCAAGTCTAGTCGCAACAAGCATCCGAACCACAAGTTCCGCGGAGCGGAAGAGTTTCTGTATCAATTCGCTGCGAAGACGGAGCAAGAGCGCCACGTGGATTATTTCGTGTTCGGGCACTACCACGATTCCGTGGACCTGAAGCTCCCCGGCGGAGCGGAGCTGATTGTGCTGAAGAATTGGGAAGACGGGGGGATGCCCTGCGCGGTCTTTAACGGTTCTTCTTTCGAACTCCGGACTCCAGCGTCTCCCGCTGAATGACGACCTTTACCGGGCGCTCCATGAAGATGGAGTAGTAGAAGGCGTCCCACTGCCCGGAATCCCAGATTTTACAGAGTTCTTCAATCTGCGCGTCCTCGCCCTTGGTGGGGTCGTAACGCGTCTTGAGGTTTTGGGAGAAGAGCTTGGCCACGAGCTGCCAGAAGTTGGCGGCCAGGCCGCTTTCGTAGGTCTTGATGATGGTGAACGCGCTCATGCCGCATTCGCGGTCCACCAGGCGCATCAGCACCAGTCCCTGGCTGACGGTCATGTGGCGGATGTCCTGCTCGAAGATGCGGAAGAGTTCTTTCTCGACATCGTTGATGTAGCGCGTGCGCTCGGAGCGCTTGGTCGCGTCCGCGGCGATCGTGCTGTCCACCTGGGCCATCATTTTGCGGCCCACGAGGGCGTACGGATAGACTTTGTTGAAGTTATAGACCAGCTTGTAGTACTTGCGCCAGTCGCCGTCGCGCATTCTTTTTCCCTTCGGGAAAATCCACACCGGGTCGAGCGTTTCCATGAAGACGGTGTCGCCTTTCTCGTCCAACTGGAAGTACATTGGCGTCCCCGTCACGGGCCGGCGCGCCTGCTTTCGCGCTTCGCGCAGCGTCTCCCGCGCGGTCTCGGACTGCGCCCGCGCCGGCAGCGCGGCCGCCGCCAGCAGCATTCCTGCTGCCAGCACCAGAAATCCTATGACGCGATGGTTTCGCATATCTGACAAAGATAACAATTATTGTGCTATCCCGGCATTCGCTGAACCGGCAGGCGGGCAGAAACCGCTCCCCGGAGGAACTCCGTTCCGGCCGCTTGTCGCGGCCTTCACTCCGGCCCCTCCCATTGTCATCTGCGTCATCGCTCCGCGATAACTTGCTGCCAACGGGCCCCTCCCCATGCCCGAGTCCGGGGGTGGACACGTCCTCCGGGGAGCGTTTCTGCCCGCTGTCGAATAGATACGGATCGTGTCGGTCGAAAATGTCGAAAAAAAGTTTTTCACCACGTTTGTAAGTGATTGAAGAAGGTTGAGTTGACCTGCGGGATTTTGTGTCGAAAAAGTTTGAAATATTTTGCAAAACATGATGCTAATTCAATATTTTTTACTAAATTTGCAGTCCCAAAAACTGGCTTCTAACCGCGTAAGAAGCTGATTTTTAGGACTTTAAGCGATAATTATTTTAAAAAGTAATACTGAGATGTTACAACCTAAGAGAACAAAGTTTAGAAGGGAACAGAAGAACCGCATGAAGGGCAACGCCCAGCGCGGCAACCAGCTCGCGTTCGGTTCCTTCGGTATCAAGACCCTTG
>JAEEGJ010026556.1_pt1 | contig 11720 bp, 11 predicted proteins | sample 8958761 | NCBI WGS metagenome assembly JAEEGJ01 (sample SAMN16246546, study PRJNA631951) | gut metagenome | biome: gut microbiome; feature: rumen; material: RS-attached | host: Bos | place: Iran: Karaj | collected 2018-10
TAGTCTGCGCGCCCCCATGCTCGGGAGACGCGGATTTTACGATCGCATAAGCGGTCAGGCCGCTCAGCAAGACCGAAAGAAGCACAGTGATAAAACCTTTTTTCATATATCTGTCGTTTAAAATTTTGTCCGGGCAGTAAAAAGTCAAAATACATGCCAAAATCCAAGAATTAATTTGTAAATTTGCCAGAACGATTAATCGAATAATTAAAAAGACTGATATGGAATTCAACGTTTCTAGCGCCGGACTGCTCAAGGGCATTCTCGATGTTTCCAAGGCGATTCCCGCCAAGACCGCCCTTCCCATCCTGGAAAACTTCCTCTTCGTCCTCAAGGACGGACAGCTGGAGGTCACCGCCTCCGACCAGGAGCTCACGCTCCGCACCGTCGTGGCCGTGGACGGCATTGCCGAAGAAGGCAGCATCGCCGTGCCCGCCCGTCAGATGATGGACCTGCTGAAGGCCCTGCCCGACCAGCCCATCACGATCAAGACCGCCGGCGAAGGCTCCTTCGAGTGCATCTGGAGCAACGGTAATTCCTCCCTCCCCTATTTCCCGGCCGCGGACTACCCGGAGATCAAGGGCGCGAGCAGCGACGCCATCAGCGCCACCGTCCCCGCTTCCGTGATCGCGGAAGGCATCGGGAGCACGATTTACGCCACCGCGGACGACGAGATGCGTCCCGCGATGAACGGTATCTTCTTCGACATGGACCCGGAGAGCACCACGCTCGTGGCCTCCGACTCCCATAAGCTCATCTGCTACACCACCCGCGAGTTCAAGGCCCCCGAGAAGGCCTCCTTCATCCTGCACAAGAAGCCCGCGGGCGTGCTGAAGTCCATCCTGGACAAGGATGACGAGGACGTGACCATCGCCTTCGACTCCTCCACCGTGGTCTTCACCTTCGGCAGCACGATGATGGTCTGCCGCCTGATCGTCGGCAAGTTCCCGGAATACCGCAAGGTCATCCCGCAGAACAACGCCAACATCCTCAAGATCGACCGCGCCCAGCTCCTCAACACGGTCCGCCGCGTGGCGGTGTGCGCCAACAAGGCCTCCAACCACATCAAGTTCGACCTCAAGAACGGCCAGATCGAGATCACGGCCCAGGACCTGGGCTTTGCTCTGGCGGCTTACGAGAAGCTCGAATGCGACTACAACGGCGGCGAGCTGAGCATCGGATTCAAATCCTCCTTCCTCATCGAGATCCTCTCCAACATGAGCTGCGGGACGGTGGTGATGAAATTCGCCGACCCGCGCCGCGCCGCGCTGATCGTGCCGGCCGAAGAGGAGGAAGAGAGCGAGAAGATCTGCGGCATCCTGATGCCGATCATGGTTTCCTAAGCCTATGCAGCTGAACCTGACCAGACCGCTGCTCTTCTTCGACATCGAGAGCACCGGCCTCAACATCCCCGAGGACTCCATCGTCGAGCTGAGTTTCGTCAAGGTGTTCCCCGGCGGGGAGGAGCGCGTCAAAACCTGGCGCATCAAGCCCTGGGATTATATCCGCAACTGCCAGCGCCCGATGAACCCGGACGCCTCCAAGGTCAACGGCATCACCGACGACATGCTCACGGACTGCCCGACCTTCTTCGAACTCGCGGAAGAAATTGCCTCCTGGGTGGCGGACAGCGACCTGGCGGGCTTCAACTCCGCCAAATTCGACCTGCCGATGCTGGCCGAGGAGTTCGAGCGCGTCAAGCTGGCGGGCAAGGACCTGCACGTTGACCTGCACAGCCCGCTGATGGTGGATGTCCAGAACATCTTCCACACCATGGAGCCGCGCAACCTGCGCGCCGCCTACCGCTTCTACTGCGGCGGCGAAGATTTCGAGAACGCGCATAGCGCCGAGGCCGACACCCTCGCCACCTACGAGGTGCTCAAGGCCCAGCTGGACCGCTACCAGGAGCCCGACAAATACCGCGAGCAGGTGCTCAAGAACGACGTGAACGCCCTCGCCGCCTTCGTCGGCAGGAAATACGTCGACTTCTCCGGCCACCTCATTCAGGACGACAAGGGCGAAGTCATCATCAACTTCGGCAAGCACAAAGGCAAGCCGGCCCGCCTGGTCTGGGAGACCGAGCCCTCCTACTTCTCCTGGATCCAGCAGGGTACGTTCACGCTGGACACCAAGGCGCAGTTCGCCAAGCTTGAGGAGCAGTTCAAGCGAGAACGCCTGGCAGCCAAATGGAACGGCAAGCTATTCTAACTGACATTATATTTACTAATCTAACTAATAACAACCACATGAAAAAAATCCTCTTGACCCTTTGCCTGGCGCTGTCGCTGACGACTGCCGCCAAGGCGCAGTTTTTCTATGGGATTCAGTTCGGTTTCTTCACCGACTGGGGCAGTGAAACCGCAAAGGAATCAAAGTCCACCGTGGCTGCCAGTGCATTCAACTATACCCTCAAGCCGACCATCGGCTACTACTTCAACGACCGCCTGATGGCGGGTGTGAAATTCATCTACACCAGCTGCTCCACTTCCGCCTCCCAGGACAAGTCCTCCCCGATCAACCTCCGGTGGATCCTGCGAAACGTCATGATGGGCAACGGTCTGGACTCCGACTACATGTCTTGGAAGGTTCGCCCGTACATGCGCTACAACGTCCTTCGCCTGGCGAAAGACAAGCTGAAACTCTGGGTGGAACTGAACGGCTATATCGGTGGCAAAGTTCCACGTCTGGAGACCAAGAAGCTGGACTGGGACTCCCGTTCCCTGATTTACGGCGTGCAACTGCACCCGGTCGTCACTTTTGACATCACAGACCGCTTCCTGGTTTTCACCTCCCTGGACATCCTCTCCATCGGCTACGATGGGACCCGCAAGCTGGATACTGCCACGAAGCAAAACACCGGTTCTTTCTACTGCCAGCTCAACCCGCTCAACGCCATCGGCGAGGCCCTGCTGAACATCGGCATCCAGCGTCACTTCTAGGATTATCGTTTGATAATTTATTTGAAAATGCTACCTTTGCGCCCGCAAACGCAACGGTAGCATTTTTACTATGAAATTAATCCCCATCTACACCTGGAACAAGGGTGTTTTTGAAATCAACAAGCGCAGCGGACGCCTGTCCAAGCAGCCCTGGTTCCAGGGCGTCCTGCTGATGGCGTGCGTGGTGGTGGCGATGCTGCTCGCCAACCTTTCCTTCACGCGCGACCTCTATCATGATATCCTGGAAACCCATCTGCAGCTGCACCTCTACAGCCCGGACGGCAATGTGAACGTGCTCTTCCCGCGCGACCTGACGGTCGAGAAGTTCATCAACGACATCCTGATGGTGATCTTCTTCTTCACCGTGGGTCTGGAGATCCGGCGCGAAGTGGCGCACGGCGAGCTGTCCACGCCGAAAAAGGCCATGCTGCCGGTGATCGCCGCGTTCGGCGGCGTCATCGCCCCGGCGCTCATCTACACCGTCATCAACCACGGCACGATGGCCGCCAGCGGCTGGGGCATCCCGACCGCCACGGACATCGCCTTCGCCGTGTGCATCCTTTCGATGCTCGGCGACAAGGTGCCCGTCTCGCTGAAGGTCTTCCTGACGGCCCTGGCCATCGCCGACGACCTGATTGCCATCCTGGTGGTGGCGCTCTTCTACGGCGGCGCGATCAACTTCGGCCTGCTCGCCATCGCCATCGTCGTGATCCTGTTCACCCTGCTGCTTCGCCGCATCGGCGAGAAGCGGATGTTCCCGTACCTCCTCTGCGCCTTCATCGTGTGGGCGCTGTTCTTCTACAGCGGCATCCACGCCACGATGTCCGGCGTCGTGATGGCCTTCCTCATCCCGGCCACCTCGCGTTACAACAAGGCGCAGTACATCCACAAACGCAACCGCTACCTCGCGATGCTGGACAAGATGGACGGCATTGACAGCGAGCCCTTCCCCAACGGGCCCCAGAAGCACGCCCTGCGCCGCCTGGAGCGCATCGCGCACCGCTCCATGGACATGAGCTACCGCGTGGAGCACGCGCTCACGCCCTGGGTCAACTTCCTGATCATGCCGATCTTCGCCCTGGCCAACGCCGGCGTGCAGATCACCGACCCGTCCTTCTTCAACGTGTTCAGCTACGACATCCTGCTGGGCAGCGTGTCGATGGGTATCTTCCTCGGCCTGCTGCTGGGCAAGCCCGTGGGCATCACCCTGTTCAGCTGGCTTGCCATCAAGCTGAAGGTGGGCGCCATGCCGGAGAAGGCCAGCTGGCCGATGTTCTTCGCCGTGGCCTGCCTGGGCGGTATCGGATTCACGATGTCCATCTTCGTGGACACGCTCTCCTTCGGCGAGCAGGCGCCCGACGTGATGATGCACCTGCGCGACGCCGGCAAAATCGCCGTCCTGATGGGCTCCATCTGCGCCGGCCTGCTGGGCAGCGTCCTGATCAACCTGGTGTCGAAAATCGACAGGAAATAAAAGACGAAGGGTAGCAAATTCCAAAATTATTGCTACCTTTGCAATCCCATTGCCACTTTAGCTCAGTCGGTAGAGCAGCGCATTCGTAACGCGCAGGTCAACAGTTCAAGTCTGTTAAGTGGCTCAAAAAATACCCGGCGAAATCGCCGGGTATTTTTGCTTTATCTGATTGGACCGTGGACGCCGGGCGCTTCTTCCGTGACGCGCCGACGCGTCTCATCCGGCTTGGCCTCCTCGCCCTGGATGCGGGCGACATTCATCTGCTCGATGAAATTCAGCTGGATGGAACTGTTGTCCCGGGCCGGTTTGTACCAGGGCCTCGCCTTGAAATACTTCTTGAGATTCTTGTCCTTGAATACGTAGCCGTGCTGCGCAAGGATGGTATTGCGGATCAGGAGCAAGGTCTCTTTCGTATAACTGATCGGGATGATGAAGGTGTCGGAGAGGAAAGACCAGCGGCTCTTGGTCGGATCGTCCCAGGTCAACTTGTTGGGACGGTCATCCACGTCTTCGTAAAGCTCCTCGTACTCGCCGGTTTCATTCAGCCGGGTACGGTACGTGTTGAAGCCGTCAATGGTCCGGATGAAATGCCAGGCGCCTTCCGCGACGCCATCCGGGACAACCAGGACGTCAAGCGGATATCCGTTGCTCGTCACCATATGGTAGGTGGTGGCGACGCCGTCTATCTCCAGGGTATTGTCACCGATGACGAAATGATACGTGCGCCCTTCCGGCGTCGTACAGAGGAATTTGCCCCGTACCGTGGGGAACCACCGCTCGAGGATGGCTTCTTCGAGCGTTTTGTCGGTCTGCTCGAAGAGCGCGGTCACCCTGCCTTCCTTGTAGAACACCAGCATCGTGCGGCCGGCGTCTTCGGTCAGGCAGACCATCGACTCGTCCCAGCCTTCGTCGTCCTTATCCGTCGTCGTGTACCAGCCGTCCATGTCGGGAACGGGGGCCAGCATGTAGGAAGTGGGCTCCCGGCTGATGGTGGATTTTAATAGAATATCACCGGATACGTCCGTGGCTTCATAGATAAGCCGACCGTCGAACCAGTGGGATCCGGTAGTAATAGACTGTGCTCGGAGACCGATAGCTACGGCAAAGCCGAGCAGAACAAATAGCATTATCCGTCTCATGATTATTTGGCGTTTTAGTGTTATCTGCTACAAAGATAACAAAAAATAAACCAAATTATCCAATAATCTGCTTGTGGGTCATGATATCAAGCACCATTTTGTCCGTTTCCTGCATGCCGACGGAGCCCAGACGGGTCAAATTGCGGATGCAGCGGTCCACGTCTTCCTCGATCAGACCCTCGGTGCTGGTGACGCTGTGGTTCTGTACCGCAAGCATGGCGCTGAGCACGGCGGTGGACACACCGCTGCTCACTTTCAGCGCGCAGCTGGGCTTGGCACCGTCGCAGACCATGCCCGCCAGGTTCGCGATCATGTTCTTGACGCTGCTGGCCACCTGCTCGTAGCCGCCGCCCATCAGGTAGGTCATGCCGCAGCTGCTGCCGGTCGAGGCCACCACGCAGCCGCACAGGCAGCTCAGGCGGCCCAGGCTCTGCTTGATGTAGATGGCCGTCAGGTGGCTCAGCACGAGCGCGCGCGTGAGTTCTTCTTCCGTATTATGGTTCTCGCGGGCGAAGACCACGACGGGAAGCGTCGCGGCGATGCCCTGGTTGCCGCTGCCGGAGTTGCTCATCACCGGGATCATGGCCCCAGCCATACGCGCGTCGCAGGCGCTGGACGTGGCGCTGATGATGTGGCTGAAGATGCTGTCGCCCATGATGCCCTTGCCGAGCGGACGCGAGAGCGTCTTGCCCAGCTCGTGGCCGTAATTGCCCTTCAGGGCCTCCTCGGCGGCCGCTTCGTTGAGCCGGCGGGATTCGTTGATGAATTCGAGGTCTTCGAGCGGCGCCGTGGTGGCGAACTCGAAGACGCGGCGAAGCGTGAGGTCGTTCTCCGCCGCCTCCTCCTGCTCCTTGCCGAGCGCCGCGCGGCGGTCCTGCGTCTGCACGCAGGGGCCTTCCAGATACACCAGGCGCGTGTGGTCGCGGGCGATGATGGCGCGGGAGCGCTTCTCCCCCGCCCTGCAGCGCACTTCGATGTAGAGCGTCTCGTCGCTGTCCTGCGTCAGGCCGATGGTGACGCGGTTCCCGGCCAGAAAAGCCTTCGCCTCCGCCACCGCCTCCGGACATACATCCTTCAGCACTTCCAGGCGGTATTCGCTCTTGCCGATCAGGGCCCCGAGGGCCACCGCGATCGGCAGGCCGGACATGTCCGTGCCGGGAATACCCACGCCCATGGCGTTCTTGAGCATGTTGGCGCTGAGTTTGACGTCGATGCTGTCGGGGCGGCAGCCCAGCGCCTCCGTGGCGTGGGCGGTGCAGAACGCCACCGCCGCGGGCTCGGTGCAGCCGATGGCCGGCACCACCTCCCGCTTGATCAGTGCGATGATCTGGTTGTTATCCATAGACGCAAAGATACTGTTTTTTCGGGGAAAGTATATCTTGCGGATTCGGTATCAATTCCGAAAGTTTTGTTATATTTGTGGGAAATTTCCAACAAGTATAACAAAATGGAAGAACAAAACGGCAAATATCTCTTCGGCGTCGTGAAGGTGGGAGACAAAGGCCAGATCGTCATCCCCAAGGACGCCCGCAAGCTCTATGACATCAAGCCCGGAGACGGCCTGATGCTCCTCGGCGACCAGAACGGCATGGCGCTCCTCAAGACGGAAAAGTTCCAAAGTATCATTGACCAGGCGATGGGAGGGCTGACGAAATGAGAAAGCATTGGATGGACAACCTGCGCTGGGTGACGGTGCTCCTGGTGCTCTTCTACCACGTCATTTATTTCTACAACAACAAAGGCGTTTTCGGCGGCATCGGCGGCTTTGGTCCGTATCCGGAACATCCGCAGTACCAGGACGTTGTGATGTATATCCTGTACCCCTGGTTCATGCCGTTGCTCTTCCTGCTGGCAGGCATCAGCGCGCGCTACGCGCTGCAGAAATACGACGCCAAGGCCTGGTTCAAGGCGCGCACGCGCAAGCTGCTGGTGCCGGGCACCATCGGCCTGCTCGTATTTCAATGGACGACTGGCTACTTCAATACGGCCGTCGCGGCCCGGATGGGGATGCTCGACGGCGTGCCGGGCGTGGCCAAATGGCTCATCTTGTCCATCAGCGGCTGCGGCCCGCTGTGGTTCGTCCAGGACCTGTGGCTCTTCTCGCTGCTGCTCCTGTTCGTCCGCAAGCTGGACCCGAAAAACCGCTTCTACGACGCCTGCGGCCGGATGGGCCTGATTCCGATCATCCTGCTGGGCATCCTGTTCTGCCTCGGCGAATACACCCTGGTCCGCAACCCCCGGCCGGACAGCGCGGACGGCCTGTACAACCTCTACAAGCCGCTCTTCTACTTCATTCCCTTCCTGATGGGCTACTTCGTGTTCGCGAACGACGCCGTGCAGGAGAAGCTCAAACAGGCTTGGATCCCGCTGCTCGGCTGCGCCGCGGTGACGGGCGTCGCCCTGGTCGTCACGACCTTCGGGCAGGACAACACGACGCCGCAGTACCTCGCCAGTCCGCTGAACTGCCTGTACGGCTGGGTGATGTGCCTGGCGATGATGGGCTGGTTCCAGGCGAAGTTCGACCGCACGGGCCAGTTCGCAGGCTACATGACCCGCTCCAGTTTCGGCCTCTACATCGTCCATTACCTGGTCATCGCGAGCCTGGGCTACATGATGAAAATGTACACCCAGTTGCCGCCGGTGGCGATGTACGTCATCCTGACCGTGGCCGTATACACGCTCTCGCCGGCCCTGTACGAGCTCCTGCGCCGCATTCCCTTCGTGCGCTGGGCCGTGCTCGGCGAGAAGAAAGCATAAGAACAATTTTCGTCAGATTTACTTATCTTTGTAAACAAATCACTTAGCATATGCGACTGGACGGAAGAAGACTTAGTACCAACGTCGATGACCGGCGTGGTATGTCCACTGGCAAAGTAGCCGGCGGCGTGGGCCTCGGAGGCCTTATCATCATCGGACTCCTCTCTCTGCTGCTGGGCGGCAATCCCGCCGAGGTGCTGGAGCAGATGGGCGGACTGGGCGGCACGGAGATCGTCAGCCAGAGCGGCCGGACCCCGACCGCCGAGGAGGAGGAGCTTGCCGTCTTCTCCAAGCAGATCCTGGCCGGCACGGAAGACGTCTGGACCGAGATCTTTGCCCAGAACGGCCGTACCTACGTGCCGCCGAAGCTCGTCCTTTACAATGACTACGTGCAGACCGGCAGCGGCACCGCTTCCGCCCAGATGGGCCCGTTCTACAACAGCGCGGACCAGACGGTCTACATCGACCTTTCGTTCTTCTCCACGATGAAGCAGCAGATCGGCGCGGACGGCGACTTCGCGTACGCGTACGTCATCGCCCACGAGGTCGGCCACCACGTGCAGTACCTGCTGGGCACGCTCCAGAAGGCGCATCAGCAGATGCAGCGCGTCAGCGAGAAGGAGAGCAACCAGATCAGCGTCCGCCTGGAGCTGCAGGCCGACTTCTACGCCGGCGTGTGGGCCTGCCACGACAACCGGAAGTTCAATTCCCTGGAGCCGGGCGACATCGAGGAAGGCCAGGCCGTCGCCTCCAAGATCGGCGACGACTACCTGCAGAAAAAGGCCCGCGGCTACGCCACGCCCGAGACCTTCAACCACGGCACTTCCGACCAGCGCGAGCGCTGGCTGATGAAGGGCTTCCGCACCGGCGATCCGAGCCAGGGCGACACCTTTACGCCGGCGTACAACCAGCTGTAAAAATAGACTTCAAAACCGTATCGGGGTGCAGAATCAAGCGTTCTGCACCCCGTTTGTTTGATGGTGTGCGAAGATATTGGCCAGGATGGTGCCGCTGATGCTGTGCCAGGCGCAGGAGATGGCGCAGGGCACGACAGCCATCGGGTTGGTGGCCACAAAGAAGGTCATGGCCAGGTTGGTGCCCAGGCCGGCGTTCTGCATACCCACTTCGATGGAGATGGTGCGTTTCTTGGCCGTATTGAAGTGGAACAGCGTGCCGACAAGATAGCCAAGCACATACCCTATCGTATTGTGGCAGAACACCATGCCGAAGGTCAGCAGGAACAGGACCAGGCCGTTCTCCACCAGCGGGTCATGGACCGTGGTGATGACGCCGCCCACGATGCAGGCCAGGCAGATGACCGACACGCCCGGCATGCAGCCCTGGATCCGGCGGAACACGTCCTTGTGGCCGAGCCAGACGTTCAGGAAGAAGCCGATGGCGATGGGGATGATGGTCACGATGAGGATTTGCTTGAACATCCCCCAGGCGTCCACGTCCACCCGCTCCCCGGCCAGCGCGAGCACCAGCAGCGGCGTGAGCACGGGCGCAAGCAGCGTCGAAGCGCAGGTCATGCCCACGGAGTACGCCACGTCGCCCTTGCAGAGAAAGGACATGATGTTGCTCGACACCCCGCCCGGGCAGCAGCCCACGAGGATGATGCCGATGGCCATCGCCGTGCTATACGGCGCGAAGGCGGGCACCTGGCTGAAGAGCCAGGAGAGCGAGAACGCCACCAGCGGCATGATGGTGAACTGAGCGGCGGCGCCGATGAGGATGTCGAACGGGCGCTGCGCCAGCAGCTTGAAGTCGTTCGGCGTCAGCGTCAGTCCCATCGTGAGCATGATGATGCCCAGGATGATGGTCTGCGTATTCCCCTTCACCCAGGCGAAAAGCTGGGGGAAGAAGAACGTTACCACCGCCGTCAGGATGATGAACAGACTGGCCTTGGAGCTCAGAAAATCACTTAGTTTTTTCAGCATAGGTCTTTATTTGACAGGGATTTCGCGGCGCTGTGGCCGGCGAGGGCGCCGGTGGCGAACGCAAGCTGGAGGTTGTAGCCGCCGGTGTCGGCGTCGATGTCGAGCACTTCGCCGCAGAGGTAGAGGCCGGGGACGATGCGCGACTCCATCGTCTTGGCGACGAAGTCGTCCGTGGACACGCCGCCGGCGGTGACGACCGCACGCTCGTAGCCGACGTAGCCGGCGATATCGAACTGCCAGGCTTTCAGCGCCTTGGCGATACTGACCAGGTTCACCCACACCTTGGTGTCGGCTCTCCCCCGCCGCTCCACCGTGATGATCTCGGGGTGCATGGCGGTGAAGCCCGGGATGAGCTCGCGCGGCATCAGTTTGCCCAGCAGGATGCGGCAGCGCTCCTTTTCGCGCACGCCCCGCGAGCGCGGGTCCTTGGCGATTTCCTCCCAGAGGGCCTTGACGCGGACGGTCAGTTCGGTCAGGTCCACGCCCGGCTTGAGGTCGAGCAGGAGGCTGACGCGCGAGCCGTTCACGAGCGCCTTGACGGCCTTGCGGCTGAGCTGGAAGCCGACCGGCCCTTCCAGGCCGCCGTCGGTGAAGTCGATGTCGCCGAATTCGCTGTCGACCTCCGTTCCTTCGATGCGCAGCGACAGCTGGATATTCTTGAGCTGCACGCCGCAAAGCGCCTGTCCGAGCTCGGACAGCGGCGTGCTGCGGTCGATGTGCAAGTCTTTGTCTTCCTGGAGTTTGTATCCTTTCGGGACGAGCGCCGTCAGCGACGGGAACGTCGGCACCAGCTGGTGCCCCAGCTCCTGCGCCCAGCGCAGCCCGTCGCCGGTCGACCCCGTCGTCGGATAGCTCAATCCCCCCGTCGCCACAATCAGCCGCTCGCACTTCCATTCCCTTCCATCTTTCAATTGAACGGTAAAACCTGGAGTAATGGTATCCACTTCGGCTTCGGTTTCGATTTTGACGCCGAGGGAGAGGCAGGCGTTGACGAGGGTGTCGACGACGTCGGAGGCGTGGTGCGAGGCCGGGAAGGCGCGGTCGCCGCGCTCGACGACGGTCTCCAGGCCGAACGACTCGAACCAGTCGACGACGGCCTGCGACGGAAGATTATAGAAAGCGGATTTGACGAAATTGGCCTTCGAGCGGATGTGGCCGGAAAAGGCGTTCCAGTCCTTCACATTCGTGAAATTGCAGCGCCCCTTGCCGGTGATCATCACCTTGCGGGCCGGCCGCGGCATCTTCTCCAGCACCGTCACCTGCGCCGCCTGCCCGGCGTCCACAAGCGCCCGGGCGGCATGATAAGCCGCCATCAACCCCGAGGCTCCCCCACCGATTACGACAATTTCCGATTTCATCCCGATAGAATACAAAAAAGGGAAAGCTTAGCACATCGCACCGCTACAACCTCCTGCCCTTGCTGCCTTCCGGCCCTGGGGGAGTTCAGAGGGAGCTGGTCGTGTACGACTTT
>JAEEGJ010026560.1_pt1 | contig 11719 bp, 6 predicted proteins | sample 8958761 | NCBI WGS metagenome assembly JAEEGJ01 (sample SAMN16246546, study PRJNA631951) | gut metagenome | biome: gut microbiome; feature: rumen; material: RS-attached | host: Bos | place: Iran: Karaj | collected 2018-10
ATAGTTTAAATTTATGAAAAATAAAGGCACCGCAAATTCGCACAAGTCACAAAAAGAAATATATTTACAATAATTCAAGCAATTCCATTCTCAAGGAGATGCCCGATCAAGTCGGGCATGACAAAGCGTCTTCAGAATGACGATTGAGCCAAACACCAACATGCTTTACATCCACCAATTCCCAGACTGGACACGGTTCCGTTTCGATTCCCCCAAGGTGCTCAACGCACTTGGGCAGACACGCCTTGCAGAAGGCAAGCTCATTGGAATTATGCAAATCTGCGGATTGAAGGACATCGAAGCAAAACTCGTCGCCGAAGACATCGTCGCGAATTACGCCATCGACGGCTACACGCTAGACCCCACGAACACGCTCGCCGAAGTGGAACTCAAAAGCAAAGGCTCGCAAAACTATATCAAAAACTACCTCGGAGCCATTCAGAACGCCTCGCAGCCCCTCACCGAAGAACGAATTTTCAACTGGCATTCCGCGATGGGTCAGAACAAAGTCTTGCGCTACCGCAACACCCCCAGCGAAGTACAGACAACATTAGAAGAAAAGACGCTCCACTTTGTAGGCCCGAATCCGGAACGCCTCCAAAGCGAAATGACAAACTTTTTATCGTGGTTTGAAAACGATGATATGGACGGAGTTATCAAGGCCGCGATAGCGCACTTCTGGTTCTTGACCATACGCCCCTTCGCTGACGCCAACGGCAGACTCGCCCGCGCCATCACGGCGATGCAGCTCGCCCGTACCGAGAACACGACGCATTGCCAATACGCACTGAACAAACAAATTAACAAACACAAAAATGGCTACTTCAAGATTCTCGCACGCACGCAAGCCGCCAGCGGCGACCTCACCGAATGGATTTTATGGTTCCTGCAAATGATGCGAGACGCCATCAAGGACAGCAAAGAACTTTTCTCCGCAGAAATCAGCCGCATCCAGTTCCGTAACGCCCACGCAAACGACACGTTCAGCGCCCGCGAGCAACAACTCATCGACGAAATCATGGCCGGCCGCCTCGCACAGCCTTTCACCGCAAAAGAAGCCGCCGCACTCTTTAACGCAAGCCATGACACCGCCCTCCGCGAAATCCAGGGCCTCATGGACAAAGGCGTTCTCGAAACAAACAACAAAGGCGGCCGCAGCATGCGATACCGCCTTATCAGTAGTCATCCCTGATAAACTGCCGTTCCAAGGTATTCCCTTTTCCTGGAACAAACTTGAGATTTACGTTTTTTTTTAATTTTGTGCTATATTTGAGAGCTTGCACAGCACTAAGTAAATCTGGAGAAACTCGCTTCGAACGAAGAAGTTTCACAACTTTTTCAATTCCGTTCGCTTCACCTTCGCGGCGGGCGGTACCCAAACGGGTCGAAATTTCTCTTTTGTCAACCATGTCCTTTGCCACCTTTGCGATAAAGCGTTTCGGGGAATTTTTCACCTGTAGCCGTTCATAGACGTCCTTCAGCACGCTGTCGATGTTCGCGGGAATCCGCTTGGCCGTCGGCATCAGCTTGAACAGGTCCATCCACTGCTGTTCCAAGGTATTCCCTTTTCCTGGAACGAACTTGGTGATATCGACTATAATATACCTTTTTTTCGGGAAAACCGGGAGGGCGTTTGGGTTACCCAAATCGGAGGCGCGGAAGACACCAAGCTCCTCGCGATAATTGTTGCAGAAGTCAACGTCGAAATTGCACAGCCAGACGGAATAGACGTTCGGCATCAGGTAAGGATGGTCGGCCAGTTGCTCCGGGGTCGCGTCCTTGTCCATGGTGATTTTAGCGTTTATCGCAAGCAGCGACGAATATAAATCCACGCGATCGCGGAAATCCTCGTGCTCAGCCCTCTGCATCTCTATGTCAACGAAGCTTCCGTCAGCGGTACAGGCGTGAACATCGAAGCACACGGACTCGGAGCTATCCTTGGCCTTCGACAGTTTCACATTTTTCTTGAGCGTCTCGATACGGCTGATTTCGTGGCCTTTTTCGAGGTGCAAAATCGCATTCAAAAAGTGAATGAGAGTCGCCTTCTTTTCAAAAATCTTTTTGAAGACCGGGTCGTACGTCGGGTCGAAAAACATCTGCTTGCGCAGGATAGCCTCTTGCTGTATGACAGCCCACTTTTTTGCCATTCAAAGTCCTTTGTTTAAGTTTTCGAGGTCGTCCTCTATATCTTTAACACGCTTTTGACGCCTACGGCGTCCGCGGCTGCATTCGGTCATAGAAAAATGCAAGCATTTTTCTGCGACGCTCATTTTGCACGCTCTTTTGGGCTGTTTGTACTGAATTTTTGTGTAAAATATTTTTGGGGAGGATGTAAAAAAGGAGATGCCCGGTCGGGCATCTCCTTTTTACTTCACTGGATCCTTCGGGCTCGCGCCCTCAGGATGACAGTCTCTATTTCACCTTCTTTCCGTAGTAGGCGCCGCGGGCTTTGTTAGCCTTGTTGCCCACGTTGCGGCCTTTCACGTCGAATGTACGCTTGGTCGCAGCATTGTTCATCTTGAACTCGCCCGTGCGCGTGTTGAACTGGCCGATGACAGTCGTTCCATTGCCGCTATCGCCAAGACCGTCAACAATCACGCTCATGAGTTCCGGCAGATCCTTTTGCGTAACGGTCGGACGCTTCACGTATGCGCCATTCGCACGAATTCCTTGCGTTGGCGTCGTAGTCTCCGGGATATTCGAACTCACGAGATAAGCGCGCAGCGGATTGATATGCGTGCCTTCGCCAATCTTCACGAAATCGCCGACCTTGATTTTGCTGTCTTTGGGAGAACTTGCGGCAAAGCCGTAGGCGTAACCGACTTCCTTGTCAACGCCTTGGGCTCCCCACACCTTGTATTCCCACATGCCGCGGAATTCCCAATCCCATTCAGGATACTTCGTGACCGCGTCGGCAGTAGGCACAATCGTCACGGGACCTTCGACTGCGAACGTTTCGCTATTCATCAGCACCAGATACGGAGTGTTTGCTTTCATGACAGTATCTTTATAAAACACCGGATTTCCCTTATCATCATTGATTACTCCATCCGCAGCCCATAGGACTTTCATCCTGATTGCGTCATTGTTGTTCGCATCCTTGCCGATGCCGTTATAATAGAGCACGGCATTAAGTCCCGAGACTTTTTCCGTTTTCACGCTGAACGGCAACACAATTGTCGAATACACATCCTTCGTGAACGAACGTTTGAACGAGATTTCTTTTACAGGAATATCTTCCGTAATGTTCATAGCTTCGCTCCCGTCGTATGCACCATTGATGGCGGCATACACGCCTCCCTCATTTTCATTTTCGAAAACTCTAATCAGGGACGGATAGACGAAAGGATTCGATATGATAGAAGCGTTAATCGCGCCTTCTAATGCAGATTGCCCTGCGGAGAAATTGACATTGCCGTTCGGCCTGATGCTATAAGCAGAGTTTTCACCCTTCGTTGCAATGACCTTGGTATTGCTTCCGCTTATAGAGATGTTACCTACAGTACCATTTTCATCACCACGACCAATAGCCGGCGCATAACCACCACCCGTAGCATAAACGGTGCCACCACTGATTTCAATGTCGCCAACAACGTTGTTATAAGCAAATACAGCGCTGCCACCAATTCCGGCAGCATATTCACCTCCTGTCGCATGAACAACACCTCCACTAATCTGAATATTACCGCATCCACCGTCATTACTACTACCAATACCCGCTGAAGACCAACCACCTATAGCCGTGATATCACCACCTTCAATCACAATAGAGCCCACATGGTAACGCACAGGGCCACCAATACCGGCTGCAGCTCCGTTACTGCTTGCATAAAGTTTACCATCATTTCCCTTGATAACAAGCGTTCCTTCATAAGGAACCTGGATTCCTGGATAAAAATTATTGAATCCCTTAACATTATTATCACTACCGTCAGCGAGGAGTATCGTGCAGTTGCCCAAGCATGTGATGCCCGCCCATTTGAAGTCAAGATCATCCACGCCATTGATGGTCATATTATTTAACGTCACCGTAGCATCCTTGGCAATCGAAATCTTATAATTGCCCGCAAGCGTCCCCGTCAGCACAGCTCCATCCTGGACGACAAAATCATTTCTCAATATTGAAATATCACCATCGAACCACTGTGCATAAAGAGTCAACGTTTCGCCAACATTAGCTATATCCAACACCTTCGCGCTATCCAAATAAACATCCCCACTGCCATCAGCCTTGGTATTCCAACCTAAAAACCAGAACCCATCCCGAACAAACGAGTTAGGTGTCAACGTCTGCTCCGAATTACAGAAGATAGTTTGTTTTTGAACTTCTCCGCTACCGTCATTCTTGGAGAAAACAACCGTGTAGGCATCACTTGGATATACAAACGGACTTTTAGAAATATTACCGGTCTTCTCACCGCCAATAGCAACGTCTCCCGCTCTAGAATCATAATGACCACTACCTATACTATAAAGAGCATATCCACCCTTTGTTACAGTAACCTTAGTCACGCCATCCGTAATCGTGATGTTTCCAACATTTCCTCTACTTCCAGCACCGATACCGGGGGCATCAGAACCACCCGTAGCAGTAACAGTTCCTCCACTAATCACAATATTTCCTGCACTTCCTATCAAGGCACCACCGATACCAGCGGCATCATAACCGCCACCCGTAGCAACAATGGTACCGCCGTTAATCTCAATGTTCCCACAACTGATGTTGGGATAACTGCCGCCAATACCAGCGCCACGACCGTTGCTACTTGCATCAAGAGAGCCTGTTCCCGAAATGATAAGCGTTTTATTCTCCGGTACATAAATACCAGAATTATATTCGTGGAAACCCTTGACTTCATTCACGGAATTATCGGCAAGGATAATGTTGCAGTCGCCAAAGCAGGTAATACCAGCCCAATTATATTTTTTATTGTTCACTCCATTTATAATCACATTATTGAGCGTGACTGTAGCTCCATCGGCAATCGATATCTTGTAGTCGCCACCAAGCACACCTGTTAGCTCTACGCCATTTTGTGCAACAAAGTTCCCAGTCAAAGCAGCAAGATCAATAACATTACCTTCAAGCCACTGTGCATACAACGTTAACGACTCGCCAATTTCTACAGAATTCACATTATCTTGATCGCCATAAGAGACTCCGCTACCATCGGCCTCGGTGTTCCAGCCGGTAAAAGAATACCCTTCACGAGTAAATCGGTTTGCCTCAAGAATCATGTCTGGTTCAATACTCGTGAGTTGGTTTGTCATTGTTCCGCTACCGCCATTGGCATCGAAAGTCACCGTATATTGCACAACAGGGTATTTAAACGGACTTCCAACAATACTTGCCGTCACGACATCACCGATGGTAATGTCGCCAGTTCTAGAACCATCCAAACCTTCACCAATATTGTAGGGAGTTTCATCACCCTTTATAGCTGTGACCTTGGTATCGCTTCCACTAATCTTGATATCTCCAACAGTTCCTTTGTAACCACCGCCAATACCAGCGGCATACTGACCGCCCGTAGCAACAATGGTACCACCGTTAATTTCAATGTTTCCAACAGTTCCTTCTTCAGCACCGCCAATACCAGCGGCATAAAGACCGCCCGTAGCAACAATGGTACCGCCATTAATTTCAATGGATCCACAACTGGTACTATAACCGCAACCGATGCCGGTTCCTTCACCATTGCTACTTGCGTCAAGGGAACCTGTTCCTGAAATAGTAAGCTTCTTGTCTTCCGGCACATAGATACCGGGATAAAGAACTTGGAAACCCTTCACAGTATTTTTGCGGTTCAAAATAATATTGCAGTTACCCAAGCATGTAATGCCTGCCCATCTACAACTTTGTTCATTTACACCATTAATAGCCACATTATGGAGAGTCACAGTAGCATTTTCTTCAATAGATATCTTGTAGTTGCCACCTAGCCTGCCTGTCAACACGTCACCATCTTTTGCGGTATAGTGATCAGTCAAAGCAGCAAGAAGCACAACACTACCCTTATACCACTGCGCATACAACGTTATCGACTCGCCAACCCCAGCAAGATCCACATGTTCCTGGTTCTCATAAGAGACTCCGCTACCATCGGCCTCGGTATTCCAGCCGGTAAAAGAATACCCTTCACGAGTAAATCGGTTTGCCTCAAGAATCAATTCTGGGTCAATATTGGTGGACTGGTTTGACATTGTCCCGCTACCGCCATTGGCAACGAAAGTCACCGTATATTGCACAACAGGGTATTTAAACGGACTTCCAACAATACTTGCCGTCACGTCATCACCGATGGTAATGTCGCCGGTTCTAGAACCTCTATCACCTTCACCAATACTGTAAGGAGCATTTTCACCCTTTATAGCTGTAACCTTGGTATCGCTTCCACTAATCTTGATATATCCAACAGTTTTTCTGTAACCACCGCCAATACCAGGGGCATAACGACCGCCCGTAGCAACAATGGTACCGCCGTTAATTTCAATATTCCCGCAATTGTTATTATAACCGCCACCGATGCCGGCAGCAAATCCATTGCTACTCGCATCAAGAGAACCTGATCCCGAAATGGTAAGCGTTTTCCCCTCCGGCACATAGATACCGGGATGATCACTGTAGAAACCCTTCACCGTATTGTCGCCTTCCAAAACAATATTGCAGTTGCCCAAGCAGGTAATGCCAGCCCATCCATAACTGTATTGATTTACACCATTGATGACTGCATTATCGAGTGTCACTGTAGCGTTTTTTGCAATCGTTATCTTGTAGTTGCCACCCAGTGTGCCTGTCAGCACGTCACCATTTCTTGCTATAAAGTCACCTGTCAAAGAGGCAAGATTAAAAACACCACTCTTGTACCACTGCGCATACAACGTTATCGACTCGCCAACCCCAGCAAGATTCACAGTACCCTGGTCCTCATAAGAGACTCCGCTACCATCCGCCTCGGTATTCCAGCCGTCAAAAAAATAGCCCTCACGAGTAAATCGGTTTGCCTCAAGAATCAATTCTGGGTCAATATTAGTGGATTGGTTCGCCATTGTCCCAGTACCGCCATTGGCATCGAATGTCACCGTATATTGTACAACAGGGTATTTAAACGGACTTCCAACGATACTTGCCGTCACGTCATCACCGATGGTAATGTCGCCAGTTCTAGAACCACTATCACCTTCACCAATACTGTAAGGAGCATTTCCTCCCTTTATCGCTGTAACCTTGGTATCGTTTCCACTAATCTTGATATATCCAACAGTTCCATTTTTACCACCACCAATACCAGAGGCACCAGAACCTCCCGTAGCAGTAATAGTGCCTCCTGCAATGGAAATGTTTCCTGCAGTTCCACTGTAACCACCGCCAATACCAGAAGCACTAGCACCTCCCGTAGCAGTAACAGAGCCTCCTGCAATGGAAATGTTTCCTACAGATCCGTAACCACCACCACCAATACCAGCGGCAAAATTACCTCCCTTAGCAACAATGGATACTCCATTAATTTCAATATTCCCGCAACTAATGTTCTTACCTCCACCGATGCCGGCAGCATTTCCATTGGTTCTCGCATCAAGGGAACCTGTTCCCGAAATGGTAAGCGTATTACCTTCCGGCACATAGATACCAGGATAACCCTCATAGAAACCTCTCACCATATTTTCGCCTTCCAAAACAATATTGCAGTTGCCCAAGCAGGTAATGCCAGCCCATTCATAACTGCGGGAATATACACCATTGATGACCGCATTATCAAGTGTCACTGTAGCGTCTTTTGCAATAGCTATCTTGTAGTAGCCACTCAGCCTGCCTGTCAATACATCTCCATCCCCAACTTGAATGACATTGTCAGACGTAGGTCTCGCAGTCGAAAGATTGATTGTCTTGGCAAATGCAGCTGTTGTGGCGACCAACGATAAACTCATGGCCAACCCCAAACGCGCCGAGAATGTTGTTTTGGAAATCTGTTCGGCAAATATTTTTGCGAACAAACACGAAAAAACATGAAAAACGGATTTCATGCTAGGCTCCTATGGAGAATTTTTTGATTTTTAGGAAAAAAGAACAACCAGCACCGCGCCAAGGCGCGAGGCCAAGCCAATACGCATACACCTCGATTCAACGTGCCAACAGCACGTATAAAAGAAGGTTCTGACTTAATCATTACCAATAACTTACAATTTCGGATTTAGTTTGTCAATGTAAATTTTATTTACATGTAATTAAGGACAAACGGTTAAAAAAAGATGCCCGCTCGGGCATCTCCTTTTCACTTCACTGGATCCTATCGGTCGCAAGCTCCCTCCAGGATGACGAGACCGTAACTAGACCCCTTACACTTCGAGGATGACTATCGCTTTTGCCCGTCCTCGACACTGAAGCGCAAGGCACGGGCACAGCAAATACGCTTACTTCTGCAAGTTCAGACTTGCGTTGGCAGCGCCGTACAAGCTAATGCTGTAATCCTTGATGACATACACCGGAATCTTGTTCAAGAGCGGGCGAATGTTCGGATTGTAGTTCTTTTCGAACCAGGTCATGAACAAGTTGTCGCGTTCGAGCCAGCGCAAGTCCTTCTGCACCGTGCCGCCAGCGAGGTAGAAACCGCCGAGCGGGAGGAACAGCGTCGCGGCATCGCTTGCAAAACGGGCGAGCATTTTCACGAACATGCGCATCATTTCGGCGGCAACCGGATCGGTATCGCTTGCGCGGCTGATGTACTTCGGGCGGTCGTGCCAATCGGTTTCTTCAATCTTCTTGAAAGCTTCATTATCAGGCACGCCCTTCGTGTCGCGCCACCATTCATAGAGGTGAGCAAGTCCCATGCCAGAGACGAGAGGTTCGACGCCCGGCACCGTGCCGATGCGCTTTTCCATGTAGTCGCGGAAATCCTGAGAATCCTTGTCGAACGGAGCGAACGTAGAGTGGCCGCCTTCGGAGCAAGCCGGGATGTACTTTTCGCCGTCAAAAGCGAGGAATCCAACGCCCATGCCCGTACCCGGACCAATCACGGCCTTTGTCGCCTTTTGCGGGGCCGGCTGGCTGCCGTCGGTATGCGTGAACTTGAAAATCTGTTTCGGGTCATCGACGTCAAGCGTCGGAATGCCGTAGCTAATCGCCATGAAATCGTTGATGACAAGCGTCGGGATACCAGTTGCGTTCGTAATCGCATCGCCGTCGACGCTCCACGGGAGGTTCGTCATGACGCACTTGTTATTGGCGACAGGGCCCGCAGCACTAATACAAATGTGGGACGGCTTGAGAGACGCGTTGTTTTCGGCCGCAATCTTGAGGGTTTCGCGAATCGGTGCGTCAAGCCCTTCAATGCACTGGCTCGGGCAAACGGTTTCAAGAATGAGCGTAAACTTGCCATCCTTATAGCCCACAAGGCCAAGGTTCGTGTTCGTACCGCCGATATCACCCGCCAACACAAGACGGTCAAATTTTGCATCGGGATTAAGCCATTTAATTTCCATAATTAAAACTCCATGTTTTACGTTGTGGAATATAGTTTTTTCTCAAGGAAATAGGAGATTCCCGATTAAATCGGGAATGACAAGCGCATATTTACATGTATGTAATAAAAACAACTGTTTCAAGCCCCTTAAAAAATATACATTAAGCCCATAGGGACCCGTTAATACGGAGTCCACCTAAAAATCAACCATTCAACAAGTAGAGACAATGCGCGCTATTCTAGCCCTTCTTTATTACGTCGTCGTTTTCACCATTATGCTCATCGCGGGCATTCCTTATACACTTTACTGCGGTCTCCGCGGCCATTGGGAAGATTGCACCAAGATTTGCACTTTCGCATTCCGGAACATCATCTTCAAGCTTTTCGGCATCAAGGTATCCGTCAAGGGCGCTGAAAACATTCCGAAAGAAAGAGGCTATGTCATCGTCGCAAACCACCAGAGTTTTTTGGACATCAACGTCATTTGGCATTCCATTGCGCCGGCGGCATTCATGGCAAAGGCTAGCCTCTGGAAGGCCCCTGTGTTCGGCTGGGTTTTGAACCGCACCGGCACTATTCCCATCCACAAGAATCCGCGCATGAACGCCGGCCTCGGAAAGCACCTCAAAAAGCGCCTCGACAGCCACTACAACATCACCGTGTTCCCCGAAGGCCACCGCAGCGAAGACGGACACATGTTCAAGTTCCAGAACGGAATTTTCCGATTGGCAAAAGAACAGCACTTTGACATATTGCCGGTTACATTTATCAATACCGGAAAGATTCTCCCGAAGGTCAAGTGGGCAGTCTATTCCGGCACCGTGGAAATGGTCATCCATCCGCTGATCCGTTACGAGGACTATGCCGAAAAACCGATGGCAGACCTCCGCGACGAGACTCACGATTTGATTGAATCCGCCATGCCCTACAAGCAAGCAGAACTTGCAGCAGGCACTACGGACAATGTTGCGGCAACAGAAAATAAGGAGGCTTAATTATGGCTAGAGAATTACCGAGCGAAGAACAAATTATTGCTATTCTCCGTGATGAACCCATGGTAGGGAGCCAGCTCCGCAGCGCTCTCGGCCTCCCGAAAAAACAGAAGATGGCGTTCAAGCAACTCCTCGCCGACATGATCGAACGTGGCGTTTTAAAGCGTTCGGCCCACAAGGAATACCAGCTAGGCGATGGCGAACCGCTCGAAGACAAGCGCGAGAAGCGCCGCAAAAAACTTGCCGAGCAGGGAGTCGAAGACAACCGCCGTCCGGGCGCACGCAGTCGTCGTCAGACCGAAAAGGATTCCGGCACACGCGTCAAGCGCGGCATTTTGCACCAGACCGGTGACGAAGAATGGGAAGTGACCGAACTCGATACCGGCAAGGTCTATGAAATGTGCCACCGCAGGCAAGCTCCGGGCAAGGAAGGCGAGACGATTAGCTTTACGCTTTATCCGCACCCAAAGCTCAAGCACAGCTACTTGGCCAAAGTCGATCGCTCCGCCGAACTCATGAACGTGAGCTGGGACGAAGTCAAAACGAAGTTCATGGAAGAAAGCAACCTGCCCAAGGGCTTTAGCCCCGCGATTGAAAAATACGTTGCCTCCATTACGGAACCGACCGAAAAAGATTTCAAGGGTCGCAAGGACTACCGCAAGCTCGACATCCTTTGCATTGACCCCGAAGGCGCCATGGACCACGACGACGCCATCAGCGTGGAACGCACGGCAAACGGCGGCTACAAGCTCGGCGTGCACATCGCCGACGTGAGCTACTACGTGCCCGAAGGAAGCGACCTCGACGAAGAAGCGCTCGAAAGAAGTTATACGCAATACCTGCCGTGGACGGCCGTGCCCATGCTCCCCGAAAAACTTTCGAGCGGCGTTTGCAGTTTGCACGAAGGCGTTGACCGTTGTGCATTCACCTGCATGATGGAGCTCGACAAGAACGCCAACGTGCTGAGTTGGGATTTCCACCGCAGCGTCGTGAAAATCACGAAGGGCATCACGTACCAGCAGGCGGTGCAGATGATGGAAGCAGGCGACGATTCCATCAAGGCACTCGCCGAAGTGACCGCGCTCCTCAAGAAGAACCGCACCAAGGACGGTCTGCTCGAATTCCAGACAACCGAATATGGCTGCAAGTTCGACGAAAAGGGCGAGCCTATCAAGATTGTTCCGCGCGAACATGACGAATCCAATTCGTGGGTCGAAGAGTGCATGCTCATCGCGAACAACTGCTGCGCCAAGGAACTCAAGCAGC
>JAEEGJ010026564.1_pt1 | contig 11718 bp, 9 predicted proteins | sample 8958761 | NCBI WGS metagenome assembly JAEEGJ01 (sample SAMN16246546, study PRJNA631951) | gut metagenome | biome: gut microbiome; feature: rumen; material: RS-attached | host: Bos | place: Iran: Karaj | collected 2018-10
GGATCTGGTAACGCAAGTCGTGTAGGTTCGAGTCCTATCAGGCGCACAAAAAAAAGATGCATCGTACTGAAAAACAGCGCGATGCATCTTTATTGTTATATGATTTATATCCCCGTTATACCACCAGATAACAATAGGTCGATTAAAGCAGACACGTCCGAGATGTTAATGCACCCATCGCCATTTACGTCTGCTGCTGGAGAGGTGTCACCACTCAGTAGCATATCAATTAAGGTGGTTACATCGCTGATAGATATATTGCCATCCATATTGGCATCTCCTGAGCCAACAATTTTGGCAAACTGGCCCCAGCATTGATCTGACATATAGGCACCAGCACATCCCCTGGGAACGAAAAGCGGTGTATGGTTATATACATTGGTCGTAAACATGGCAATATCATTCCATGATGGAGGTATGGTTGATTCACATGTGACCGATTCGATAGTAGGACTGTTATAGAATGCCTGTTTGCCAACCGAAGCCAATGATTGATGAAGTCTCACCGAAGTCAAACTGCAATTGTAAAAAGCATAGTCACCAATGGATTCAACATCATCAGGCACCACCAGATCTGTCAACTCGTCGTCATTCAAATAGAGATGACGAGCATAATAAAGAGGATTGGTCGTAGCATTTTCAAAGTTGAGTCTGCACCAAGCGGAAAGATTTGAAATATATACTCTCGTCAGTCCCGTACAGCCATAGAAAGCGGAGTTACCTATGTAATTGACAGAGTTGCCGATGGTCGCACTGGTCAGGCTGGAGCAACCCTTGAACGCACCACTGCCGATGAAAGTAACAGAGTCGGGAATTGTGACGTTGCTAAGTCCGCTACAGCCATAGAAAGCGTCGCTGCCAATGGATGTGACAGAATTGCCTATGTTCGCATTGGTCAGGCTGGAGCACCCCCTGAACGCATAATCTCCGATGGAAGTGACGGAGTTGGGAATAGCCATGCTTGTTAAGTTTTTCAAACATTCAGCGAAATAAGCAGGAATCCGTTGTACACTATTTCCAATAATGAGATTTGAAATGTTTAGGCCATAAAAAGGTGGATAATAACTAACACTACCCTCATAGGCATAACTAAAATCAGCACAAGAATCAGCATTGAAGTTAAGTGTAGCCAATGAAGTGCATCCATTGAATGCAGCTACACCTATAGTCGTGACTGAGTTAGGGATGGTGATGCTGGTAATTCCACTACAATTATAGAACGCACTATTGCCGATGGATGTAACGGTGTTGGGAATAGTGACGCTGGTCAGTCCGCTACAACCATTGAAAGCAGAGACGCCTATATCCGTCACTGAGTTACCAATGACTAAATTTGTCATGCTACTACATCCATAGAATGCACGATAGCCAATCGTTTTGACGGAATTTGGAATTGTCACTCTCAATAATTGCGCCAAACAATAAGCAAAATAATCAGGTATCCTTTGGACTTGTTCTCCGATATTTATTGTTGTTATGTTTAAGTTATAAAACGGGGCAAAATAAGACAATACATCTCCCCACTGATCCTGATGATGCATAAAATCGCCACATGAGACCGCATTATAATTAAGGATTCTTAGTGCTGTGCAATTACGGAATGCATCTGTTCCGATGGAGGTGACAGATTCAGAGATAGTAACACTTATCAAACTAGAACAGTTGCGAAAAGCATTACTGCCGATAGTTTCAACGGAGTTGCCCATGCTTATGCTCGTTAGCCCTGTACAGTTATAAAAAGCTGCGTCTCCTATTGTTTTAATGGAGTTTGGGATAGAAATGTTGCTAAGTCCGCTACAGCCATAGAAAGAATTATTATAGATTGATGTGACCGTGTAGGGAATCATCGTATTCTGACAACCCGCTATGAGAGTGTTTGTTGCAGTTTCAATGATAGCATTACAGTTGTCGCGAGAATCATAGTGTGGATTACCACTAGCGACTGAGATGCTGGTCAGATTCGAACAGTTTAAGTATTTGTAACTTATTGTGTTCCAATTTATTTTTATTAAAACGGTAGAAAAGTGATTGCGTGGATTCTATTGAGCGTAAAAACGGTAAAGATTTAACGTTTTTAACTTTCCGTAACGTCAGGTAGATTCATCCGGCAATTACATGCTCTTACGGCTAAAATAAGAAATCAGCCACATCAAAATCCATATATCTTCTTTCTTTGTTCAAATGCAGACTCTCCTCCTTCCAATATTTGGCAACAAAGCTTAACGGTATCAATATTGTCTATTGATCCAGAAGACATAATCATTGATTTATTATTAGTGCTTTTAAGTGGTACTATCAATTCTGCATCTCCCAAAACGGCGATATTAGGGTTGTGTGTAACAATGATAACCTGCCTATGCTCTTTTATCTTCCGTAAAGTCGCAACAATTGTCTTATAAATAAATTCACTGTCAAGATTATCTTCTGGTTGGTCTATTAATAGCGGTCGGGTACTATCCGAAAGAAGCAGTATCCCTAGTAATACCGATTGCTGCTGACCTAAAGATAATTGCGATATCCTTTTTACTACAGGTGTTCTTATACCAGCTACTTCGATATGCTTGGTTACCGTTATCTGTGGTAAGTCATCATACACAACACTCTCAATTTCCTCATATTGATGGCTGTCGTTAAGTTTAAACAATATATTATCTATTTCTTCTTCATTCAACAATTGTGAACCATTAAATGCTATAGCACGTAATAAGCTCTTATTCTTTGTTTTAACAGCATTCACAAAATCATAGATGCTTATGTTTCTTGCAATGATTTTTGCTTTAGGCACTTGAGACGTTCTCCATCCCATTAGTTCTTTAAGTGTTGATTCGAATTCTGGTGAATACAAATCATCATAATACTTCACATTTATTGAGAAATCGTCAACCGAGTTTTTTAAGTCATTATTGATTTTAAGAGCAAATGACTTGTGTCGGCGCGTAATCTCCTTCTTGTTGTCTTGCCGTTGTAATATCAAAGTCCTCCTTGTATTTGTAAGTTCAAAAAGTCTCTTTTTGTCTTCTAATAGCTTTTTAACCTTTTTGTCATAGTCCAAAATATCTTTGGCAATCTGATTGATTTTCCCAAGATCAAAAGGAATGCCTTGCTGTGTTAGTTCATTTTTCTTTTGATCAATTTTTGTCTGAATTTCAGTTTCTTTTTGTTGCCATAAAGTCAGTTGCTCTTTCAGAGCATTTATTTTTTCATTCAAAGAGCTTTTTAATTCTATAGATTTTGTATTCACCAACCTACCGAAATCTTCTACAAGCCCTTTTACCGCGGAAAAGTAGTCTTTACCAATAATTATACTATCATCAGTCATTGCAGCTACTTTTTCAAATAACGACTTATCACTTAGTATGTCCCAGTATGTTTTAACAAGGTTATTTAAATCTTTAATTAATTCACTACGAAACTCTCTCTCTTTAAGTAACGCATTTTGATACTTAACAATATCTGCGGCTTTAGATTCTTCCTGAATCTTCATTTTCTTTCGTTCATTCTCCAAAGCTTTTTGTGCTTCAGGTAACGCTGCCAAATTAATTCTCAGTTTTCGCATCTCACTTTGGTTCTCACGTAATTGCTCACGAAAGGCTTCGTCTTGTTGTTTTAGTACGCCTAAAGACAAAAAGCCGTCCAAGAAGTCAGATATTACTTGAGGATTATCCTCGCTATGTTGTATGGTATTAGCAGTATCACCTTGTCCATAACTCTCAATAGGTATTTCTGTGATGCCATTTATTGAGTCTGTCCGGTTTATGACATTTCCGTTCTTTTCTCTTTGTAGTGTTATCTGCTGACCAACTTCATCAACATAATCAAGAGTGATAATTTGAGGCCACACCTCAGAATCACATAAGCGTGATGAAGTGTGGTTTCCTGTAACTTCTCTTATAGACTCCAGTAATGTGGACTTTCCTGCACCACGACTACCTATAATACAAGTTAGATTAGGACTAAGCTCTATATCAATGCCATTAAGGAGTTCTCCCTCAATTTTAATATGTTTAAGAACTGGTCTCTGTTTTGGAATCTCATCTTCCAACCGTACTCTTGATTCACTACTCAATAGCGCATTCCTAAACGATCTGAAAGACAACTCCGACATCTTGAAGCGAGTCAAACGGTTGTTCCCATCAGCGTTGCTTCCAAGTTTGGACAATTCATGAGAATCCGAAGACATTAATTTGGCAAAATCCCAATGTAATTTGTTATCATTGGTATCCCGCCAGATTGCAAGGAGATTCTTGTGGTCTTGATTTGAATCTGAATCTGTATAAAGATATGATTCCTCTTTTCTTGTTATTTCAAGCCCCATTAGATTCTTACATTTAAAAATCTGTTCCATTTGAGGCCCAAACCGCTGAATCGTTTTCTCAAAGCCAGAATCAAGTGTAATGTGAGCCAACACACCTATACCATCATAGGTTTCGGCTTTCTGAAGGCATTCCACAATTCCTTGGTTGCATATTGACTTTTCATCATTGAAAGTAAGATTGCCGTAGAATGAACGAAGTTTATCAATCGTTTCAAAATATAATAACAAATGTCCCTGCGTAGTACTAATCTCAATTCCAGGAATAACTAATATATCTTTCCCATTAGCATACTGAACAGCGACAATACTATTCACTATTTCATTATGGTCAGTAATGCTAATCATTTTTAATCCTTTTGCTATTGCTGTATCTACAATGGCATTAGGTGTATTACAAGTATCATTCACATCAAAAGAACCCATACCATTCCCGTAAGAATGGATATGAAGATCTGCTCTATAAAACAATGCTCCTTGACCCATCAATGTATATTTATTTAAAAGATTTTACTTGTATTTCTACTTAGAGAAGCTATATTCTTAAGGTCAATATACCTAATAAAAGCGCAATTGTCAAAGAAAGCAGAGTTCCTGTCAACACATACTCAGACTTTTCACTGCCAGATGATGCTTCATTAAATCGAAGAATAGACTTTGCGGCAATAAGGAAACCTATAGCCTCGTATTGGGACATAATTACAAATAACAACATGAGCCCACGCTCCAGCCATCCAATGAGTTCTCCTGAATGGAAATTGCCATGATCGTTATCCTTATTTGGGGTAATGCTTACTTTGCAAGCCCCAAGAATAAGTAATATCATGATGTTTGCTGGTTTTAAAACTAACATCATGGCTAAGAAGGCATTTGTGCGCAGTGGGTGACTAATAGCAAACTCTTGAAGCCATCCGAATTGCTGCCAATCATTATTTGCAATCAGCCATATATTGGTAAATATTACGATGAAAGATATGTGTAGAATTTGATCGATCAAGAACACCCACAAATCATGTCGTTTGTTTGTGCCATCAACTAATTTCATTTGTTCAGAATTCTCTATCTTGAAGATATTCCACTTTACTTGTATATATGATTTAGACCAGTCAATCAAGAAATGAAGTGCCATTATACAAGCGGCAAGCCACCATCCCCTTAAATCCCATATGGCAATCCATGAGAGTATTCCAATTACCAGGGAATGTAACCACAAATCCATCCCCTTTACAGAATACAAAACCTTGTTCTTGCAAGAAGAACTCCATTGCAAATAAAAATCGCCCAAAACATGAGCAACAATAAGATTGAGAAACAAATTATTTATCATAGTTTTGAAGTTACTTTTCGATAATATATAATTGCCTGTTCTATAGCACTCCATCCAAGATCCTTTAATGTTTGATTGACCCCAGATACTGAAATACCCATTTTTTCAGCTGTTTTACTTGTGTCTGATGAAAGAATCCTTTCACAAAGGGTCTCACATTTTCGAGCCGTTGCATTATTTAATAGTTGATTGACCAATGTTAATATAACTTGTAATGCTTGTTCATGTTCACTGTCAGCCATTGATATTACAAATGAATATTTTGCTCGTCCAACAAGTTTTTCCATAGTACGTCCAGAACGATAAATAGCATCACCATCCATCATGTCTAAGCCTCGGTCAATTGTCTTCATTTCACCAATGCCTATCGCTATTCTAAGACCGTACCTATTAAATCGTTTGTCTTCTTGTATATTGCTTGGTTCAAACGATTTAACCCATGTCTTCAGAATCAGGGCCACTTCAAAAGCATCTTCAGGTCTGTTCATGATACATTCGATAGAGTCGCCTCTAACAATACGCCCCCAGAAACCATGATAACGGCCTTCAAGAATAGATAGGCATTTTTTCAACTTTTCGTTAAGTTCAATCATCGACTCGCGAGAGAGAGACGTCGAAGACACTACATCAGCAGATATTGCAGCATACATATGTTCAACATTTTATTTACAAGCGCATAGACTTGTTTGTTTTAAATACAAGCCTAATTACTTGTTTTTTTTTAATACAAGCTTATTTGCTTGCAAAGATAGGAATTTATCTTCTTACGGAAGCAAAAGGATGGTGATTTTTACACTTTCTTAATGTGATTTGATGAAAATGGCATCGTTTAGTATATAATGTATGCAAATTTTGTCTAAAACAAGGCTGTAGCATAACAAAAAGAAACGATTTGTGTTGAAAAATGACTACCTTTGTACCCACGGATCAGGAAATTGGCGAATATGACAACAAAAAAGCACTTTGATTCCTACCATGAGGGGCTTACGGAAGTACTGTATGGAGCACGGGGAGAGGTGTGTAATGGAGAGGAGCTAGACACAAAAGGTGGCGGGCGATTCTGGGTGGGGGCGGTTGTCTTACACCATTCACAAATTGACAGCTTTGTTTGTAGCATTATATGCCAAGCAAAGAGAAGATTTGTATCCTCTCAAAGCTAAAAAACGAGATAATATAATTATAATTTATCAATTATATGTTATACCACTACACATCAATACAAGCTTTGGAAGGAATAATAAGAGAAGCTCCTTCTGACCGTGGTTTATGTTTTTGGGCATCTAGATATGATTGCTTTGGTGACCAAAAAGAATACAAGTTAGGAATTGAAGTCATCAAGAAACTTCTACCCAAAGTAGAAAGAAAATTACAACCCGATAGGCAAATAGCAACCGCTTTTGTGTGGGATGACATAAAAGTGAATAAGATGCTTCCATTGCCCTATGTAATATCATTCACAAAGCGATTTGACAATGATTATATGTGGGCTAATTATGCTGATAAAGGACGGGGCGTAGTGTTAGCTCTTGAAGATTCAGAAAATATTCCTATAAAAGATATGCCTAGTTTATCGATGAGACCTTGTTTATATATAGGAACCATGTCAGACGAGGATTTGCTGAGAGAGATAGAAACAGAGTATTATAATGGGGTGTGGAGTATGCTCACAGGTCCGAAGAAAGATTTAGCATTTGGATTATTAAAAGAAAGTCCACAACTTTTTGTAAGGTTTATTGCGATGTATTTACTTGCCTATGTCGCAACTAGGATAAAAACAGATCAGTATGATAGGGAAGAAGAAATCAGGGCAATAATTCCATCTCAACGTCCTATTCCTGAAATAATCACACTATTCAATCAAGCAAAAGATGATATTAATGCCCTTGGGATTGACGCAAATGCAATGATACAAATGATTGAAAATGAGAAATTACGTAATAGACCTAATGGAGAAAAAGTGTATTATAAAGAATTGTACTTGCCTAGCAGAATCCTCACGAAAGTATATATTAAAGATCCATCCAAATATCATGAAGTGGATGACATTCTACGTCGCAATGGTTTTCATGCTATCGACATAGAGATACTTCCATAGCATGAATTATTAATCCTCGTATTCTTTTATAGTTCCCAATAAAGTAGAAGTGCCAAACATAGACAAAAAAGGGGTCAACCATTACCGAACAAACTGCTGGCATTCGGCAGTTGGTATACGACAAAAAAGCCCCAAAAGTATTCGATCTTGGGGCCAATTATTTATCTACAGTGGCAATAGCAAATGTGATTTGGGGGGCAATCAAGTATTTGTTTTTTGGGGTTATTCACTAAAATGGGCATTCTTTGAAGTCGGGCAGTGTTGCACTAGCTGACCTTACATAATTACTTACGAGACCTTGATACTTCTTGGGTAAGCACTCCACTATGACACTACAATATAAAGACCATAAATCTTGATTATACAAATGATAATCCCTTTCCCATTTCTCGCTTCTTTCCTTGTAAATTTTATTGACTTTTTTGTCCCATTTTTTATATGCTTGGATTTCTTCGACCAATCCAAGATTACCCATAAAATCAAGGATATACTCGATATAATTAAATAAGGATGTTGATATTCCGCCTAAATCCAGTTCATAACTAAGATCTATATCATGTTTATATAGACGCAATGGAATATTTATATTCTCATTGACGAATTGAATAATGTGTTTGTAAAGGATTTGCGACGCTCTCCCTTTTTCAATTGTTGCGTTTGAATTTGCCAACACAAATAGATACTCAATATCTGGGCTACCATAATGCTTTGGAAGTCGATTAATATCCATTGTAAATAATGGATAATTCATAAGCCTCATACACAGGAAATCATAGTATTTATTGGGATACAATATCTCCATATTGTCAATAAGGTAGTCAATTGGGAAATGATCGATAACAACCCGTGCACATTCTTTCTCTCTATATTTTTCCCAAAGGAACTTGATATCTTTCTCTAAAGAATCATCCCAATATCGACCACAACAATTAAGATAAGCCCAATATCGATCCTCTTTCGAACCGTGTAAAAAAGCTTTCAGAATTTTGATTTGGATTACTTTGGACTGTTCACCGAAGCGATCCCTAAGTCGATATCTGGCATCTAATCTTGTGACTTGGTCTTTGCTTTCAAAATTCTTCAGAAGTACTGACACTGATTCATTATTCCTTTTGAGAACTCTATCTGCCAGCTTATACAATTCATCAGAATAATAATATCGGTATCGACCGCAAAGAATAATCTTTCGCTGAAGGGTTTTCAATTCTTCAGGACTGAGAGCACGAAGCAATGCTATTAACACTGGTCCATCACCTTCGTTTTCTGATTTTTGATAATGCTTCAGTATGTAGTCTAATGCTTTCATCGCCTTAAGTTGCTGGTAATTGAGTAACAAACTTAATTAAACCTCTTTCTCCCATCATCTTTAAGGTCAATTTTCCCCAGGATTTTGGGGCCAGTTGGTTTTATTAGGTTGATCTTTTTTTCTGGAAGCGACTTGGCGTAAGTTTCAATCTCTGCTATTACTCTATAACCAGATTTCACGAACTCTACATATTGAGAAAGACCGCCCATGAATTTGAAATAACACAGAGACTTTATAGGCATGATACGATCTAGCGCATTTTGTTCCCATTCACTGAGAGTATTTCCTCGATGATTCATATTCCGGCATTGATAAATATCCTGCATCAATGAGTTGAATTCTACATAACTCTTAAAATCACTGTTAGTCAATGCGGCCTTATACCCAATGAAATAAACAATCGACCTCACTTTGTCCATTGCATATTGAGCTTGAAGTGCAACTCTGGATTTTTCCACATAATATGGTTGACCCGTCTTCTTGTTTTCTCCATAAAAAACAAGTTTAGCAATTAAATAATCCGAATCAGGTCTATCGTTAATTTCCTTTTTGACAAATGCTGGGTATGCCCACATCTTTTCCGCAATATCAGAGATGACCCTTGCCTCACACAATCGATTAGTGATATTCTCAATCTGCTGATAAAGTGCAAGACAAAAGTTCCCAAAGTCATCTTTCCTTCTGAAGAACTCCATCTTAACATAATCCTCAATCAGTTCTAGAGTGATAGACTCTATCGGAAATCCTCTGTAGAATTCCGTTGCTTGTTTACGGATTATTTTCTCAATGCAATACTCATAAATCTGGTCGATTTTTTCATCTGATATTGAAACAGAACTTGCGGAAGGCATTATTTTTAAAGCCTTTCGCAGTTCCAAATCAAACTCCGGATTCTGTCTTGTGAGCTGAACGATCTTTTCTAATGTCGGTTTAAACTTCTCTTCCATATTGTCACATATTTAGGAGTGAGTCGAGTTCATTGTTGAGTTCGTCTATATCCACGGGTTTGGGCGGTGGAACATTATCCCTATTGGAACGGTGGATCAGCCAGAAACGCTTTCCGGCAGCATCCTTGCAATGAGAAATCGAAAGGCGTTCCTTTTTCTTCAATTCACCGTCTTTAATACTTCGGTTGATGGATGCTGCTGTTTTCTTTTCGGCTAACGAGAACAGGGCATAACGATGTGTGACCTGATCATTCTCAGACTGTACGGTTTCTTCAACAAGCTGGGGCATCACAAATTCAATAGTGGTACCGAACTTGGTTTCAAATGCTATGATTGGCCATGTTTCAATATAAGTGACGTCCTGGCTCGTGGTTTTTTCTGGATCGTTAACCTGCTTAGCCAACAGCTGAAACTTATCGTATAGCCTTCTGTAAACGGCATCGACATCGCCTTTGACCATCTTGAGATACATCAACTTACCGTCCAACACGTTTAGAAGCTCGGGGTTACCTTTCTTCACATGGCCTTTTTCTGATTTATACTTTGGCCAGAATACAGACATCGCCGCAGTGTATCCGTGGCGCTCCCAGATATAGAGAAGATTTCGAATTTCACGAACATATTTCCTGGTGACATTCAGTTTGTCGCTTACGATAATGCCGGTAACTTCCTGCCTAGATCCCCTTTTCTGTAATCTGGTCTTTGCTTCGTTGATCGTAAAACCTTGCTGCGTTATGATGCGTGAAAGTTCCTTTCTGAATTCACCCTGTTCCTTATAGACATAGTGCATAGAACTGAACGTGATGTCATCCGCATAGCGAGAGTACTTCAGTCCAAAGCGTTTGGCAAGACCTGCAAGACGGCGATCGAGGTTGTCACAAATCATGTTTGTAATAATCGGTGACGTCGGAGAACCCTGGGGCAACACATAGTCGCTGCCGTCGTTATGGCCGCTGGAAACTTTCATTGAGCAAAGGCCAGCTATAATAATGGCAATGTCTTCTTTGAAACTGAAAGGCTTTGCCTGTAACCTGGCACGCACACGGACACGGAATATACTGGGAAAGAAATCCTTCAAGTCAATATTGAAGACATAATTCTGCCCCTTATGGATGTTAGCGTTGCTGACTACTGAACGCCCCTCTGTAAAGCCCATGGCGTAATCTGAAGGCGTATAGATGGACTTAAACAACTCGTTCAAACACATCAACATAAGTTTAAATGTCCTGTTGCGAGGAGCTGTGATTTGACGATAGCCTCCAGTCTTCTTCTTTATCTTGAATTGTCTAAATCGGTGAAAGGTGTGATTGGGATTGCTGTAGTAATTGAGCTGTCTCATTGTAAACGGATGGAACAAATCAGGCATGCCCAAATCCTCGTACCAAGACATCTTGATCCGATTGAGAAGAGACAAAAGATCCTGCTTGGTCTCCAATCTGGCTGCCTGTTTTGCGATATAGTTCCGATCCATTGTGATAAATCAAAAAGCGGTCTTTGGGTTCAGGTCGCTGAAAAGTCTTTTCTTTAAGCATACATAGCAATGATAGATACCATAAATACTATCAATATCATTGATACTAAAAACAACGTACGCTAGTACGAAAGTGAAACGTAACGTGTCTAACGTTGTTATCCACAATATCCCAAAGGGAATTATGGACATCCAGCGAATACGCCGGACGAATTTCAAAATGCCTTCTCAGCTTCCAGACTTGTCAAAGACCGCTCGTT
>JAEEGJ010026565.1_pt1 | contig 11718 bp, 10 predicted proteins | sample 8958761 | NCBI WGS metagenome assembly JAEEGJ01 (sample SAMN16246546, study PRJNA631951) | gut metagenome | biome: gut microbiome; feature: rumen; material: RS-attached | host: Bos | place: Iran: Karaj | collected 2018-10
GCTTCTTCAGCTTCTTCCGGTGTGGGATTGTTCCAAGAATAGCCCATGATAGCACCTCTCTTATTAAATGACGCTAATCGACATATATAGACTATTTTATTATAGTACAAACTGGTAGTTTTTTCAATACTTTGCACCAATAATCTGTATAAAAAAGCAAAAGAGTAATCCGAAGAATACACAAATAGAATCACTTCTCTTTTTTTATCTTGAAGAATTTCAACTATAGAAAAAACCTCCGAAATTTGTTCTGACTTTTCGGGGCTTTTATAATTCATTTGTAAATTGGCCACTTTTCCATATCTGCTCTCTCATCTTCCCATACGCACGTTCCAGTATCTCATGCACAGTATCAGGGTCAGCCAATTCATGTTCAATTGCCAGATCAACCAACGACAACTTCTTGCGGGGTGCCAGAACCGGCACCCCGTCTTTTTCTTTCCATGCCAAGGTCTCAAAGCATTCCGGGCAAAAGCCAAGATGCGCCGCAACCAGCATCCGCTCACGGTAGTCCAAGGTCTCAAACGCATTCAGAACGGCATCCGACCGCAGCGCTGCAAAAAAGACCTGCTCCGGGTTGGTGCTGTTGTCATGGGTAACGTCTTCTCTTGCCTCTTCCCCATCGGAATCCGTATAGAAAACAAAGAAATCAACAAACGATTTCATGCGCTGGCCTGCGGCAATGATTTCATGTGTATATTTCACACTGTGCCGGATCTCACACGCAATCCGTTCAAGCGTCGCTTCATCTGACTTTTTGCCAAGCTCGTTATACAGCGCCATCGTCTTGCGCAGAACGGCATATTTTGCTGCTGTCGGAACGGAATAGCCCGTTCGCATGGTGCGAATGTAGTTATGAACCTCGCTTTTGATAAACCGGTTTTTGTAAATCATAAAGGGTACACCCAATGCCGGATCATAACTCTGCAGTGCTTTGTGCAGTCCCAGCGCCATTGCCATTTTGATGTCCGCAAAGTGACCGTACATCCCATAGCCTTCCACCGCCAGCCTTTGGTAGCTCGATTGTACCAAAAGCAAAGAAGCTTGTCGAATGTGCGAAAGCAAAGAATAAAGGCACCTGTATTTCTACAGATGCCTTTTCCTGGTGGAGATGAGGGGGATCGACTCGCGGCGCGAACTGCGCGCCTTGGTCGGCCGCGGTCACGACAGTCCACCGGACTGTCGCTCTGTGCCGCGGCTCCTTCGACCCCCTTGCAGCTATTTTGAAAAAAAGAAAGCACCCGAAAGCGATTGCTTTTCAGGTGCGTTTTCCTGGTGCCGGAAGCGGGGGTCGAACCCGCACGGTGTCGCCACCACTGGATTTTGAGGAATTCAGAGTATCCGGACGGTAAACGGCAGAAAACAGCCGTTGAACGGAAGTTGACGGAAGCTGCTTCCCCTTGATTTTGAAGCGTTTTCCGGCATTTTGTCCTCTGAAAACTTCGGTTTCCTTGATGTGCAAAGGTTGAAGCGTTTTCAGATTTTTCGAAGAAATCGGAGGACATTGGGAGGACATTGTTCCCTTTTTGAAGGACACTAAAATTCAACCGCCGCGGCGGATAATCCGCGGGTAAAAGACAGACAAAAAACAGTGCTTTCATCTGCCGTTGACAAAACCAACTGAAAGGACTGTATGTCATGTTAAAACGAGAAGACTATGAACTGTTATTTGAAGATTATCCTGATGTGCTGACGGTTCAGGAGCTGCGCAAAATGATGGGCGGCGTCGGCGAATCGACAGCGCGGCACCTGCTGCAGACCGGCCACATTGAGCACTTTGTGATCCGATGCACCTATTACATTCCGAAGATCTGTGCGATCGACTATCTGATGTCTCTGCACTATCGGCGCTACAGCAAAACACTGAAGCACCAGATCGACACAACCCCGCTCAAACAAAAACGAGCCGAACGCAGCAAAAAGCTGAACGGCTGACATGGAGGTGTATGTATGATGAACGAGAATTACATGAACGAACGCACTGGCATTTCTTATCAAAGCCACGCTGACGATTCCTTCCTGGATTTGAAAGCATCCGAACAGGAACGCCTTCCCCTCGGCAAGTATGGCAGAATGCGCCGAACGTACTTGAAAGAGCAGTTCCCCGCCAAATACAACTGGATGGTCTGGCAGAGCACTCTTTGGCCACATTTGAATCAGATCGACGCCGAGGCAGATGATCTGTTCAAAACGATCGTAGACCAGATGGCAAAAACCCGCGGTGTCAACGAACAGCTCAAAGCAGACGATCAATGGCGCTGGATTCAGGAAATGGGCAACATCCGCAATGCTGCAGAGGAAGTCGTGCTAAAAGAGGTGGTTTACACATGAGCAGTCTATCCGATGACCGCAAGAATTATTATCATATAGAGATTCCTCGGCAATTGTCTCAATCGCTTTGGAAGCTGCTGGAAGAAAACTATGATTTGATTATAACACGGCAACAACACGCACCGGACGGCAAGGATTTGCACATTGAATTGAAGGTACCCTGAGTTGATGAGTGTAACCCAAGTCAAACTGTTTACAGGATACGGTGAAAACACGGTCCGGGAATGGATCAACAAAGAAAAGCTGCGATATTTGGATTGTATTGTCGGATGGCGGATTCCGAAAACGTGGCTTCTTCAGTTCTTGTGTTCTGATTACTGTAATAAAATTACTCGAAAATCGCAGCGACATTTATCCTATATAGCTGAGATGCTGCGCCTATACGCATAAAAATGGAGGTGCAAAAATGTCAATGAAATTTATTGAAAACCTTTTCTTCGGCAACGTCGATCCACAGACGCGAGCGGTGAAACCCGGTAGCCGCGCGGATAAACTGAGAATTTATATCACAGATCACTTACCGGAAATAGAAAACGCCCTGTCCGATGATCAGCGCGGCGCGCTTGATAAGATCCTTGACACACAGAGCGAGCTGGATACGATCTCGGAGCTGGACAGCTTCATCGTCGGTTTTCGCCTCGGCGCGGCGTTTACGTACGATACGTTCGTGAATACGGACACCCCGTACCGCGACCTGACCGAAAAACTGTAACCCGCACATTCGACTTGCCTCCGCTTCTTTGGTAGAATGAAAGCGCCAAAGGAACGGAGGTTTAATATCGGTGACGAGGACTTTACACGGCTGCTGCCGGAGAATTGCAAAGGAGCGTATGAGAATTGCAAAGGCGTGATGCCGCGCTGTATTTACATCATTTATTACTTGCTTTGCGCGGGAAAGTGTGATAGAATATAATATCTATAAAATGCAAGGAGCAATACGCATGCAGATATCAACAGAAAAAGAAAACAGCAAGCTTACCGTTACGGTTTCCGGAAGAATTGACACCGTCACCGCTCCCGAACTGGAAAAATACGCGCTTGACCATATGGAAGGTATCACCGAGATGGCGCTGGATTTAGCCGATGTGGAATATGTTTCATCGGCAGGTCTCCGCGCGCTCCTTCAAATCCATAAGGATATGAGCAAACAAGGCAAACTGAAGCTGTTAAATATCAACACTGCTGTGAAGGAAATCTTTGGTATGATAGGCTTTTCACGCATTTTTACCATCGAATAATACAATGGATAAAAAGAAGCTCTCAAGAAACAATCTGGCGTTCAATATCGTCAGTGCCGTGCTGCTTCTGATTTTTGTATTCAGTATTATTGTCAGTCTGATAGGGTCCAACATTTTAACGGAAAATGTGAACCGGTCCTACGGGGATGCGGCATACGCAGTTGCGGATATGGGCTTATCCATGGTCAACGGCAATCATATCGACAGGTATCTGAAAAACGGCGAGAGCGACGAGGAGTGGCAGGAAACCACCCGTCAGCTTCAGACGCTATGCGACCGGATGCAAGTGACGATGATTTACGTCATCTGCCTTGATACCTCCGATTATGAAAGCTATACGACCGTTTTTCACGTGGTGGGAAGCGACAATGACGGTTACGAGCCGTTGTCCCTCGGGCAGGTCAAAACGTACTCAAACGACTCGTTCAAAAAAGAGTTTGAGGTTCTGTATGCGGACGATAATATCGAAAACTCAACCCTGATCGGCGCTGCGGAACTGCACGGCGATAAATCCTATATCACCAGCGTGCATCCCGTCAGGGATGACAGCGGAAAGATAACGGCCATGCTTTGCGCACAGGTGCCCGTTACCGATATGCATACCAGAGTGAAATATTTTGCCAGAATTGCCGTTGCGGCGATTGTTCTGGCAGCTCTCGTGGTCATCGCCTACACGAAATATATCCGCAAGAATATTGCGGGACCGATCGGGCGGGTGTCCGCGGAAACAAAGCGCTTTGCCGCGGAAAACACCAAAGGCGAGCCGCTGGACATTGTCACCAGAATTAACGAGATTTCAAACCTGAGCCACTCCGTTGACGAAATGGAAAAGGAGATGCTGGCATATATTGAAAATCTCACCGCCGTGACAGCGGAGAAAGAGCGCGTCAGCACGGAGCTTTCCGTGGCAAAAAGGATTCAGGAAGACGCCGTTCCGCACGTTTTTCCCGCATTCCCGGAAAGAAAAGATTTTGACGTTTTTGCCTTTATGAAGCCTGCCAAGGAGGTCGGCGGCGACTTTTATAACTATTTTCTGATTGACGGCGACCACCTCGCGCTTGTGATGGCGGATGTTTCCGGCAAGGGCATTCCCGCCGCGCTCTTTATGATGGTGACGAACCTCTTGATCAGCGACAGAACGCGCCACGGCGGTACGCCTGCCGAAATAATCGAATACGTAAACGACACCGTCTGCTCCAACAATGAAGCGGGGATGTTTGTAACGGTCTGGCTCGGTATTCTGGAGCTCTCCACGGGAAAGATTACCGCCTGCAACGCAGGTCACGACGATCCCGCCGTTTACCGCAGGGGCGGCGCTTTTGAACTGGTAAAAACCGATCACGATATTGCCGTCGGCGCGGTGGGCGGACTGCCGTACACCGACTATGAAATTCAACTGAATCAGGGCGATAAACTGTTTCTTTATACCGACGGCGTGCCCGAAGCTACCGACAAGGATTTGAAGATGCTGTCGCTTGACGGAATGGTTGACGTGCTGAATGCGCATAAGGATGAAACGCCGCAGAACATTCTTGAGGGCGTCTATGGGGGCGTTAACGAATTTGTTGCCGATGCGCCGCAGTTTGACGATATCACGATGCTCTGCCTGGAGCTGAAAGAGGATGAAACCAAAAACGGCGGTACGCCTGCAGAGGAAGCGCTGTGATTCTTGTGAATTTACTTGTGATATAATAAACAGTCGAAAACTTATCATCTGACGATTTCAGTAAAACAAAATGTCAGAAAGGGGTTTTGCAAATGTATTTGATCTTATCCATTATATTGACAGTTTGTGCCGCCATCGGCTTCGGGTACGGACTGTTCCGCTTTTTCAGGGAGGACGAAGCGCTGTATGTGCGAATGATTGTGTTTGCTGTCGGCAGCGCGATGTTCGGACGGCTGATAGAAACCTTGCAGCTCCTGGTAAACGGGCAGATCAGCGGAAGCTTTCATATAGGCATGCTCGGTACGGCAGGAAGTTTTTTGTTTCTGTTCAGCGCCAACTACGGGCAAATGGATTCCCTTGTTGACGACGGCTCAAAGCAGTTCCGCAAAACAAGAATCATCGCACTGATTGCACCGATCGTTATGATCGCAATGTGGGGCGTTCTTGCTTCAAAAGGCTTTACGGCAAAAACCGCGATCATCGGAATCGAAACGTTGATTATCGCCATGGCGGCCTATTATCATCTGAAGCACATTATTATAAAGGACGTTGATTTCGGTCTGATTCGTGTGATACGCAACTACAATATTCTTGCTCTTGTTTATGCGTTTCTTTGTATGGCGGAAATCCTGATCAAGAGCTTCAATCTGTCTTTTGTATTTGTAATCATTGTATACGTCTTACAATGCGCAGTTATGCTGGCATTTGTTCCCGTGCTTGAAAGGGGCGTGAATAAATGGACAATTTAAGTTATGTGATTTATGTCTGTCTGACCGTGTCCATCGGTCTTATGCTTCCTCTTATGGAGAAGAAAACGCGCAGAGTTATGGTTTTTATGCTCCTGGGCGTTTCGGCTTGCCTTTTTGTATCAGAGATCAACAGTATTCTGCTCAGCGGCTTTGGCGGCGATTATTACTATGTGACTACGAATATTACGCCTCTTACGGAAGAAATCGTGAAAGCGCTTCCGATTCTCTACTATGCCGTTGTGATTTCGGATGACCGCCGGGCGCTGACAATGAATGCTTTTGCTGTGGGCGTAGGCTTTGCCGTGCTTGAAAACTTAGTGCTTCTCGTGCAGAACATTGACAGCGTATCCGTTCTTTGGGCGCTCGCAAGGGGGTTCGGTTCAGGTCTGGTGCACGGTATTTGCACGGTTGCGGTCGGCTTCGGTATTTCCTATATCAAAAAGCGCCGCAAGCTTTTTTATTGCGGGACCTTTGCTTTGCTTGCGACCGCTGCTTCATACCACGCAGTATTCAATATTCTGATTCAGTCAAAGTATCAGTATCTGGGGATTCTGCTCCCTGTGATAACGTATATTTCTATCATTTTACTGGCAAAGAACAGATTAAAAAAACTTCATCAATGAGGAGTTAACTCATGAATACGAAACACTTGCTTCGGCGTATTCTGTCGGTTCTGACCGCCTTTTTTCTTGCGGCGGCAACGGTGATTCCGATGGTCGTTCCCGTATATGCCCAAAACTCGCGTTTTATATCCGAGGTAATGCTTGCTGCGGGAGAGGCTGCCGCCGAAAATCTTGAAAAAGACGGATGGTCCGTTATGATGACGGGGCTTAACAGGGACGTCAGCGCCGATCGGCAGGTCTATCTTGCCTATAAAACGAATACAGGCGACCCGATTACCAATGTGATGATTGCAAATGACGCGGGTGAGTCCCTTATCGATCATAACGGCATATCTTATGATCGTGCAAGTGAGACCGATGTTGATGAAGGCGTCGGCGGAGGCGCGGGCTGTTTATACTATACCCGAGACAAAAAAGCGGGTACGCCGCTTGTGGGCTTCGATATTCTGCGCAGCAAGGAGGAGCCGCTTTATCCCATTACCAACGACGGCGCCGAAATCGTAAGAACCGTAGAAGGTGTCCCTGCCGATCTGGAAATGGCGGCTGAAAAGAGCGTTATCTATCTTGCGCAGATCCGTGACGGTATCGTCCGCCCGTATATCAGCGAAATCGGCGTTGTCATTGATACGGATAAATGGAACGCCGTTTATACCGCTTGCGAGCGCGGATATCATTACTATGTTGACGGAGATATCGACGGCTCCGACGATACCTATACCCTTCTTGTTTATAAACGCACCGCAGACGTGAACCAGGCTGTGACAAATATCACGGCTGTTTCCGCCGATGCGGTAAAAGAGATGGAGGAACGGCAGATTCTTGACGATGCGGCTTCTTCAACCGATTTAACGGGCGATACGATCGGTATTTCGGGCATTGAATATGTCCGCGTTTCCAAAAATCCGATTCAAGCCCAAAAGCCTTATTATCTTTATCAGACGAAAAATACAAGCGCGGGTAATCCCGTTTCCATGCTCTATAAGGAACAGCTTGAAGAAGCGCAGAATTTCATTTTCGGCACGTGGGCGCAGGAATACTTCTTCTCGGAAGACGCGGCGACAAACGCTGCCGCCTTCAGCGCGAACGAAGATCTGTACGCTCAGCTTTGCGAGGACCTTACGGTCTGCACCAAGCTTCCCGTTCAGGTTCTTGACAGCATTCCGTCGGTAAAGACTGCGGAGCCGGTTACGGAGGAGACGACGACGCAAAAAGCCGAAGAAACGATTGTTGAAGCGCCAACGGACTCCGTAGAGGAAATGGACTCCATAGAAGAAACGGACGCCGTAGAGGAAACGGACTCCGTAGAGGAAATGGACTCCATAGAAGAAACGGACGCCGTAGAGGAAACGGAAGAAGCGAGCGGGGAAGCGACGGAAACAGAGGCTGCTGCAGAGGAAATTACCGAGGAAACCACAGAAGAGACAACTGTTGAAACAGAAACAACGACCGAAGCGACGACGCAGACGCCGGCCGGGGAGGAGCCTGCATATATTAACATTTTAATGCTGACGCCCCGTGACGGTCTGCCGCAGAGTGTTGCGCAGATTACCGGCTTGCGTGATCATCTGAGCGAAACGCCGATAACGGAAAGCGACGCGCGCTCTGAACGGAACAATGAATTATACGCTTCTGTTTTCGGAAAAGGCGGTCCCGCTCTCGTGATCGGCAGTATCGTGATCGCCGCAGGCGTGGTTTCGGCCATTGTGATACGCAAAAAGAAATTGAAAGGAGCGAAGTGACCTATGATAAAAAAGATGACTGCGCTCCTGCTTGCTCTTGTTTTGGTTGTGATCGGTATCCCGATTTCGGCTTATGCGGCAAAAAGCAACGTTACGCTCGAGGATGCCGTCGATTCGGACAAGTATTACTTCCTCTCGCTGAATCAGATCCCTTCAAGCGCGCTGGATATATCCGATGACGGCTATGCGCAGCTTTGGGAAATCACGCCGGGCAAAACGCGCAGCTTTAAGATCCACGAAAAGAGCGGCTACTATTATTTCGAGGATTACGAAACGGAGCAGGTGCTTGAGGTTGAAAACGGCAACGCGGCAAAGCTCTCTAAAATCGTGCTTGCCGATTACGACGGCTCCGACAGGCAGCTTTGGTCTCTCAATCATAACGGGGAAAACTACTATGAAATATGCAGTAAGCTGAACAGCGGACTCGCCATCAACAATTACTTCGCACGCACGAATAACGGCAACACCTTCGTTTTGCATCCGCACAATTTCGGCGCGAACGAGATCTTCGCGTTTGTGGAGGACACCTCTGTAAAGGAAGGGGAATACGACGGCGCCGGTCCGGATGCAGCCGGACCGACCGTCTTCGAAAACGATCTGGACCGCTACGGGACGGAGGAAGAATACAGCATCGTGCCGTGCTGCGCCGGCGGTGCAAGGATCGATATGAGTACCGCCTCCGACAGAAGCATCCAGCTTTACAAGACCACCCTCGGAACGAACCAACAGTGGATGCTCGGAAAGGTCGGAGATGATTATTATATTAAATCCAAGTATGACGGCAAGGTTGTGGAAGTGCCCGGCGGCAACGCCGTTTCGGGGCAGAGGTTGGCTTGCGCCGATTATGACGGCTCAGATAAGCAGCTCTGGACGCTTGAAAATATGAACGACGGCACCTTTTCTCTTCACAGTAAGCTGAATGACAGCCTCGTTTGGGATGTGGAAAACAATACCGCCGCCGATTTTTCAAAAATTTTGCTGTATCCGCAGCACAGGTACAGCAACCAGCGCTTTCGTTTCGTTCATATGTCCACGGTCGAGCCCATATCCGAATGGGGCTCAAAAATCCACGATTGCGAGGGCGCGAACCGGGATCTATGGGATGGTTCTTACACCTATGATTGGTATTACGACCATCAGAATGAGAATGATTTCTACCTGAACAGCGCGTCTGACCTCGCGGGTCTGTCTGCCCTCGTGCAAAACGGATATGGCTTTGGATATAAAACCGTTCACCTGACGTGTGATTTGAATCTGTCGGATATCAACTGGACGCCGATCGGCTTTAACGACCATTGGTTTTACGGCTCCTTTAACGGCCACGACCATTCCATTATAGGCTTAAGGCGTGACGACAAAACGAATAACAACGGTTTGTTCGGGCAGTTTTACGGCGCAGCGCTTTGCAATCTTGCCGTGAAAGGAACGATGTACGGCGATTACAACACGGGCGGCGTTGTCGGGAATCTTGAAAGAGGCTGTCTTTATAATATTTACAGCGAGGTAATGATCAGAAACGCGGCGGACGATTTCGCCGGCGGGATCGTCGGAAAATGCGGCTATGCGGGATATATCGAGCACTGCACGCAGAACGCGAAGGTGAATTCAAACGACCAGGATAATCACAGGGGCGGCATTGTCGGTTATACGGACGGAAACGTACGCTACTGTGTGAATAACGCGCGGGTTTACTGCAACTGGAACTGCGTCGGCGGAATTGCAGGAACGCTTTCAGGCGGAAGGATCGATTACTGTGCAAACTACGGTACTGTCGGCGGCGGCGACTTTGCCGAGCGGATCGGCGGCATTGTCGGTGAAGCCAAAAACCAGGGCGCGATTTACGGATGTTACAACGAAGGCACGGTTTTCAGCGACGATGACGATTATGTGGGCGGCATTGACGGCAGATGCGACGGCTGGTATGTGTCTTGCTCAATCAACCTCGGCAGAGTATACGGCGACGATCAGGTCGGCGGTATCAGCGGCTGGGGAAAACCCGTGCTTTGTTTTAACGCGGGAATCGTTACCGGCGATTCCGAGGTGGGCGCCATTTCCGGCGCTGACAGCTGCAGCCAATGCCTGGCGCTTGCATGGAGCGCGGCGTATCTTTCGGGAACAGGGAGCGACAACAGCAACGCCTGGGTAAGCTCCGCAGATACCGTCAGCGGTAAGGTGTGCCGTATGTTTAACGACGGCGGCGCAGGCTTTACCCAGAATATCGGCAGCGACCCATATCCTACCTTTGGCGCGTCCAAGGTAACGGAACGCGGCGGTAAATACGTCAACAGTGAATACCGCGTCAGCGTGGATTATGAGCGCGATTACGGCGCGGTAACAGGCGCGGGCGAATATAAATCAGGCGCCGTTAAACTCAGAGCGATCCCCGCGGCGGGCTGTGTTTTTGAACGGTTTGAAGTCAAAAGCACGAAAAACGGAACAATGACCGCGTGGAACGGCACTGCGCAGTCGTGCCCCACCGTAGATATCAAGACGTACACAAGCAAAACGATTACCCTGACAAAAAATATTGCGCAGAGCTATTCCGTTCGTGCGGTGTTCAAAATCTTTGACGAAGTCCCCGAGGATATGAAGGTCAGGGTGAAACTTGAGCTGGAATGTGTGGACGACGCGGAGGGCTGGAACAGCTCGACGATCCCCGTTTCGCTTGTGGATACCGCGGGTGTTGAACATTCCTGGGAGGTCAGCCGGTATGACCTTGACGCCGTTGGCGAAAAGCAGGAACACACCTTCGATCTGGGTGCGGCGAACCCCGTTGCCGTATATGTAACGCCCGATTTCGGCGGCGGTTTGACCTTCCGTGATTACGGACTCAAAGCCCGTATGTGGATAGGCGGCAGCGGTCAGGCAATTGAAAGCGGAAACATAGTTATCCGTTCGTGGCCCTTTATTTCGTCAAAATGGGGCGACGATTATATGCACATCACCTTCGGCGATTCGGGAAATGCAAAGGTCGGCTTCGACTATGACGATAAAGAGGATGAATGGCTTGAATCCTTCACAAGCTGCAGGACGGCGTGGGAGAAAGGAAAGAGCAACGGAGAATACACCATCCGCCTTGAAAGCGCGTGGCTGCTTGACGGCCCGTTGACGCTTGATGGAAACAGGAACGTAAGGATCGACTTAAACGGCTATCCGATCATCCGCAGTATGAAAAAGACGGACGACGACGGCGAGGTGTTTAAGATCGACGGCGGCGGGGCGCTCACGATCGTCGACTCCAATCCGTCCCGCCCCGGTAACGGAAACTTTACGGGCGGCAGCATTCAGGGCGGCAGAAGCGATAATACCGCAGGTCTGATCGAATGTCAGGGGACGCTGAATATGACGGGCGGCACGCTCTATAACGGCGGA
>JAEEGJ010026567.1_pt1 | contig 11717 bp, 10 predicted proteins | sample 8958761 | NCBI WGS metagenome assembly JAEEGJ01 (sample SAMN16246546, study PRJNA631951) | gut metagenome | biome: gut microbiome; feature: rumen; material: RS-attached | host: Bos | place: Iran: Karaj | collected 2018-10
CACTGATATCGGTATGAGTAGTCGTCGTGGTTATGCTGGACGTGGAATGAACACCAATGAACTGCTGTGGAACGCACAGGTGTCCCATTCCTTCCTCAAGGGACGCGCATTGACCGTGATGCTCGAAGTCAATGACATCCTCGGACAACAAACCAATATAAGTCGTAACATTGATGCTTTGATGCGTAGCGACTCACGTTACAATGCCATCTATCAGTACGGAATGCTTCGTGTGATTTACAAATTCAGCATTTTCGGAGGTAAGAATGCCATAGGCACCAAGAGTGAACGCTCTACAGGCTTTGACGGAGAATATGGAGGTTGGAGTGGCGGCTGGATGGGTGGCTGGTAATCAGTCGTCAGCAAAAATGAAGCCGAATGGCAATAATTCTCAATTTTCAATTTTCAATTTTCAATTCTCAATTAAAATTACTACCTTTGCCTGCAAAATACGATTAAAGAATGAAGATTAAGAAAATCATACATGGTGTCTTCTTGGTGCTTGGGCTGTCAGTGCTAGGATTGCTGTTCTATTACACGATATGGCTGATTACCGATGAGGGATTCAGGGAAATGATACGATATGGATGGCCTTGGAACTCGTGGATGGTGCTGATGGACTATGTGTCTTGCTGTCTAATTACGACGGTGGTGACGCTGTACTACTGGCAATCACGTGAACGGACAGAACGCGAACGTGATAAGTTCCGTCTGCAGGCTTTAGAGAATCAGCTGAGTCCTCACTTCGTGTTCAACAACTTCAGTATTCTGGCTGACCTGATAGAGGTGGATCCGAAAAAAGCTTCTGCCTATCTGATGAGTCTTTCGAAGGTGTACCGCTATACGCTGTCCCACCTTGACCACAATACCGTGACGTTGCAGGAGGAGCTGGAGTTTTTGCGCCAATATTTGGCATTGTTGGAACAGCGTTTTGGTGAAGGTATACAGGTGAGAATTGCTGATGATGTGGCTGCCTGTCAAGGGAAAATGCCACCTGCCGCTTTGCAAATGCTCATAGAGAATGCCATCAAGCACAACGAGCACACGCAGGCGCGCCCACTTGTCATCAACGTGACCACTGAAGGCTCGCACATCAGCGTCTGCAATAAAAAGCAGCCCATCACAACGGCTGAGAGCACCAATGTGGGACAACACAACATCGCTGAACGTTACCGTTTGCTGACCCGAAAGAAGGTTGCTATTCGTGACAGCCAAGACGAGTATTGTGTCACCATTCCGCTAATACCCATAGAACGATGAAGATACTGATTATAGAAGACGAACAAAGCAGTGCGGACCGCTTGCGAAGAATGCTCGAAGGCGAACATGAGATGGTGGGTTTCTGTGCCAGTAATGCTGAGGTGAGGGCATTCTTCGGCGAAGAAGCCCATGCTGAAGTCGATTTGATCCTCTCAGATATCCAACTGGGCGACGGACTGAGTTTTGAATCGTTGCGTACAGTGCCAACAACTCTTCCTGTCATCTTCACCACAGCCTACGACCACTATGCTGTGCAGGCTTTCCGTTTTAACAGCATCGACTATCTGCTGAAACCCGTCGACAATGAAGAACTCCATGCTGCATTGGCAAAGGTGAAGCCAATAGTCAATTCTCAATCATCTATTGTCAATTCCCCTTCTACCACTGATGCCATCGCCCAAATCTTGGCATCCGTGAAGAGTCAGACCATTCGATACCGTGAGCGCTTCCTTATCCCTCATCGTGCCGATGAATATCTGATGGTTCCTGTTAGTGAAGTGAGCCATATCACCATCCGCGATGGGGTGGTGCGCCTCTGCACCTTGCAAGGTAAGACCCACCAACTGTCGATGACCCTCGAAGAAGCCGAAAGTCAGCTCGACCCCCAGCGTTTCATGCGTGTTAATAGGCAATTTATCATCAACGCTGCTGCCGTAGCAAAACTTTCCACATATTTCCTCGGCAAGATGCGCATTCATGTCACCGCATTCCCTGATGCGGAAATTATCGTCAGCAAGGATAAAGTCGCTACCGTCAAACGCTGGTTGGACTCGTGATTTTCCATTTTGCCTATTTGGCTTACGCGGGAGAGGAAATGAGAAACTATGCTGAGATCCAAAGAAAAAGGGGGTGCATCCATCACGATGTATCCCCTTTGTGGTACCGGAAGCGGGGCTCGAACCCGCACGGGCGCAATGCCCAAGGGATTTTAAGTCCCTCGTGTCTACCATTCCACCATTCCGGCACGGTATCGTTTTAATTGATAATTGACAATTGATAATTGATAATTAAGCTGATGCTATGTTCGCAAGCCGGATGGCAATTATCAATTTTCAATTGTCAATCTTCAATTGAATTGGTTGCGGGGGCAGGACTCGAACATGCGACCTCCAGGTTATGAGCCTGGCGAGCTACCAACTGCTCCACCCCGCGATGTTATGTTGTGCAACATAAAAGAGTGTCTCTTTTTTGTTTGCGGGTGCAAAGTTAGTGCTTTTTTCGGACATTACAAAACGAAACGGGGATTTTTTGAGTAAAAAGTTGTGGGTGTGCGGGTTTTTTCTTTACTTTGCAAGCACAATACTACCAAAATCAGCCATTTGATGAATATTTTTCGTGCTCGTTTCTGTTTGATGATGCTCTGCTTTTCGTTGCCCTTCGGATGGTGTTGGGGACAGGTGTTGCATTCATCGCAAGACCCTTCCCATTCTGTGCAGTGGGGTGTAGGAGAAGGCTTGCATTCATCTACCAATCCCAATGGATGGGTGGGTGCGTTGCCCGTTTCTCCAGAGGATGCACAAAGAGAGAAAGATGCGACGCTGAAAGAACCTGTCATTCCTTCCGAGAATCTGGACACGAAGCAGATGACGGAGGAAACTGGCACTTTGTATGAAACAGGTATGGCGACTTACTATTCAGCGAAGACACATGGAAGGATGATGGCAAATGGTACACGATATGATAAGAATCAACTGTTCTGTGCACATAAGAAACTCCCGTTTGGTACTCGAGTTCGGGTAGTGAACAAGAAAAACGGGAAGGAAGTGATTGTAGATGTGAGAGACCGTGGACCTTTTGCAAAAGGACGTGTGATAGACCTCAGTAACAAAGCTGCTGAGCTCTTGGGCATGTTGAGTGACGGCGTGGTGCCAGTTGAGTTGTGGGTGGTTGAACCTAAAAACTAACCTTTCAGTTCTTCAAGTTCCATACTGGCATCAGTCCATTCATCTTCAGCGGCAGAGAGTTGGGTTTTCAGCTCTCCGTATTGTGTGAATAGGGTAGTGTTTGTGGCGCCTTCTGGTGTCGCAAGTTTGGCTTCAATCACTGCGATATCTTTTTCCAATTTGGCAATCTTCTGTTCGGCTTGTTCCACAGCCTTTTCTGCTTTCTTGATGGTTTTGTTGCGTTCCTTCAGCTCGGCATAAGAAAGAAGTGACTGCACTTTGTTGCCCAAGTCTTTGGGAGTTGACAGTTGGGAGTTGGAAGTTGATGGTTGAGAATTGACAATGGCTTGTTTTCCGTTGTCTTTCGCAACAGAAGGACTTCCTGCGCTATTCAGGTTCTGTCCGAGTTGGTTCAGGCTTTCAATTTGCTTCTTCTGCAGGAAGTCATAGATGCCGCCAAGGTGTTCGCGCACTTTCCCTCCACCAAACTCATAGACTTTGTCCACCAGTCCATCCAGAAAGTCGCGGTCATGGCTCACGACGATGGCGGTGCCGTCAAAGTCCTTGATGGCTTGTTTGAGTACATCTTTCGACTGCATGTCGAGGTGGTTGGTAGGCTCGTCAAGGATGAGCAGGTTGACAGGCTCAAGAAGCAGACGGATCATGGCAAGTCGGCTACGTTCACCACCTGAGAGCACTTTCACGTACTTGTCAGATGCTTCGCCACCAAACATGAAGGCTCCCAAGATGTCGCGAATCTTCAGACGGATATCGCCCCTTGCCACACGGTCAATGGTGTCGAATACAGTGATGTTTTCGTCCAGCAGTTGGGCTTGGTTCTGTGCAAAGTAACCAATCTGTACATTGTGTCCGATTTTGAGATTGCCTTCAAAAGGAATCTGTCCCATGATGCACTTGACAAGCGTGGATTTACCCTCACCATTGTTACCGACGAATGCTACTTTCTCACCCCGTTTGATGGTCAGGTTGACATCGGAGAAGACGTTCTTGGCATAACTTTTCGCCACATCCTCACAGATGATGGGGTAGTCGCCACTGCGGAGGCATGGAGGAAACTTGAGGTGAAGTGAAGAGGTGTCGACTTCATCAATCTCGATGGGTACAATTCTCTCCAGCATTTTGATGCGTGACTGCACTTGGTTACTTTTGGTGGGTTTGTAACGGAAGGTCTCGATGAACTGCTTGATGTCCGCAATCTCCTTTTGCTGATTCTCATACGCACGAATCTGCTGTTCACGCCGTTCGTCACGCAATTTCACATATTCATCATACTTCACCTTGTAATCATTGATGCGGTGGCAGGTGATTTCGATGGTGCGGTTAGTCACGTTGTTGATGAAAGCGCGGTCATGGCTGACCAGCATGACTGCATTGGCACGTGTTGCCAAGAACTGCTCCAGCCATTGGATGGAGCCTATGTCAAGGTGGTTGGTGGGCTCGTCGAGCAACAGGAGGTCTGGTTTCTGCAACAGGAGCTTAGCCAGTTCGATACGCATGCGCCAACCACCAGAAAACTCAGCCGTGGGACGGTCAAAGTCCGTGCGTTGGAAACCCAAGCCCTGCAGCGTGCGCTCCAGCTCGGCATGATAGTTTGTGCCTCCCATCATGGTGAAGCGGTCATTCTCATGGGTGAACTTTTCAATGAGAGCCATGTATGAATCACTCTCATAATCCGTACGTCGGGCAATCTCCTCATTCATCTTGTTGAGGCGTTCCTGCATCTCGTTGATGTGGGCAAATGCGGTCTCAGCCTCTTCCATCACCGTGCGGCTGTCGGAGAGCACCATCACCTGCGGCAGATACCCGATGGTGATGTCCTTCTGTCGTGCCACCTGTCCATACGTCGGCTCCTGCATGCCTGCAATAATTTTTAGCATGGTGCTCTTGCCCGCCCCGTTCTTGCCCACGAGGGCAATGCGGTCTTTCGGATTGACCACGAAACTTACATCCAAGAATAATGGTGTTGCTGAAAACTCAACGCCTAACTTATCAATCGAAATCATGTACTTTTTGTCCTTTATTTTTGGTAAATCGTCCGAACTGCACTGCATTGACAGGGCATCGATGGTAGCATCGCAAACAGCCTGTGCAGTTCTCATGTTTCCACACAATCTTTCCCTTGTCGTCTGTTGTGATGTTGTCCAACGGACATCCTCTCAAACAGCGTTTGCACTGGGTGCACTTCTTGGTGGTGTGGAAGTATTTATCGGTAACGAGAAAACGGTTGAACAGGGGGCGCAGCACAGATGTCTTCAGCCAGGCACATGCTCCCCTCACCACTTCCGTCTTTTTTTCTCGGTTCTTGATGCTTTCTGCGATGGAAGGAATGCGTTGCAGTGTCTCTTGCACCTTGGCTTGTGCCACCTCATCTTTGTCCACATCAAACCCAGGCAGACAGACATAAGTGTTGGGCATATGAACGGAGAATACGGCATCCACCTCACGGTTCATCACCTGATTGAGCACCTTGTCCGCATAGCCAATGTCGTCGCCACAAGTCATCACAGCCCATACATACTTTGCTGATTTGATGTCTTCTTGATGTGTCTCTATGTATTCCTTCACCACTTTGGGAATGCCCCATGCATACACAGGGAAGACCATGCCGAACACGTCAGCCTCATCCTCCATCAGCCCTTGCAGCTTGTCTGCCACCCATTGGCTGTTGCCTGTTCCTGAAAAGCAATAAAACACAGTGTGATAATTGATGATTACGGTTCCACCAAACGGAACACCCTAATGCCCGTGTGTTTAGCCTGTTTCTTCTCATACTCATAGAAGGTCTCTTGGCTCATGAGCACCTTTTTGTAGAGGCTGGAAGCATGGAGCAGATGGAGCTTCCCGTTCTTCCAGAAAGCGATGCCGATATGGCGGGTGTCCAATCCGTCACTGTCGGTGAGCATGGCAACGATGTCACCGTCTTTCACCATACTCAATGGGGTTCCTGCTTGCCAAGACAAATCTTGCTTGAGGATATAGTGGAACTGTTTGCCTTCGGTGGCTTGTTCATACCCTTTGATGACGGGCACAAACTCTGGGTGATTCTTTAACTGCTTGTACAATGAGGGGTGTTGCGACATGTAGTTGATGTGGACGGTTTGTGTCCCAAAGAACGGAGCGTCGTCGATGCTGATGTCCTTCACGATGCCCTTCCGTTCGTTGTCCTCTGCCCACCATGTGAAATAGTGTAGTCGTGATGTGTAGTCAGTCATCTTGCCATCACGGAAACGAATCTTTGTCAGGTTCTTGCAGAAATCGTCAAACGTCCGCTGGTTCTGCATGTCACACATGGACAGCGCCACCACCGTCTCCACGAATGTAGTGCAGTCCAGTCCGTGCAAGTTCACGATGAGATGTTCCGTGTCACCGAGTTCCAACGTGTGTGCCACGTACGGCAATCCCAAGAACTTCTTGCCGAAATAGAACACGCGGTTCTCCTTGCCACGTTGTGTTTGGGCATCTGTCAACAGCTTCACCACCAAAGCGCTGTCCGCCTTGGTGTACTCCACGTTTTGTGCCTGCATGCCTAAGATGAAAGTCAAGGCAAGCAGGGTCGTCATCCATTTGGTCATCATTCCATTCATTGATGCTTTTCTTCCTTCTTTTTATCTTTTTCTGCCAATTCTGCGGCAAGATCATGTTTGCCACGATAGTCAAACTTCGTGTTTACAAGATGTTGCATGAAGTCGTTGGCACGATTCAGAAGCTCGTTGTCGTCAGCGATGAGCTGGACAAGCCGTTCCAATTGATCAAGTTGTGTTTTTTGTTCCATAGTAGGGATTGATTTTTGGTGTTTGGGTGCAAAGATACGATTAAGTGAGCATAATTCAAAGGAAAAACAAAAGTTTTTACTATTATTCTCGAACGAAAGTGTTACCTTTGTACTTCGAATGTACTTCGAATGTACTTCGAATGTACTACGAGGGTACTACGGATAAACATAGATAAAATATTATGAATATTAAAAACACTTTACTGATGATGACTATAGCAGCATCAAATTTGACGGGAAATGCTCAGACGATGGGCATCAAGTTGGAGAATATGGACACTACCGTTAAACCTGGCACAGATTTCTATCAATATGCTTGTGGTGGTTGGATTAAGAACAATCCGTTGAGGCCAGAGTTTTCAAGATATGGCAGTTTCGATGTGGTGGCAGAGGAGAATGAGAAGCGCATCCGTGAGATTATCGAGGGGCTTGCCTCCCTACCACAGGAAAAAGGCTCGTTAGGTCAGAAGATAGGTGACCTTTATGCTTTGCGCATGGACTCTGTGCGTCAAAACAAAGATGGGGTAACACCCGTTATGGTTGACCTGAAGCGTGTGGCGGAGGTGAAGACGACAGAGGAACTGATTGCCTTGATCAATCAGATGAACACAGAAGGTGTGGCATTCGGTGAATTGTGGGGCAGCTATGTGGGTGCCGACATGATGGAATCCACCCAGAACCTTCTGGAACTCTCGCAGGGCGGTTACTCTCTGGAACGTGACTACTATGTGAAGGATGATGAGGCACACAAGAAGATATTGGAGGCCTACAAAAAACATATCGTGAAGATGTTCCAGTTTGTGGGTGAAACGCCGGAGGCGGCTCAAAAGAAGATGGAGAACGTCTTGGCATTGGAAACCCGCATGGCAAAGGCTGGGCGTGATAAAGTGGCATTGCGTGACCCTGCCTCCAACTATCATAAGATGTCCTTTGCTGACTTTACAAAGGAATATGCAGGCTTCGATTGGAAAACCTATTTCGATGTGCAAGGTCTCACCGAGATTGATTCCCTCTCAGTGGGGCAACCCGAAGCGGTGAAGGAAGCCTTGGCGGTGTTGAAAGACACCCCCGTGGAAGTGCTGAAAGACTGGATGCAGTGGCAGATATTGGATTCGGCAGGTTCGATGTTGGGCGACACGGTATATGAAGAAGTGTTCGACTTCAATGGACGCATTATGACGGGAGCCAAGGAACCCCGTCCCCGTTGGAAACGTAGTGTCAGCATTGTCAATAGCGTGCTGGGCGAAGCGGTAGGTCAACTTTACGTGGAGAAATATTTTCCGCCAGCTAACAAAGCTCGTATGGAGCAACTCATCAAGAACCTCCAGATTGCACTTGGTCAACGCATCGATGCACAGGAGTGGATGAGCGAATCCACCAAGAAGGCAGCCCATGAGAAATTGGATTCTTTCTATGTGAAAGTGGGCTATCCGAACAAGTGGCGCGACTACTCAAAGATGAACATTGATCCGGCAAAGACACTCTATGAGAATATGAAGGAGGTGTCGAAGTGGTCACATGCCGACATGCTCAGCCGCAAATGGAAGAAACCGGTTGACCGTGACGAATGGTATATGAATCCGCAAACGGTGAATGCCTACTACAACCCCACCACCAACGAAATCTGTTTCCCTGCAGGCATTCTGCAATATCCGTTCTTCGACATGGAGGCAGACGATGCTTTCAACTATGGAGCCATTGGTGTGGTCATAGGGCATGAGATGTCGCACGGTTTCGACGACCAAGGTCGCCAGTTCGATAAGGACGGCAATTTCCGTGACTGGTGGGCTGATGGTGATGGCGATCAGTACAAAGAACGGGCACAAGTCATCAAGGATTTCTTCTCTGCCATCAAGGTGCTGCCCGACCTCAATGCCAATGGTGACCTTTGCTGTGGTGAGAACCTTGGTGACCACGGAGGTTTGAAGTTCGCCTATACAGCCTTCAAGAATGCCACCAAAGAGAAACCACTGCCTGTGAAGAACGGATTCACACCCGAACAACGCTTCTTCTTGGCTTATGCAGGGGTGTGGGCAGGAAACATCACCGAAGAGGCCATCCGCAATTTGACCACATCTGACCCCCATTCGTTGGCTCGTTGGCGAGTGAATGGTGCCTTGCCGTTGGTGGATGCGTGGTATGAGGCATTCGGCATCACCGAGAAAGACCCGCTCTTCGTTCCCAAAGAAAAGCGTGTGAAAATTTGGTGAGAAATAATTGACAAAGAAAAAGAGGGTGAAAAGTCGTTAAAAAAGAACTTTTTCCCCTCTTTTTTTATGTTTTCTTAAGATTTTTTGAAAAAAAATGGTAACCATGTGAACAATTTTACAAAATATGTTGTACCTTTGGGACACTAAACCGAAATACTTTATTACAAACCTATCAAATAAAGATGATGCTTATGAAAAAGTTAGTCTTCCTTTTTATGATGTTGGTCATGGGCATGTATGCTCAAGCGCAACAATTGGATGTGTGCACTAAGTCCTACGGCGAGGAAGGTAATGAGATTACAGTCATCAAACCGACTGTCGCTAATTTCTTGATGTTGCTTTCCATGAATGAAGAGCAGTTCAAGGCTGCGATGGAGGCAAATAAGTACAGCACCCAGATGCCAAGAAGCAATTTCATCTCTTATTGGAACGGCAGCAACGACAACTTCGCTTATGCCAAGTGCGTCAACTCTTTCCTGTACAACAAGGAAACGAAAGAAGTGCATTTCGCTGTTGGCAACGACATGATTTATCCGCAAGGCTCCATCATGGCACTCTACCGTGAATTGCAGCCTTATAGGGTGGCTGAGCAAGAGAATGCACAGCCAGGTGCGCCAACCCCACCTAATGCTCGTCCAGGTGAAGGGTTCGGTCAAGGTCCTCGTCCAGGTGCAGGTCCACGCCGTGGAATGGGACGTGGCAGAGGAGTCTTCGGACGTGGTGGTGCCTTCGGCAGAAATCGCACCGACACCTTTGAAGTGAAGAACGATGATGGCACCATCTACACATTCTCCATTGGTGCTTTCCCACGCTTCTTCTATGTGACGGCAAGCAAGAAGGCTGCACAGTAAACGGAATGGTTCAAACGACAGGGGGCAGGTCATCAAACCTGCCCCCTATTGTTTTATGTTCAATCACTCAATTTCAGAAAGGTGAGTGAGAGGATGTTATCCCTTCACGACATTGGTTCCCAAAGCGAAGGCTTTCTCCATGTTGCCCGTGGTGCTGAAAATGTCAGCCTTCGCAGAGATGTTGTCAAGGTAGTTGATGAGTTGTGCCTCAGGGATGCAAGGCAACACAGGGCTGCCAAACTCCAATTGTCCGTGATGCGCCAACACGCAGTGTACGATGAAATTAATTTCACGCTTATCAATGCCGAGGTCACGCAGCAGGTTGTTCAGGTAGTTCGCTGACATGTAGATGTGTCCCAACAGGAAACCATTCTCCAGTTTTTCACCCTCCACATTGTATTCGCACAATTTGCCCCAATCGTGGAACAAGATGCCGATGATGATGCGCTCCACCTTGATGTCCTCCTGATAAGGATAAACAGGATATACCCCTTCCAGCAAATGCAGCATCTGGTACGTGTGGTTCAGCAATCCCCCCGGAAATGCGTGGTGTACGCTTGTGGCGGCTGGATATTTACTGTATTGCGGAAACAGCGCATCTGCCTGTTGCTTGACAAAATCAATCAACACCTCATCCTTGCAGAATGAGAGTACTGCTTCGATACAACGGTCCCATTCCTCACGTTTGATGGGACGTGGAACCAGCGTGTACAGTGGGTGATTCTCCGTCGGGAATGTCCCTGCAATCATATCCATGTTCGTAGCAGACTTCTTGCCCTGATTCTCACGGATGTTCAAGAACCTCACCAATTGTCCCACTTTCGGTCCGCTCGTTTTAGGCACGTCAAACACACAGATGTTTTCCACCTCCTCCTTGTTCGCCACCTTCAGATTGACATAAGGCGAATTATTACGAGCCACAGCATCCTGACGGCTCAACACGATATATTCTTTGTTCATAACTTTTCTTTTTCCGAGTGCAAAGGTACGAGTAAGCGAGCACAATTCAAAATGAAAATCCCCATTTTTCATTTTAAATTGTCGAACTCCAACACAAAACCGTAGTGGTATGGCTTGTTCCCGTCGATGGTGTATTGGGGCAGGGTGCGTTGTCCCCATGTGTCGATGCCGCCCACACCATGAACATTTAAGTCGATGTTCAGGTTGACGAATTTGCCACGCTGAATTTCGTAGGGATGGGCAGCCTTCTCCAAGTCTTCTTCTCCATAGTCCCAAGCGCGGATGCAGAGAGGCTGGTAACCCTCGATGCGTAAAGTTGAGCGTTGAGTGTTGGGCGTTGAGATTTCAAACCAGCGCACATCTGTACGACAGCCATTGTCCTGCGGATGGATGTATTCAGTTTCATAGTCAGAGAGCGGCATCTTGTATTGACCTAAGAAGGCACTGCGCTTGCGGTCAGGATAGTTCTCCCAAGGGCCACGACCATAGTAATTTATGTTGGTAAAGCTTGCTGGGATACGCATACGCATACCGAACTTAGGCATGATGGGCTTGGCATCTTCTGTGGGATGATAGTCCACGTCGACCAGAATGCTGCGCTCGTTGATGACGGTATATTTTACTGTGACATCGCTGACATTTCTCCACACGGCAGTACGCTGAGCGAACTGGGCAGCATGCTGGTTGTCGTTTTCGGGCTTCCAGAAGTAGGGTTCCAAGGGTGCCGTCAGCATCTCCTTTCCGTCAATAATCCATGAGG